>Ga0182030_10022227_pt1 | contig 11822 bp, 13 predicted proteins | sample 812S3MmetaG_FD_121299 | JGI IMG/M metagenome (GOLD analysis project Ga0182030, IMG submission 121299) | Permafrost microbial communities from Stordalen Mire, Sweden - 812S3M metaG (Illumina Assembly) | ecosystem: Environmental > Terrestrial > Soil > Wetlands > Permafrost | place: Sweden... | reverse complement strand
ATACTATAAAAGAGTAATATATAAAACTAGCTAATAAAAAGAATTAAGATTTAAATATTTTTTTGAAAATATTTATAAAAATCCTTCTTTTTTAGGGTTTTTTTTAAAAAATTATTTTTATAGATTTTAGTAAAAGATTTTTAATAATACTAATGTAAAAGTTTTATTGTGTTTGACTTTTCTTAAGTAAAAGTACTAAATATAATTATATAATCTATTATTAGTATTAAGATTTAGCTATCTACTTTATATATATAAAAGCTTGCTTTTATCTAGTTCTATAAGTAATGATAATTCATTAGACTCACTATTCTAGTAAGATATACTAGGATATTGAATCTGATATAGTAAAATATGCAGGACTCTGGTATAAATTTCAAATATAAGGGCTAAAATAGAGATTATTTCAAAGCAAATTACCTCAAAATCTGGTTCATATCCTTATCGCTAGGCCCTTTTCAGCTTCAATCCTGCTTGGTCTGTACTCGTCGTACCGGATCCTCGCTGTATCAGAGGCCTATCCTCTAGGGAAAAGTTATGGTATAAAGAGGGTTGACTGTATCAATAATCGAGCTGAAGTAGTATAACAGTATAAAAGCGTGCTCATCTCCGCAACATGTCCTGCATATAAATTCATATGCATTGATTCGTTGATACGGATCATTACTCTATTGTACAATGCATGGTAGTTTAAGTTCGGGAAAACTCTAAATGCCCGCTCGAGAAGGCTATTTCAATCTACAAAAGCATTCTTCGAGGATCCTCTATGTAATCCTTGACCTTTACCAAGAACTGCACAGCTTCCCTGCCATCAAGTAAACGATGATCATACGTCAATGCCAAATACATCATAGGGCGGATCACAATCTGGCCGTTAACCACAACGGGTTTGTCCTTGATAGCATGTAGTCCGAGAACTGCAGTTTGAGGAAGGTTGATAATTGGCGTGCCCATCAACGAGCCAAAAACACCACCATTGCTGATGGTAAAAGTCCCCCCGGCCATATCTTCGATCGTGAGCTTGTTGTCACGAGCCTAGGAAGTAGATTAGTATGACCTATAGCTGCAAAAGTCTTCACATACCTTCTTGCCCAGTTCTGCTATTGACTTTTCAATTCCAACAAGATCCATGGCTTCCGTGTTTCGTACAACAGGAGTTACAAGACCCTTCTCAGTTGCAACAGCCACGCTGATATCAACATAATCTCTGTAGACAATGGTGTCACCGCCATCTGGCCCTTCAATAGAGGCGTTGACCGCAGGGATATCTCTTATTGCAAGTACGCAGGCGCGGGAGAAAGCGCTCATAAAGCCGAGCTTCACGCCAGTCTTCTTCAATACTTCATCCTTGTAGAGTTTCCTGAATTCCATGAGAGACGACATGTCAACTTCATTGAAAGTCGTGAGGGAGGCTGCGGTGTTTTGAGACTGCTTGAGACGCTCTGCGATGCGCAGGCGCATGCGGTTCATCTTGACCTGTTGCAAGATTAGCTAGAAAACTTATTCCAGGGAGAAGTAATCTCATACACGGCGCTCTTCGCGATTTCCGAGAGATGGTGTTGAGGTGCTTGCTTTTGATTCGGTCTTCTTCGAGTCTGATTGCTTTGGCGGAGGTGTCTCTTTTTTGGGCTCTGGCTTCTCCTCCTGTGGAGCTGGATTTGATTCTGCTTCGGGCTTTTGATCTTCCTTTTTCGACGGGTCTGGGTCTGAGGAGGTCGATTGTTCACCCGAAGCTGGGTCCTTTGGTTTCGCATCGGCCTTCTGCTTCTCTCCTCCTTCTGGGGCGCTCCCGAGCTCTAGACGAACTAAATCCTGCCCAACAGTGACGGTGTCTTCTTCATTTGCTAAGAATTCCTTGATAGTGCCAGCTTCTGGAGCATTGACAGCGACATCAATCTATGAGAACCGTTAACATGGGACTCTCGTTCATCGCATCAGTCGATGGATGGCTTGCCTTGTCTGTTTCAATGGTCGCAATCTCCTCATCTTGCTCGACAAAGTCGCCAATCTGTTTTGACCATTGCTTCAGAGTCCCTTCCGAGATAGATTCAGCCATCTCTGGCACTTTGACGACCTTGTCCGCATAGGACCGGAATTGCTGGATAAGAGGAAAAGGATATCGCAATTGCGGAGCTGGACGAGCCCGCAAAAATCGTGAGGCAACCAGAACCCTTCTAGAGAGCATGGTGACGGAGGATCGAGGATAAATGAAAGAATTAAGGAAAATTTGTCGCCAGAAGGATTGAGTGAAAATCACAAACCGCGAAAAGACAGGTATTTTGGGCTGCATCCGTCTTCAGCCTCATCTTCAAGCGACGCGCTAGAACACCTCTCCCCGAACGTCACGGATCGACAGGCATCCACAAGAGTTCAGCATCTCCTCCAGATTCAATTGAGAGATACAGAGATATTGGAGGATATCTGTTATTCCTGCGAGTGCTATAAATCGGAGTTGTGGCCTCTTGGAACCGCCCAGTCCTCAAACAAGAAGGACAACATGTCTTCAAAGCAAGCAGTTGCGTGAGTCTTCTCCCTATACCTGGCCAGAGCTGCATATTAAGCAGATTGTTATTTATCCAGCTCTTTATACCGACGTTCGCTGAAGCTCGCGCTCGACTGGTCTGTTCACCGATATCTCTGGCGGGGACAAGCTCTATACCTCAGGTCGTTATTCGAGGCAAACAAAGATATTCGGGACCCTAGACAACAGAGAGTGAGTTTTCGTAGTCGTGTGCAAAACGATATCTAATCATTGACTCGACAGGCGCTATTCCAAGAGGCCGAGGATATACTTGAGAAATGGAAGCATCCCGATCCCTATCATGCGCCAACTGCTCCTGGGGGTACGTTCTCATACCATATCTCAGCTCATAATGATTATGCTCACAATTGCTCCCGCAGGTTCTAAATTCGAACGGAATCTTCCAGCTCCCATTCTTGACCGTAAGTTAGAAGAGCGCATGCATATCTATCAAGCTAACGACGAGATCAGCACCACGCCCCATGATACTTTAATACTTTGGAAGTTCGGCCTGGAGCATTGAACGAAACAGTACATAGAAATCAGTCTATAGATTCCTGAATAGGAGATCAATAATCAACATGTGGATGCACGTATTGTGTCGCAATGGCCCTCAAAATTGATGCCTAGAAGTTGTTATGTCAATGTTGAGAAGTTTCTGACGCATATACACAAAGTCCTGATTTTATAAAAGCATCACCCTGCCAAATCCCTGAAATAAAAACCACACCCAAATTTTTGGAGATCACTGCCTCGAGAGCGCCATGAAATATGATTCACAATCAAGTTGCGAAGCAGAATAATGATCAAGTTTTCCATAAGATTGATTTCACAAAGCAATCTCCATCCATTGCCATGGATTTAATGTACAACCAGAACGCGGAAAAGCAGCCGTGAACCCAGACCCAGACGACACCCCATTATCATGAAAAGCAAACCAGAAACCCAACCAGCCATGAGAAAATCTATAGCTCTTGGCTGGCACCCTTTCCACCCTTTGCGGTCTTCTTTGGTAGGAGGTCTGGAGAGAAGAAAAAAACCGTTAGTAAATTGATCGCATGGGTCGATATCAGAAAACTCACTCTGGTGAATGTTAGGCAAGACACCACCTTGTGCGATTGTGACGTGTCCAAGAAGTTTGTTCAATTCCTCGTCGTTGCGGATGGCGAGTTGAAGATGACGGGGAATGATGCGGGTCTTCTTGTTGTCACGAGCGGCGTTACCGGCCAACTCAAGGATTTCGGCCGCGAGATATTCGAGAACAGCAGCAAGATAGACGGGGGCACCTGAATGACGCGTTAATAAGTTGAGAAAAGACGCGTCAAGAAGCAGAGTTAACCTACCAGCACCAACACGTTGAGCGTAGTTACCCTTTCGGAGAAGACGGTGAACACGACCAACTGGGAATGCAAGACCAGCCTTGGATGAACGGCTGATGACAAAAGTAGTTAGCAAAGCAGACCTGAAATGCGATTGGGAAGATATCCCAAGAGGGAAATTCAAAGTGATCATGAGATTGTAGGCAAAAGACGCGCCCAAGCCTACAAAAACCAGGCAAGGAGACTCACGATTGCGCGTTCTTGGAGCCGCTGGCCTTTCCTCCTGATTTTCCTCCAGTCATTTTGATAGATTTGGATGGGGTTGATTGAAAATGGGTTGCTACTAGTGTAAAGGATTAAGACCTTGATGTGATATGCGGTGTCAATGTCGATGGCGATGATAGATGAACGAAGGAGCAGAAGGGGAGAGGTTCATCATTAAGTAGCATTTCGGTTGGAGCAGTCGCCCTTCCGCATCACTCGAATAAGCTAACCCCGATTAGTCGAACAACAACAATAAAGCTTTGGGCAGCTCTCAGAATTTAGCGGAGAAAATAAGTTTCAGCCAATCAGCACGCCTTGATTTACCGAGTGATTGTGAGCAACGCCAGAGCTCTGCCGACTATTACTTAAACCTTCCATCCCTCCTCCCTCATCAATCTTTCTTTCCTCTTCCTCCATCCATCAACAACAAACGACCAACATCACGTCCCGTATTACTTCCAACTCAACTTCATCTACTCCCATCAACACATTTACGACTTTTCGTCAACCCAATCCCAAATTCAAAATGCCACCAAAGGCCGCAGCAGAGAAGAAGCCCGCCTCCAAGGCACCTGCCTCAAAGGCTCCAGCTGAGAAAAAGGAGGCCGGAAAGAAGACTGCAGCAACTGGTGACAAAAAGAAGCGCACCAAGACGCGCAAGGAAACCTACTCTTCATACATCTACAAAGGTACGTAGATCGTGTTTCAAGTCGCGTCATTTCTAAATATCTACCGCGTTCGCAACATTGCGCCGCGATCCCAAATCAAGCTCGAACTTCACCGGCCGACTTGACGCGTCTTCCACTGCCGAACATTCACTGATCTTCGATTCTAGTATTGAAGCAAGTCCACCCAGACACCGGTATCTCCAACCGCGCCATGTCCATCTTGAACTCCTTCGTCAACGGTATGCATTCTCTTCCAATCCAACCCAAGTGTTTCGGGTCTAACGCGCTTTATTAGATATCTTCGAGCGTGTCGCTACCGAGGCATCCAAGTTAGCTGCGTACAACAAGAAGTCCACAATTTCATCCCGAGAGATTCAAACATCGTGAGCTTATCGACCCATCTCCATTTTTGTATTCTGACCTTGCATGTAGCGTCCGACTTATCCTCCCCGGCGAACTCGCGAAGCACGCTGTCTCAGAAGGTACTAAGGCCGTTACCAAGTACTCCTCATCCACGAAATAGATAGCTATGTTTTCTTCGGGGTTTTCATAAGATTTCGGATTTGCTTTAGCTTTGGGGCATCTATTCAAGATGACGAGGCTGGAGTGATCCGGGATTCTCGGGTCTCATTAATGCGTTATGGATGGGTTTGCTTTTTATGGGGGCACATGTCTCACGGTCTGTTTTCGGGGTACGTGGCTGTACAATAAGCGTCTTCAGAATAGGGAATTCAGAAGACAACATTTGAAACATGAACTTTCTTTCCATGGCATGGTGATATGACTTCGGTTATTCTCAACTGCTTTTGAATATTCAAACATTTCTGGTAATGCTTTCTGGCTTGGCTATTTAGAATCATGATGCAATTTACGGGTGGATGCGATTCGGTTGACTGAAGCAGTAGTATTGTTGCTTCATTCCGAAGCTCTACAAGAACTCTAGTGCGCCTACTGATGCAGTTTAGCTTCCCAACCATCGTCATTCGTACATTTTAATATTACAAAGGAGCTGTCAAATCAGCCTAAACCGGCTTTTGAAGTTTTGACAACGTGTGAGACAGGTTGCAAGATGCCCTTGTTATTGAGAGCACCAAGTGCTGTTCCAGTGCTCCACCCCATCTTCTCGAGCATGGCTCTGCCCTTATTTTCGATCCCAAGCTCGGGCGCAGAACCCCCAACTACATCTCCATCCCGGTAAGTGACAGCTGCACTGTTGAATCCGCCACCTCCACGGCCAGAGCCTTTAGAGGTGCCACCTGATTTCTTGTCCATGCGTGGGAGGAAGCGACGTGTGAGTTTCGCCTCAACAGCAGCAAATGTACGTTCAACATAGGCAGAAGTCCGTGATGTCCGGTACAAAATTGGGAATCGTTTATTGCCGTCTCCAGCAGATTTTGATTTCAGATTGAAGGCATTTGCGATCTCGTGGACGATTTTACGATCAGCTTTGTCCATAGGAGGAAGTGCGAGCCTTGGTATGTCAGTTGTGCCTTTTTATGACAGGAAAAGACGGAGACTTACGTGGTATTGCCTCCCATCAGAAAATCCCTGATCTCGCCTTTAACGGCATCAAGGCCCATACCCTCTTTATACTTTTCCTTGAGTTCAGGCTTACCGTTCTTGTCTGCTAACAAGCCCTGGGTACGCAGCTGTTCTCGCTCTTGCTTTCTTTCCTTCTTCTTGACTCGGTCATTTTCCCATGCCCTTTGCATTGATGCTTCCAGTTCGGAATCAGAGAGATCGAAAGCCAACTTTCCTTTACGGCCTTTAGGTTTCTTTTTGAGACTGGGCCGGTCGAAGTCCATTACGTCGAAACCATCGTATGCGTCTGCTAATGCACTTGCGACTGGAAATTCGCCTTGTGGTCGCCGCGCTCCACGAACCTTCGAATGAGATTTGTGGGATGCATGAGTGAAAGCGTTGAACGGATTATTTGAAGTGACAATCTCATCGTCATCTTCATCTTCGGCTGCCTCGTCAAAGAGCAGGACCTCGTCGGATCCCATACCGAGCTCCTCCTGCTTGGCCAAGAGCCTAGCTATCTTTTCATCGCTCATCCGGTCAATCTTCCTTTGGACAAGATCTCGCTCATCATCATTATCTTCATCCTCGTCAATGTCAATGTCAATGTCAAAATCCCTATCCTCTGAGTCCGTCGAATCTTCCTTATTATTATCCTGAAATTCAGCGATAAGCTTTTCCTCAGCCTCGAATTTTTCAATGTGGGATAAGGCACCGATACTGGTCAACGTAGTAGCTGGGACTAGAAAAACAAGACTTTAGCATTGCTGTATGGAAGCCATCGCTAACACCCTGATAGTTTGGACGGGAAGAAATATACAACAAGAGAATACATACCCCATCTGGCTTCATCAATGGTCTGTTCCTTCCATACGACAAGATACTGAGCCCCACTTTGACGTTCCCTCTTTGCAAAGATAGCCTGCACTTCTCCCATAACCCCATCTGAAGTGCTCAAATCGTCGAAATCGCAAATATCTGAACGATCCCACCTATATTCTGCACGATCATGTGAAATATGGCGAACGTGATTTAAGGATGAAGTTTCCATCTCATCTTGCCAAATTTCACCTTCAATGCCGCCTAGTTCACGCTGACTGAAAGACACATTGCCGACTAGGTCCTCATTTCCATTATCGATATTCGAAATGTAATCAGTGATGATAGCTTCCTCCTCAGCTCTACCGCGACTAGGGCGGTTTAGTAGGCGGGCGCCTTTCGTTGGTAGGATATTTTCAAAGAGAGGATCTGCTGAATCTTGAGGTGGCTGTGGAGAGGCATTCTTGCGCAATGCTTCCTCGAGTAGTCCTTCCTTCTCATGGATTTTGTCTTCTACCAATCTAATTTTGACGTCTATAGCCCTCGTCGATGGGTAGCGAGTTTTGGATTTATCCCTTAGCAGATTGTTGCGCCCATTGAACACAATGATCTCTTCGCTGGAATCAGAAGGAGTTGGAGAGAGCGACCGAGCTTGAGGAGGTGGAAGGCCGGTATGTATGGGCTGGCCACCTTTCGTGTCAACAATGAAAGGCGGAGGCCCAGAACTCGACTCCTGGGAAGGCAATCTGGGAATCGCGGAAATTTCTGCGCCTTCCTCAATCACCTTCTCTGCCCCAAACCCCTCGTTGACTTCCAATTCTTCCCCGGGAGAGGAATCCAGAGTCATTCCTGCGAGAGCTGCTTCAGTATCCCTTTTTTCAAGTGGATCGTCGTTACGAGCAGTAACAAAGTTAACCTTCGCGTGCCTCAACTTTTGATCCGAATTCCAGAAAGAGTGATGACGCTCTGTATTTCGAGCTTCCTCTTCGAGCGAGAACCCTAGAAAGAGTAGTGGTTAGAAGATAGCGTAGTCGAGAGGAAATTGGGACTTGAAAAGTACCATTCTGACCGCGCCTAGGTGAACTACCTGAAAAAGGTATGAAGGTAGTTTCTAGATGTGAACCCCCTCGGCCGCCGTGAGCACCTCGTTGGGATTTGCCCCGCAGAGGAGCTTTCTTCCCTCGCGGCATTGTTAATGTTGGGTCGAGAAGTCTCTGCTGTGTTACGTAGGAGAATCCAATAATTCCATTTGGAGGTAGGTCGTGGTAGTTAGAGTATCAACAAGTAGGTAGGCAAATAATTCTCGACTCGGATAGTTCTACCAATACTAATAACCTTTTAGCTTGCTTTCTTGCCTTATCGATAACGGAAACAAAACCCCGCCGGATCTGATTGCATCAATCTTTTGGGACAATGGCAATCGCCCCTATGCGTGATTTGACTCTTGCAATTCTTTATGAGATAGGATCGAAGCAACTCTTAAGCCGCAACACTGAACAGTATACTTTTGACGGATATATTTGAATATACTCTCTTGAATTCCCAACTTCAGCCAAAACCCATCCTCTTTGGATGATGGGTTCCGTTAAGCGACCAGCCTTATGACTGGGGTATCATCTGCCTGGTCTGGTTCTGGTTCAGTCGGTTTCTTGATCTCAGCAGGCACCTTCAACACCCATCAAACTGTTTGCAACTACCTAATACCACGGCTTTGGCTCTACTCTCCCGGACTCGTTTCAACGATCTCTACCTTCTATTTCTGCGAGCCTCCCGTCCCCCCACCTTAGTCCTGTACCTTGACCGGTGAGCTAAGGGTGCATTCTACCTACGCTCCCCCGCGATCCGACTGTTCAACCGCATGCCTTCGGCTCCTCCATACCAACCGTAATAGACAGGGTAAACTGGTTAAAGTATGACCAACGTCGACTTCTACAAGCGGATTGTTCAACAGTATTTCTGGGATCCCGAGCCTACGAATGATGCTGGTTCACAATCTCCAATCTGGTGCCTAGGAGAAGAATACAAAGGGCCTGAAAGTGTAGCACCGAAGACTGCGGCCTCTAGAGACGAGGTCTCTGATATGGTAGAGCTACCGAAACCAGCTCAAGCTGCGACACCGCCAGATAGTACGGCAAGTAGTGTCGATTCAGCCCTGGCTTATGGTGATTCCCAAAAGAGCGCGCAGGATGGGGGATGGCCCACTGCATTTTTGGACGACTTCGAAGCTAGGCTTTGGCTCACATATCGCTCGAATTTCCCTGCAATACCTAAATCCCAAGATCCAAAAGCATTGTCGTCAATGTCTCTCAAAGTGAGGTTAAAGAGCCAACTAGTGGATCAAGGTGGATTCACATCCGATACTGGTTGGGGATGTATGATCAGATCAGGCCAGAGCCTCCTGGCAAATGCCTTGATTATGCTGCAATTGGGAAGGGGTTTGTCACTAGCCTCAAGTTCTTCAGTTGCAAACACTAACATGATGGATAGATTGGCGCCGGGGATCCTCGAATCTCAAGGAACGAGAGATAATTTCACTATTCGCGGACGATCCTCAAGCTCCTTACTCGATTCACAAATTTGTAGAACATGGTGCTACTGCCTGCGGGAAGCACCCCGGAGAGTGGTTTGGGCCTTCAGCAACTGCTCGATGCATTCAGTGAGGATCACCTAATAATAGTTCCCCTTGATTCTGGCTAATATGCTCCTAGAGCCTTGACAAATAACCGCCCATCTTCGAATTTAAGAGTATACATCACTGGTGATGGCTCCGATGTTTACGAAGATTCATTTATGAGGATTGCAAAACCAGCTGGCAGCAGCTTTACGCCGACCCTGATTTTGGTTGGGACAAGGTTAGGTTTAGATACAGTTACTCCGGTTTACTGGGAAGCATTGAAATCATCATTGCAAATGCGTCAATCTATTGGCATTGCTGGGCAAGTCCGTCAAGAATGTTCTGTTTTAAGAAACTAATAATATTAGTGGCCGGCCTTCTTCGTCACATTATTTTATAGGCGTTCAGCGGAACGAATTTTTCTACCTTGACCCACATCAGACTCGACCTGCACTCCCACTTCCATCAAACCTCAATGATTATACAACAGAAGACATAGACTCTTGTCACACCAGAAGGCTACGTAGAATCCACGTGAAGGAAATGGATCCAAGCATGCTTCTCGCCTTCTTGATACGAGATGAGAACGATTGGAAAGAGTGGCGACGGGCTGTCCAAGAGGTGCAGGGAAAGGCGGTGATTCGTATTGCTGATAAAGACCCCACGCTATATGGGCTCGGCGTTGAGCGAGAAGGAGCAATAGATGAAGTAGAGACCTTCGACGATGAGGAAGACGACGAGACTATATTAAACGCCTGAGCTTCTCGTTTGGATTTGTGCTTTGGGCATCTGGAGTCTGGAAATGGCATGGAGCATGCTGGGTTTTGGGCTTTGCACAGTTGGTAAAGGAAGGTTTAGGCAAAGGTCAATGGATTTGCGCCGCCGCTATGCAATTGAAATCAAAATTCCAAGTCCCCAAAACAAAGTAAACTCCCGAGCTATCGTTTCTTATTTTTGCCTCTGGCAACTTTGGCCACTGGCTGGGCGTGATTCAGTTCCTTGATGTGAGTGAAGAGCTTGGTCTTTGAAGGGAAAGCATTATTACAAGCAGTACATTTGAACTATAAAATATCAGTAATATACAGTTCCAGTACGATGTCTTACAAATTTACCTCTAGGGTGCCATGAGCCTCCATCTCTTGTCGTGCTGCCCTCTTTGCACGCTTTGATTTTGCTTTTCCGAGCCTTGGCTGTACAGTCTCGTCATTGTCACTTGCAATAGATTTAGGGAAACTGACGGGAGCCGAATCGTCGATGTCCATATCTTGGAGCGGGCCTGCAAGCCGATCTTCGACCTCCTCCCTTGGAGCATACTCATCACCGTCACCCGAAGAGTCAGGAGTGGGTTCAGCTCGACTTCCTAGGTTTTCCTCTTCCTCTAGAGGATTAGAATCGTCAGCGCTTGGTTTTCGAATGGCGCTAGTTCTGCTATGATCTGCCAATGTTTGCTCTTCCACATGATATTCGGGTTTCGTTTCGTTTTCTTCACCTTGAGAGTCTTCCGCTAGCGTAAATCTTACACTGTCAGACGGATCGTCCAGGTTTAGCCTCCTATCCTCCTTCCACATCTCCTTTTGTAAAAGTTGGATAGCTTTTTTATGCTTCTTACTCCTTTCGTGTGCCTCATATTGTTTTTCGCTCTTGAATATCTTACCACATGCAACGCACTCGATATGCTCAACTTCCGACTCAGAGGAGTCTGTAAAATTGGCCACGTTGTCTTCTAGTGTATTGGTCTTTGCCCACTCTGGTACAACATGCTCCTCGAGCTTGGCTTGATTTACAGCTCTAGACCTTGCCGCTTGAGCAGCAGCAGCATCTCGGAGAATTTTTTGTCGCTCTGCCTCCGTTTGAGAATTCGGGATGAATCTCGGATCTCTTTTTCGAACGAATGCGACAAGAGCTCGCACGGCATCATTAAACTCTCGAACACCCTCATCGCGGAGTTTCTTGTTTTCCCTTTCTATAACCCGCCGGGTTCCCCGGTCTGGGGCGTCCGATGCTTTGTATGCGTCTCTCCACGAGAAGGTCTTCTTGGTTGAAAAATTTATCCAGAACCGATAGAAAGGTTTAACAACATCCTCATAATCGTCTCT
>Ga0182030_10022226_pt1 | contig 11822 bp, 17 predicted proteins | sample 812S3MmetaG_FD_121299 | JGI IMG/M metagenome (GOLD analysis project Ga0182030, IMG submission 121299) | Permafrost microbial communities from Stordalen Mire, Sweden - 812S3M metaG (Illumina Assembly) | ecosystem: Environmental > Terrestrial > Soil > Wetlands > Permafrost | place: Sweden... | reverse complement strand
GTATCGAGCATCTGGTGGGATACCTACCTTTTTCAGTTCTTTCCGTCGTCGGGCCGTTGTTATGTCTGGCCGCATTCGTGCAGCGTGCTGCACGTTTGCAGAAAAATTCTTCATGACGAATCGGCTAATGGCCGACGACCACATCCGCGCTGATTTCAACGCAGATCGACATGAGGATTAGACCGTCGAATTCATGGCGCGGATTGCCTGGTCGCGCTGTAGAGCGGGATTCGCAGCTGTGGAGCTTGATGAGTTCAGGAAGAATTCGGCGCACGGTCTCCGCCGTGCGCTCTGACTCCAAGCGAGGGCATCGCTGGTAGAGAATCGACTGCCAATTTCGGGCGTCCATTCCAACGCGTCGTCCCCCCAGTAGTGTAGGAAGATTGCGGCGAGCCCATCGCTGGGGTCCCAAACGCGTGCATGACGCAAATCGAGTGGGCCTTCGAGGCTCTACTTTGGAGTATTGGCTTCGTTTTGCAAAGAAAGATCATCTCCAACTGAAGATTGTTTAATCAGCTGTCGCGTTCTTTGGGCGAGGGCGCGGATAGCCCGGTCGCGCCGGCTAACGGCGCGTCTCTCATAGCGGTCGAGTTTAATCAGTTCCGGCAACAGGCGCCGGATCGCCTCAGATGATCGGTATGGCTCTTGCTGCGGCATCGTCGCCGCGGGGTCTTGAAGTTCTGGTATCGGTGGCCCGACACCCTTCAGCCAACGCAGTTCCTCGTTTATAGAGCGAAAACGAGTGGGCGTTTCGAGACTTCCGAAGGCGTAAACCCGGTCGATCAGGGCCACTTTAACGCACCTCACCCGTCTAAGTTCAAGTTCTGCCTCTGCGGCGGTCCGGGCGTGCTCGAGTGCGATTGCGTCGGCGGTCCGATGGGCGATCTGGCGAGCGAGTTCTTCCGCCTGCTTGGCAAATGCAGTGCTCGATAGGCTTACGGCCAGGCCGTGGCGAAAGGCGTTTCCGCTCGCGCGCTTTTTGCCGACGCGCGAGCGGGGGCCGGTGCTTTTTTGAGCGTTACGGCGGTTGGCCGCAATCTGTCGTTCACTGGCCACGGTTAGGCCGCCTCATCCGCAGCGAAATCCGTCGCATCATCATTGGTAAGGATCCGATTTGAAACCTCTCTTGCTTGGTCGCCGAGTTCCTCGCCGTATTCGGCGATGCAGCCAAGCGTCTTATCGAGACGCAATCTTAAAGATGCTTGCATTCTCTCAATCATTTCGAGGTCCGACCACGTCAGTCTGATCGCTTCCGCTTCAATGGCCGTCTCGTCGAGACCAAATCGCGTTAGTATTGCCAGAATCTCCTCTCTGCCTTCCTGACTGTCGAACCAACCGTCGGCGAGTTCAACTCGCTCTCCTCGGTCTACGAGCGTTTCTATCGTACCTTGGGTGTGCAGCACCTTGTAAAGCAGGCTTTGCAACGCGGGCCTGAAGGCGTTGTTGACGGTGGCGGTTTTGCAGCGGCGAAGCCGCTGAATCTCCCAGATAATCGCCGCCATATCCTCCAGGTAGATTTGCGCGATGACTCCCCTGCGCTTGATTCCCTGCCGGAGGGCTGCGACGAGGGCGGCATATTCGTCTGCGGATTCGGTGAGGAGTAGCGGCGGCCGGGCGAGCGGCGCTAACCCATCCGTTATTTTGACCATTTCGTTGTTAGGCGGCATATCGACATTCCATCATAAGATTGTGAAAGGTAGGCTCGGCTCTCGGCCAAAGCCGCAAAGCGTTCGGTGCCTGGAAAGCCTGCGGCACCCCCAAAGCAGCTAATCGCCGTTGTTGAGGTCCGTTGATCGAGACGACAAATCCAAACGAACGCGAGTGTTTATTTCCTAAGTCACCTTAACAAGCCGTTGCACTCGCCTCTTCGCGCCGAAGGTCGTGCGATTTTATCAATGACCAAATCCGCCCGACCAACCGGGCTATCGTTTCACTAAATTAGGAAACCTACATTCAAAGGCGGCTCTTCAATTCAGACCTGATGATTTTGAGACAGGCCATTGATGATGCCTGTGAATCCCGACGATAAGTCATGAAGCCCACGCCGGTGAAACCGAGGATCATCATTGCTCAAGTGTCGGGGGACGGACGGGGATGCGATTGCTGAACCTTAAATAATATAGGGGAAGCCGACCCGATAGTTTACGCCGATGAATCTACCAAAAGTGCATTGTCCGCCAATGTTGCACCAACCGAAGTGAATTTCTGAGGCTCATGCCGGTGTCGAAGGAAGTGCAATCGTTGCAAGCAGGCTGCCGCCTTCGTCAAAGCCCGGTGTAGACGTTCACAGAGCCGGGAATATTCACGGCACTATAAAAAACCAAGACCGGATTAATGTTCCACCTCCGCCGGGGATCCCAGTAATAGCATTGAATGATCCCAAATTTGGGCCGGGTCCTAAGCCTCAAGCTGCCAAGACCACCATTATAGCAGTTGAGCGGGCTTTCATTGAAACCTGCATTAAGACCCGTAAAGTTCAGCTGGTCGCTGCTGCTGTAGGTAGTGTAAGAATATATCGCAGCCATAAGGTGATAGCTGAGCGACGATGGCCCGGTAATTTCGGGCAGTTCTTTCGAATCGAGTGGCAACGCGGTGGAACAGCTTGGGCTTGCTAAAGCAGTATTTGATAGCGCTGGGCATAGGCGGCATGGCCGGTTAGTGACTGTGATCTCGGAGATGCCGGTTGACCTTCTGGACACGGAGCTGGCTGATGCACCGGTCCAGTGAAACCATTGGCGCGGAGAATTTTCTGACTTCCACCACCTAAAATAATGCTAAAATAGGCATGGATCAGTATTATTATACCCACCTGCCAGACAAATCATAGAAGTTGTACCTTAGAAGATTAACAATTTACAAGGGCGTCGAACTGTTGGTTCCGGAGAAGGGTGAAAAGCACCCAAATGCCGGTAGGCCCAGGGGCAGCAAGAATGTGATGACGCGGGTGTTGAAGGACGCGATCCTTCGCGCCGCCGCGAAGAGCAAGCACGCCAAAGGTGGTGGCCTTGCCGGCTATTTGACGTATATCGCGAACAACAATAAGGAATTGTTCGTCCCGCTCTTGGCGAAAGCGTTGCTGCTACAAGAGAAAGAACGCGGCCAAACTGCGAATCAATTCCGTGCGCCGCCAATCGTGTAGGGTAGCCTCCAACGTGTCGTAGGCATTCTACAGACGCAAAAAATAGCCATCCGTTAGCCCAAAGAACTTGCACAGACGAAGGTCCGTATCGGCCGTGATACCGCGCGTCCCATTGAAGATGGCGTGAATGCGATTGCCCGGCACGCCAATCGCTTGAGCCAGTTGGTTTTGGCTGACGCCGATTTCGTTGAGAAATTCCTCCTTCAGAATTTCGCCGGGAAGTTGGCCCATCGGTTCCTTCCTGACCTTTGCAAGCGTCAATGATAGGCCGCGATTTCAGTCACGGAAGCTGCTGCAAGACATCGAATGATCGAGGACCCATTCCACCGCGGTGACGCGCCAGCGGTCAGGCTCAGGCCGCCGCTCGCTTGGTGGAACGCCGGGGCGGCGGCTTCTTCGGAGGAGGAAGGAGCAAATCGGCCGGCACACGGAAGCGGGCGCGCAGACGCTGCACCATCGCCATGCTGAGCCCCTTTTTGCCACGCAACACTTCACTGACGCGGCTCGGTGTGCCGAGCAACGGGATGAGATCAGCTCGCGTGAGGCCGTGCTGATCCATCAGGTGGCGGATCAAATCGGCGACGCTCGGCGGCCGCCGCGGCCATTTCATTTCCTCGTAGGCGGCGATCAAGCGCGCTTGCGCCCCGAGCCGAGCGACGTCGGTTGGATCGCTCGAATTCCATAGCTGGTCGACAAGTGCGCGTGCGCGTAAAAGCTCGGCATCACTATCAATCAAAATGAGAGTCGCATCCATCACACAATCTCCGCATCAATCTTGTCGTATTCAGCATGAGTCCCGAAGAAGCGGATTGCCAGGACTCCTGCTTGATACTGGACGCTCGCGATCAATCCGGAATTGTTCGTCCCGCTCTTGGCGAAATTGTTGCTGCTACAAGAGAAAGAACGCGCCCAAACTGCGAATTAATTCCATGCGGCGCCAATCGTGTAGGGTATTCTCCAACAGGTCAATGAGGGCACGCAATCATCGAATGTGATCGACGGACCATTCAAAAGGCAAGACCGAGACGATACAGACGATGACGTTGCTTGACCGGAAGCATCCGGTGAACAACACGGTGAAGGAACCCTTAGGAGGACCGGTGACCAAAGCATATTACGAAAGCGGACTTGCTATAGTAGGTGCAATAACCCGTTGCTTTCGATAGTCTTTAATGCCTCGACGAGCGAAGGCGGTCTCTTTACTTCCGGTTCTCAGGTTATTTAGGTTAGGCGAAATGGCGGCTGCTGGTTCGGCGCCGAACAAAGAAACCTATGCCGGTAAATCCAAGAAGCAACATCGTCCATGTAGATAATTCGGGAACGGCTGCAGTAAAATTTCCCGCCCCGTACGTGGTCGTGAAAGCGTCGAAAGTTGTTGCTACTTGTCCGGGGGTGAAGCTGTAAAACGCTCCGCCTTGGGTAAGGGCGCCGTTGAGGGTGTTGAATGAAGCCTGTATTGTTCCGCCAGGTTGGTCGGGACGGTGATTCGATCGCGTTATTTAGCGTCTGTCTAAATTTGAAGCGTCAAATAATGCGCATTCTTTTCGCGGTCGCTTACCACGTGCATCTTTTTACTGCCCTACGAGACTGGTCATTCTCCACCCGGCTAATCCCAAAAGTGTACTTGCAATGGAAGGTCTAAAGATCGCCGTCGGGCGGTCTCTGTATTCTGACCTAATCAGGCCGCGAACGGTGCGCTCTTGCGTCGGCGATACGTCATGAAGCCGATACTACTCAAGTAATTCGCGCTGCATGTCGGCCTGGGGTCATCAAACGAAGTGGCTATGCCGTCGTGAATTTGCCAAACGTGCTCAGCGGGTCATGCACACTGCATCGAAGCACAATTGGTAAGGGAAGCTAAAGCGCACTTCTAGCAGGACTGCCCTTGAGTTGATTGCCAGCGGGTCCGCGTCGCCGCCCTTCTTGCTAACACCTCGCCATCAGCATCGAATAATAGTTAGCCATTTCGTCCCATGCGATCGATTCGTCCCAATTCAGAATTTTGACATCAGGTTCGTCAGTATTGATGCGGACCCGCGGCTCACGAAAGACGGTCTGGGTCTTAATCTCCAATTCGCATTTCAAATCCAATCGCTGACGCATCTCATGGGCGACGCGTTGGGCGAAGGCACCTTGTGATTCCACATAACCGCTGGGGTTAGTGCGGATGACACCACCAACCAAATTCGCGGCGAAGTAAGCGTATGCCTTGGCAAGTAGAGAAACGTGGATGTTGTCGCGGATGTAAGACGGTGTGTTTACTGCGGGCTTCGCTCCCGCAAACCAGTGCTTCATCAAATAGTGAGTAAATCGCTGCTCTTCATAAGGTCCAAATGGATTGGGAATCACAAATTTGCCCAACGCCATCGATCGATCCTGCACGTAGTATTTAAACATTTGCCACGTAGCATTTTTTGAAAGCCCGTAGGGTGAAAATGCCCGAAGCTCCGCCGAGCCGGCACCTTCATCGTTTTCGAAGACACTGCCGGTCACGATGATCCTGTTGCAGCCAGCATTCATCAAACCATCGAGCACCACGGGCAGTCGATGCGTATTACTTGCGACCGCGGCAGTTACATCAAAACTTGAATTATTATAATTCTTAACTTCGGCACCGTGATGGCAAAGCAAATCCCACTTGCTCTCCTTGATCAACTCTAGAAAATGGTCGTCTCCGAAGTGCGTGCCGAATACGGAGTGACAGATAGGCGCCAGCGCGACAATGCGCTTCCTGCGCAATTCATCCGGGTATGCGTCCAATGGTTGGCGAAAGATGGCAACAACCTCATGACCCGCGGATGCAAGTTCTTTGATGAACCAATATCCCGTAAATGAACTACCGCCGGTGAAGAGAATTTTCATCGCAGCTCGCCCAGATGCCAAGCCGGATCGAAGTTCGGCAGATTCTTGTCCTTGTCCGAAATGACGACCGGCGCGGCTGGCCATTTTAAGCTGAATTTCGGGTCATTGTAGCGCACGCCGCGCTCGTACTCTGGCGAATAGAATTCGTCCACGAAATAAAATGCCTCAGTATCGTCGGCGAGAGTGATAAACCCATGCGCAAAGCCTTTTGGCACGTACATCATCTGGCGATTGTCAGCCGTCAATTCGGCACCAAAGCTCTTGCCAAACGTCGCCGACTCTCTGCGCAGATCGAGGATAACATCATAAAGCACGCCGCGAATGCAGCGGACGAGTTTCGTTTCAGCCTTTGGCGCAAGTTGAAAATGCATGCCGCGAAGAGTGCCCTTCTGGGCACTCAGCGAGTTGTTGACCTGACAAAAATGACTGACGAGGCCAAGCTTACCGAACTCTTGTTCGCAAAATGCGCGTGCAAAGAAACCGCGATCATCGCCCTTTTTTTCAAGGTCGATCAAGTATGCCCCTGCGAGCGGTATGGCGTTGAATATCATCGATAAGCGCGGGGTTATGTGGTCGGCGTTAGGTCTGAGAGTCGGGCTTGAGCTGGCCGCCGTTTCAGGGTTCTAAGCCGAACAAACTGGTCGCCGTCCCAGTCCTTTTTGTTAAAGCCGTGATCGATCAGTTTGTGGTGCAATTCCTCCATACCGGTTGTGAGGTTATATTGCAGCTTGAAATCCGGAAGCAGTCTGTTCAATAGATCGAATTTAACGCGGTAATTTCGCGGATCGGCACCGACTTCGCCGGTATAGGCGATCTGGGCGCCGGGGATCAGCTTTTTGACCCGGTCGCCAACGTCTCGTACCTGGTAATTTTCCGCGTTGCCGCCGACATTGATGGCTTTGTTGAAAATCTGATCCTTTGGCGCATTCATAAAGGCGACAAAGGCGCGCGCGATATCGCGGCAGTGGATCAAGGGACGCCAGGGTGAACCGTCGGACATGATACGGATTTCGCCGGTAGCGACCGCACAGGCGAGAAGGTTGTTCACGACGAGATCGATCCGTAACATCGGCGAGTGGCCGTAGGCGGTGGCGTTGCGGAGATAGGCCGGGGTGAAGTTTTGGTCTGCAAGAGCCGAAACTGCCTGTTCTGTTTCGATTTTGGATTTGGCGTAGGCGGTGAGGGGGTTCAGTGGATCATTTTCGTCGAGATCGAGCTTATCGCCCGCGCCATAGACTGAGCAGCTTGCGGCAAACAGATAGCGTGGTACGCCGGCTTTCTTGGCGATCTGCGCAATCCGTATCGACGCGTCGCGATTGATGGCGTAGGTCGCGGCGGCGTCAAGTTCACCCATGGGGTCATTCGAAATCGCCGCAAGATGCATGATGCAGTCGTGACCGTCGAGATCGTGCAGCGTGATGTCACGAACGTCAGTCTTTAGATGGCGGTCTGCGGGAACGACGTCCTCCCAGCCACATCCGTCGAACAAGCCCAGGTCGCACCCAGTCACGGTGTGGCCTTCCTGTTTCAGCAGGTCAACAAGATGGGTGCCGATATAGCCCTTATGGCCGGTAACAAACACTTTCATGATCAGCCTCTGCTTGGGGAGACACGAACGGCGGAAAAGCCGCGCATTATTCAACACTCCATGGCGCTTCCCCGGATTCCCAAAGCTTGTTGAGATGATCGCGGTCGCGCTGGGTATCCATTGCGTACCAAAATTCGCGATGCTTCCAGATGCTCAACTCGCGATCGCGCGCAAGTTTCACTAGAGGCTCCCTTTCCAAGACGCACCCTTCGTCCTGGCTCAGGTAATGCAGGATTTCGCGCCTGAAGAAAAAGTAACCACCGTTGATCCAGTTGTCGGCAAAATCGGGTTTTTCTGCGAATTCGACCACCTGGTCATGGTCCAATTTCAACTCGCCGAAGCGCGATGGAGGGTTAACACCAAGCACCGTGCCGATCTTCCCCTGCTTGAGATGAAACTGCAATTCAGCGCCGAGATCCGCGTCAGTCAGCCCATCACCGTATGTGACGGCGAAGTGCTTTGCGTTGCCTAGATATTTAGCCGCGGCCCGCGCGACGCGGGCTCCCGTCATCGTCAGCGCGCCGGTATTGGCAAGAGTGACGTCCCAGTCCTGCTCATGATCAATCTTGTGGACCGTCACATTATTTGTTTTCAGATCGATCGTGAAATCGCTGTTCATCGACGGATAATTGATGAAATAAGATTTGATGATTTCCGCCTTATAGCCGAGACAGAGAATGAAGTTTTTGAAGCCATAATGCGAATAGGTCCGCATAATGTGCCAAAGAATCGGATGAGTTCCGACCGGCACCATCGGCTTTGGACGAACGTCAGTTTCCTCGCGTAGCCGCGTTCCCAAGCCGCCGCAGAGGATGAAGACCGGGACCTGGGAGGGATTCAACACGTGGACCTCGTCTCAATCCAATACCACCAGCGGCGGTGCACTTTGCAGCCCAAAAGCGATGAATTACCGGGTTGCCACAATAATTGGGTAACAGTTTTTGAGCGCAATGCCAAATTCTTGGCGATTCGCGGGCTACAAAAATTCAGTTACAAAAGTACGATCATGATCGTGCGCGCAGCATGTAGGGTAAAGCAAGTCTTTGGATGCTTGAAACGAGAGTGCGGATGAAGCTGCTAGTCGTGATCGTTAACTATCGGGTTACGCACCTCACCATCGACTGCCTTCACTCGGTGGCCGAGGAGATCGGGCAGGTCCCAGGTACGCATGTCGCTGTCTGTGAAAATGGGACCGGGGACGATTCTGCTGCGAGAATTCAGAAGGCAATCGATGATAATCATTGGGGCTCATGGTGCACGCTGACGGCCATCAGTCCCAATCTGGGGTTCACCGGCGGAAATAATGTAATTTTAAAGCCCGCGATGGAATCTCCGGACCCGCCGCAGTACTTTTTGCTCCTGAACGCAGACACGGTCGTTCGGCCGAATGCGTTTAAGGCGCTGGTGGATTACATGGATCAAAATCCTCACGTCGGGATCGCGGGAAGCCGGCTGGAAGATCCTGATGGGACGCCGCAACGATCCGCATTTCGATTTCAGACCCCTATCAGTGAGTTTGAAAGCAACCTAAGATTTGGACCCGTGAGCCGATTGCTCGAGCGGTGGACGGTTGCGCCGCCGGTTACAGATCAAGCGTGCAAGACCGACTGGGTGGCGGGGGCCAGCATGATCATCCGGCGGGAAGTTCTGCAGGATATCGGATTGTTGGACGAGGGCTTCTATACTTACTTCGACGACATTGACTTCTGCTTCAATGCGCAGAGGGCAGGTTGGCCAACGTGGTACGTACCAGCAAGTCGCGTCGTGCATCTGGTGGGACAGACCACGGGGATCTCGAGCAAACGCTCCAGGCGTCGGCCGCAATATTTATTCGAGGCGCGCCGCCGTTATTTCCTCAAGAACTGCGGCTCCTTCTGTGCTGCGCTGGCCGACGCTGGGATGATTGCTGGGCTCGCTGCTTGGAAAGTGCGCGTTTTAATCACGGGCAAGGAAGATTCCACACCTCCGCATACGTTTCGCGATTCAATCAGGCACAGCGTATTTTTGACAGGATTTAGATTGCGGAATGTGCAGAATCCTGCGCTAGCCGGAATGTCTATTGATCGGGAATAGCGGAAAAAGACTTAGAGGCGCTATTGAATCAGAATCGTTTGGCTAGTCCATATTCAAGACTTTCGGTGTCCACTGTCCGGCGCAACCAACCAGCTTATTGGTTCCGACACGGCTGCCATTGTAAACCGCGGATGACCGGAGGGGATTATGTCACAGAAATTTTCACGATACGCGTTTTTATCCGGTTGGCTGATCCAAAACAAAAAAGCCGCCCGAAGGCGGCTTTTTGAATTCCCGAGTTTATTCCGTTTAGGCGGGGACTACTACGCCGTTGCGGCGGCGGTACGCAAGGAACCCGATACCGGCAAAGCCCAGGATCATCATGGCCCAGGTGGACGGTTCGGGAACGGAGCTCGCAATTCCCGACCCGATGTAACGAATAGGAGGATCTCCGACTTTGAAGACGGAATTTTCGAATGAAACCAGCCCGGGTACAATTGGGTCAGTCGCTCCGCCCAACGGATTGAGGAACGTAAGTTGTAGGTGACCTTCGTAAGCTTTGGGGGTGGTCCTTCCGAACGATAAACAGTTCCCGGAACAAAAGTCTAGGTCGGTTGTGGCCGGCGTGTAGACGTACCCATTGACGCCTCCGTTGATAGTCGTCAGATCCCAATTGGAGAGGTACCCATATTGATTAAGACTGAAGAAGCCAACCAGCATGGTCGTATCGGTGAACGTCGCGTCCACCGTGTAGACGATATCAGACTTCGCCGGGGAACCGAAAATGAGTGAAAGCGCGACGGCGCCAGCTGCCAACAAAGGAACTCGCTTATACATCGCAATTTACCCGTAATTTAAAAGATGGTTATTTAATAAATTCAATACCCAAAATTAACGCAAGTCAACGCCTCCTGCGCAAGGTCGACAGCTGGATGTGGTATTTTGGTTAACTAGGCCTAACCCTAACAATTCTTGTAAAATTCAGCAGCTTTTATCGAGTCAGAGCGTTCCATCAGGTTCCACGGTCTTCTGCCCAATTACCTTTCGCACTGGCTTTGAATTTTAAAACTATGGAACTCCGTACCGCGGGGGCCAGCCCATCCACGCAGGCGCCTAATGGTGTGTGTTTTTCAGTTTGCCAAGCGCAAGGTTGGCCCGTCCTTCCACGGGAGATTGCAAGCCAACAAAATAACTTTGCAAAATTCGGATGCCCAAGTGGCTCCGTGTCGGGATCGCTGAAATTTCGGACGCGGCAAGGAGCACGTCGTCCATGCGTAAAGGACTCATCGCGGACAAGCAGACAACATCGCAGCATGCCCCGAGCTTAAGCGGCCAGATAGGTTGGATGCGACTACTGAGCCGCAGGATCAAGATCGGCACGGGCTGAGCGGTCTATTTGCGTTTGCGTAAGCGCACCCCCGGGCCACCGCCATTCTCGTCGATGAACTCGACGCCGGCGGCTTCGAGAGCGCGGCGGACGGCAAGTTCGTTCGCCGCTGTTAACGAGGTTTGTCCCTCTGCGACCTCAGCTCGTCGGATCGTATTCGCCCCCAAGGCCGATTCTCGGGCGAGATCTGCTGCACTCCACCTTAATAGCGCTCGGGCCGCTCTGATTTGAGCACTCGAGAGTACAGCTTCTTTCATATTGACAATATTTCCATATGGGTTAAATTACCCCACATGGGTATTTATAACCCTAAGCTTATCATGGAGGCATAGTATGAAATCGATGGCGCTTAGACAATCTGAGCCGGACCGGCGCGCCTTCATCGGCGGCTCGGACGCCCGGATCATCATGGGCGACGACGAGGCTGCCCTGCTGCGCCTCTGGCGCGAAAAGCGGGGCGAGGAGGAGCCGGAGGACTTGTCCGGGAACCTGGTGGTCCAGCTTGGCACGGTCACGGAGGACCTCAACCGGCGCTGGTACGAACGCAATACCGGGCATGCCATCAAGGACGTGCAGCGGCGGGTCCTGCACCCTGTCCATAAATGGATGGCGGCGACGCTGGACGGCCTCGTTGATCCCGGGGGCGCGGTATTTGAGGCCAAGTTCATGCTGCCCTGGACGTTCTCGGAGGAGGGCGCCGCCGAAAAGCACATGGCCCAGCTGCAACACAATATGTGGGTCGCAAATGCCCGGTCAGCCGTGCTGTCGATCATTACGGGGGGAGGGAAGTGGGTCGAGATGTCAGTTCATGCCGATCCGCTGTACCAGCACCT
>Ga0182030_10022225_pt1 | contig 11823 bp, 8 predicted proteins | sample 812S3MmetaG_FD_121299 | JGI IMG/M metagenome (GOLD analysis project Ga0182030, IMG submission 121299) | Permafrost microbial communities from Stordalen Mire, Sweden - 812S3M metaG (Illumina Assembly) | ecosystem: Environmental > Terrestrial > Soil > Wetlands > Permafrost | place: Sweden... | reverse complement strand
GGGGAAAACCAGCGCCCCGCCCGCGTGCTCTTCCTCCCCCAACCCGAACAGGTTCGCCGCGAAGCTGATCTGGGTCTTGACCTCCTTCTTGCAATAGCCGTAGTAGTTGTCCGCGATGATCGTGACCATCACCCCGGACTGGTCACGGCAGGCGACCTTGAACGCCTCGCCGCCGTTGTAACACTCGCCGTCCTGCTTCCAGCACATGCCGTCCCGCCGCTGCCGTTCCGTCGCCTGGTCCCAGTGCGGCAGGCCCAGGCTCCGCTTCGTCACCCGCGTCAGGTGCGGGGCGAGCACCACGCACCCCGTGTGCCCGGTCCAGTGGTCGCTGTCGAGACCGGCGTCGTTTTCCGGCAGGTCCGGATTCCCCGCGTTGCCGAAGATCGTCTCCACAAAATCGAGGTTGCTCACCAGATTGCCCGGGGCGAAGAACCGCATCTCCATCGTTTTCGCCGGCGAGTAGCCGGGCACCTCCGGGATCACCAGTGGTCGCAGCAGCAGCGAGACGAAACATCGCGCCGGCTCCGGCTGGGTGGCCGTGAACGGCAGCACCATCAGATCCGCGGGCGGGCTCAGCGCCTGGCTCAGCAGCCGCGCGAACGCCAGTTTGGGCACCGTTAGCTTGTCGTCCGGGATCGGCAGCCCGCCCTCCGCCACATGGAAGATCCCCTGGGTGGTCCGTCGATCACTGCGCGGATTGTGCAACACTCCCTGCTTCACCCGGTAAGAACTCAGGATGCCCGAGACAAACTCCTCCTGATCGACCGGCAGCGATAGAACCCGCGCCATCCCCGCCCGGTCCAGAATGAGAGTGCGGCCCGGCAGCCGCGCCACTTGAACATCCTGCAGGTAGTCGAACAGGAACGCCTGGATTCGCCGGTCCGCCGGACACAGGTGTGTGGCCAGCAACCGGTCCTTCTCGCGGAGCTGCGCGATGAGCGAGGCCAGAGCGTCGGAATCCTGGCCGGAGCTGCCGGTCTTTACCGGCGCAAGCCCCAACTGCTGCAGCTTGAGGTTGATGGTGGCCAGCAAGGTGTCGTTGGGGTTCATACCACCTCCCTCTCGTGCAACAAGTGAGTGTGACGGGGGATTCCCCGTGATGGGCGTGGATGGCGGGCGCGAGGGCGCGGACAAGTTGATCTGAGTTTCATCTGGTTCGGCGGGCTAATCCTCGAAAGGCAAGCCCGTTTACCATAGTCTCGGCGAATGGGATGTCAAGGGACGGCCGGGGAGCCGCCAACGTTTCTCATTTCCCCCGTGACACGGGCATTCTGCGACTGTTTTGCGCTCCTTGGCCCGGCGCTCGTGGCCGGAATCCCCACCCCACGCCGGGCGCTCCAGGATCAGACCCGCTGGGGGTCCTTCCCCCACCCGGGTCCGAAGACCAATTCCGCCGCCGCGCCCGGGGCGCGGGGGGCGCGCCGGTCTCTGCGCCGCAGCGGGCGATCACGTTCGCGACCCGATGATCCAGGCGGAAGGATGCGCCTCGAAGCCAAGCTTTGGGTAGTAACCGACGGCCTTCGGAGCCGCGAGCAGGATGATCTTGGCCTTGGGCCCAAGCCTCGCCTGGGTGAGGGCCACCAAGGCGCGACCGATGCCGCAGTGTTGGAACGCGACGTCAACGGCGAGATCGGAGAGGTAGCAACAATACTCGAAATCCGTCACTGACCGGGACACCCCCACCAGTCGATCATCCACCCATGCCGTGCACAGGATGCCGGCGTGGCGGAGCATCGCGGCTATGCAGGCCGGATCATTCACCGGGCGGCGCTCCGCCAGGGTTGAACGGCGCAAAAGGTCGACGAACTCCTCCGGAGTGATGGTCCTCGTCGATGAGTACAACACTTCAGGCGGTGGTGTGGATGGGTTCATGGGAGATCCAATTGTCGCAGGGCAAAGGCGCAGGCCCCGAGGGCGATCGCCTGGCTGGTGCCGAGCCGGGTGAGCCCCACGCCGATCCGGGTTGCGGGGTCGTACGCCACCCGGCGGCCGGTCCCCGGCACGAGGACCCGCCTCCGCTGCCCCTGGAGGAATTCCCGCCGGTCCCGGGCGGCGTCCAAATTGAGGGCGACGGCCCCCAACCGACGGTGAGTAGCCCCGTCAGGCCCCTCGTAGTTGCCATTGAGTTCCCGCAGCAGCGGGGGGAGAAACAGCGGTGCCGCAGCCGCGATCCCCCCGCCGATCACCACCAACCCGTCCACCACCGCCAACACCTGCGCGATCGCGTCCCCGGCCGCCTCGCCAAACCGCCTGAAGGCCTCGCGGGCGGCGGCGCGGTCGCCCTTGCGCCGGCCCCGGGCGATCGCCGCCAACCCCTTCGGATCGGGAGCCAGTTCCAGCGGGATCCCCGCCGCGCGAGCGTAGCCCCGGCGCAGCCCGCGGATGCTGACCGTGTCTTCCACGTGGGTTCGGGGCTCCAGCTTGTTGCGGAGCAGCCAGATCTCAGCCGCCCGCGAATTATCCCCCGCGAGCAGCTCCCCTCCGGTCACCACCCCCCCGCCAAACCCGGTGCCGAGGGTCACCCCGAGGAGGTTGCGGTACCGCCTGGTGTTGCCGGCCGCCGCGAGGAACCCGTTCACTTCGGGCAGCAACCCCGCCAACGCCTCCCCATACGCAAAGAGATCCCCGTCGTTGTTGATGAAAACCGGGATCCCGAAGCGATCCGCCAGCATCGGCCCCAGGGCCACCCCGCCACGGAAGGCGGGGAGGTTCACCAGATCCCCAATGATCCCTCCCGGGTAATCAGCCGGCCCGGGGAAGGCAAAACTGATGGCCACGGGCGGCGCGGGACACTGCTCGTGGATCCGAAGGAAGCCGTGGACGATGTCCGCCAGGCAGGCCGCTAAATCGTCCCCGCGAGCAGGCATCGACACGGTCGGGGTGGCCGGCTGGCCGCCCCGCCAGGCGGAAAAACGGAAACTAGTCCCGCCGGCGTCCAGCGTCAGCACCACGCGGGGGTCGCCCGAGAGCGTTGCCGGGATCATCTCCGACTCCAAGTTGGCCCGTCGCCCGCCGAACGAGGCGGGGCGGGGCGGGCGGCGGACCTCACCGGTTATAGTTGCTGGAGGCGGTTGAGCCTCCCCGCCCGGTCCAGTTCGTATGGAAAACCTCGCCCCCGGGGTGATCCAGCCGCTGGTAGGTGTGGGCGCCAAAATAGTCCCGCTGGGCCTGGAGCAGGTTCGCCGGCAGCCGCCCGTTGCGGTAGCCATCGTAGAAAGCCAGCGCGGTGCTCATCGCGGGCACCGGAATCCCCTTCTTCGCCGCCGTCGCCACCACCGTCCGCCAGGAGCGCTGGCATTCCTTGATGGCAGCCCGGAAGAACGGAGCCAGCAGCAGGTTGCTCAGGCCGGCGTCGCCGTCGTAAGCCTCCTTGATCTTGCCCAAAAACACACTCCGGATGATGCATCCCCCCCGCCACAACAGCGCGATGCCGCCGTAGTTCAAATTCCACCCGTACTCCTTGGCGGCGGCGCGCATCAGCATGTAGCCCTGCGCATAGGAGCAGATCTTCGATGCGTACAGCGCCCGGCGGACATCCTCAATGAACGCTTCGCGATTCGAACGGATGACCGGCCGCGGCCCCTTCAGCTTGCGTGCGGCCGCCACCCGCTCCTCCTTCAGGGCGGAAATGCAGCGCGCATACACCGCCTCCGCGATCAGCGTGATCGGCACGCCCAGGTGCTGGGACGAAATCACGGTCCATTTGCCAGTCCCTTTCTGCCCCGCCTTATCCAGGATTTTGTCCACCAGCGGCTGTCCGTCGGTGTCGGCGAAACCCAGTATGTCCCGCGTGATCTCGACGAGATAGGAGTTGAGTTCCCCCTCCTGCCAGCGGCCGAAAACATCGCGCATCTCCGGGGCGGTCAGCCCGAGCCCCACACCCATCAGATGGTACGCTTCGCAGATCAACTGCATGTCGCCGTACTCGATGCCGTTGTGGACCATCTTCACGTAATGGCCCGCGCCATTGTCCCCCACCCAGTCGCAACAAGGCGTGCCGTCCTCCACCTTGGCCGCAATCGCCTGGAAGATCGGCTTCACATGCGGCCAGGCGGCCGCCGACCCGCCCGGCATGATGCTGGGACCGAGCCTCGCCCCCTCCTCCCCGCCGGAAACCCCGGTGCCGATGTAGAGGAGCCCCTTCGACTCCACCTGCCGCACCCGCCGCATCGTGTCCTCAAAGAGGGAATTCCCGCCGTCGATGATGATGTCGCCCGGTTCCAGCAACGGCAAAAGCTGTTCGATGACCTCGTCCACCGGTTTCCCCGCCATCACCATCAGCATCACCCGCCGCGGCCGCTTGAGCAGGCCGACAAGCTCCGCCAGGGAATGCGCCGGCACGACCTTCGTCCCCTTCGCCGCGCCGGCCAGGAACTCGTCCACCTTTTCCAGGGTGCGGTTGTATGCGGCGACCACGAAGCCGTGGTCGTCCATGTTCAAGATCAGGTTCTGGCCCATCACGGCCAGGCCCATCACGCCAATGTCAGCAATCGGTTCCATGTGAGTTGATAGAGGTTCCGCCCGGCCGCGTCAGCCCCCCAATTGGAGACGGCTGTCGGTCTCGAGCACACGCTTCAAAGCCGGCCATGCGACATCGTTCATGTCCCTGAAGGCGTTCAAATAGACCGCGACCGTCTCCGCCGGGTGCTTGGAAAGCAGCAACTCGACGGCGGACACGACCTGCGCGTCTTCCACGGCGTCGGGCAGCCCCTCCACCACGCCCGCCTCGTGCTTGATGCCCAGGTGATCCAAGAACTCTGCCAGCATCGCGCCGTGTTTCTTGACGAGCCAGGACCGGATCAGGTTCCCGGTGATCGCGTCGAGCGCCGGCCGGGCCAGCGCCGCCACCACTGCCGCATCGCGCTGCACGCGAGGCTGCCGTTCCAGGAAAATGGGGCGCACCTTCCGCAGTTGCGCCACCGCCGCCACCGTGGCCCGGTAGAGCGGCTTGTCGGCCTCGTGCGCAAAAGCAAGGATCTCGTTCGCCAGCGCCGGCGACATAAACCCGAATAATTCGTGCGGGGTCAGCATGGACTGAGGTTCTTCGATGATTGGGCCCGTTCGCCGGGCGGGACGGTTAACCGACCGTTGTGAGGAAAATCTTATGTTTATTCGCCAGGTGTTCGCAAGTTTCTTGTTCCAATAGCAACGACTTTCCGCGTTCGAACGCCAGACCGGCGATTTTCGCCGCCGCGCACGCCTCCAGCGTCCGCGGCCCCAGACAGGGAATGTCAAACCGCCAGTCGTGGTTCTCCTTGGCCACCTTCACCGCCACCGCCCCGCCCTTGCTCCCCGCCAGTTCGCCTCCCCGCGCCAGACAGCGATCCGTCCCCTCGAACGCCTCCACCGCCAGCACCGTCCCCTCCTTGACCACCACCATCTGGCCGATCTCCAAACGCGATGTCTCCTTGGCCATCCGGAACCCAAACTCGACATCCGCCTTCTGCTCCGCGGAAAGCCCCGGACCCCGGCGGAAACCCGCATCGGGCATCAACGGCCTGAACCAAGGGGTCGCCTCGATCAACTCGACCCCATCCTTCTGCAACTCGGTCGCGATCGCGCCGAACACCGTGTGCGCGTTCCGCTCCTTCAGCCGGAACAGCAGCGCCATCGCCCGCAGGTCCGGACGCACCTCATACAGGTTCGACGGGGCGATCTGCCCCGCCATCACGCAGTGCCGCACCTCCCGGCTCGTGAAGGCGGCGATCATCTTGGAAAGCTGGCCCACCCGGATCCACACAATCTCATCCACCAACCCGGCCAACGCCGGGTCCGTCTCCCCCTCGAAGGCCACCGCCACGATCCGCTTGGCCCCCGCCAAACGCGCCTGCCGGGCGAAAATGAGCGGCAGCGAGCGGTTGCCCGCGATCAGTCCGATGATCTCAGGTTTCGGTGTCATCGGACCGTGTTGCGCAGCGGACCCAGCCCCTCAATCCGGACTTCCAGGCGATCCCCGCTTTGAATCGGCCCGACACCGCCCGGGGTGCCGGTCAGGATCACGTCCCCCGGGACCAGCGTCAGGTGCTTGGAGACATGGCCGACCACCGCATGACAGTCGAAGACGAGTTCCCGGGTGTTCGAGCTTTGCCGCCGCACCCCATTCTGGAACAGCTCGATCGACAGCGCCGCAGGATCCATCTCGGTGTCAACCCAAGGCCCAAGCGGGGTGAAGGTGTCAAATGACTTAGCCCTCCCCCATTGGCTCTCGGAACGCTGAATGGTCCGGTCGCTGATGTCTTGGGCCGCCGTGTACCCCCAAATACACCGGCGGGCCGCGGCGGCGGACACATTCCGGGCCGTCCGGCCGATCACTATGGCGAGTTCCGCCTCATAATCAGTCCGATGCCCGGGGTAAGGCACCCGGATGCGCCCCCCGTGCGCCAACAGGGAGCTGGGAGCCTTGAACCAGAAAAGCGGCTCGACGGGGGGCGTGAGCCCCATCTCGGCCGCGTGGTCCCGGTAATTCAAACCGACCGCGATGAGCTTCGATGGTTGGACCGGCGGGAGAACGATTAACTCGCTTAGCTTCAGTGTCTTACGCGAGGCTTGGGGGTTCCGGAACACTTCGCCACGAAGGGGGCGCACACGGTCCCCCTCCACCGCGCCGAAAAACACCCGCTGAGCGTGTCGGAATCGACCGATCAATGCCATATCTTGGACCAACTCAATACCAATCGGTGCCCCTCGCGGCAAGCCCAAAGCCGCCTGCCCATGTCGGCGCCACGCCGGTTGCCTGCGTCGGTGCACCGCCATCCCGATGCCGTGACCGCTCGGCCGTACCGGGTGACGCAGGCTTGCAGCCGACGGCACCCCGAGCTTCCGCGTGGACGATGACGATAAAAATCCCCGGATGATGACAATTGACGGCCACCGTCGAGCCCGGTATCCTTAATCGTCGTGCCCCACCGTTCGGCCACTCCCTCCGAAATGGGGCAGAAGCCGAGCGTTCGCACCGGCTCCAAGCGCCAAAGTGGCTCTTTTTTGTCCCCAAGCGCATTTCTTCCTTGAATAAAGGTGCAGTTTGTGACCAAATAGTAACCTGAGTTCCGTGCGGGTGCGGCTCGCCAATAGCAGAGTCGCCTTTGTGAAGGCCAAAAACCACTCCTTCGGGGTGGTGATTACCTTTTGCGGTAACGCCGACTCTCAGCGCTTGGCGTTTTCAAACACAACTTGGCCGATTGGCTAAGTCTGGATTGTCCACGGAAGACCCAAGCGGGTGGTGCGGGGTCTAGATACGATTCTGTGAACCGACACGGACTTTGCGCGTCTTATAAATATGTTGAACAGGAAAGAGCAGAAGGCTGGTGGGGGCGATGATCACGCAGGGCGGCCAAACCATGCCCATGCCACCGATGCGAAGGCCCCCAAGCCCCGGCGTCGCTTCATCATTTCGTCCAAGGCTCCCGGGATGCGCCCGGACCCTGCCGCAGCCCATGCCCCTGCCCCGGCCCCTGCTCCGGTGGTGAAGCCAACGGTTCCCGCCCCGACCACCAAGGGAGGCCTCGCCCCTGTCGGCACGCCCGGAGCACCGGCTGCCGAGGCGCGCACGAACCCTCTCGACCTGAACGAGACCATCAAGACGCTGGTCCACCTCGCCCACGAGCACGGCCACGTCACCTACGACGACATCAACGACATCCTCCCTGAGGGGTTGTCGCCGGAAGATCTCGACGAACTCTACACGAAGCTGCGGAACCTCGACATCGAGATCGTGGACCACGCCGAGGTCGAGCGCGCCAAACCGGCCGACCAGGAAGACGACGAGGACCATCGGTTGGAGGTCCTTGACGACCCCGTCCGGATGTACATGAACCAGATGGGCAAGGTCCCGCTGCTCACCCGCGAACAGGAGGTCGAGATCTGCAAGCGCATCGAGGAGGCCGAGGCCGAGATGAAGCGCCTGGTTTACAGCCTCGGGTTCACCGCCCGGGAGCACATCACCATCGCTGAAAAGCTCCTCGCGGAGCCGCCCAAGGAACGTTTCGATCGCGTCGTGGTCGACAAGAAGGTGGCCAACCGCGACGGGCACCTGAAGGATCTCCGGCTGCTGATTAAGAAGGTGCGCAGCCTGAACGAGGCCGTGGACGGCCAGTACGACCATTGGCAGAAAGCCGCCCAGGGGACGCGCCGCGAGAAGCTCGGTGTCGAGTTTCGCAAGAGCGACAAGAAGCTCCAGGAGACCTTCCCGAAGTTCTTCTACAAGCAGCGCGTGTTGGAAGACATGATCGTGGTCGCGGGGAACATCCACGAGAAGTTCCAGACCAGCCTCCGCCGCATTCAGGACGTCGAGGGCCTCCACAAGAGCCCGGAGAACCAGGCTTTCATCCACGCCGAGCGGGCCCGCATCCATGCCTTGGAGCACTCGGTCCGCATGCCGCGCGAGGAGTTCTACAAGGTCTTTGACCAGCTCAAACGGGCCGCCGATCGCGCCCACCAGGCCAAGACCCATATGGCCGAGGCCAACCTGAGGTTGGTGGTCTCCGTCGCCAAGAAGTACACGAACCGCGGCCAATCCTTTCTCGACCTGATTCAAGAGGGCAACATTGGCCTCATGAAGGGCGTCGAGAAGTTCGAGTACCGCCGCGGCTACAAGTTCTCCACCTACGCGATCTGGTGGATCCGCCAAGCGATCACCCGATCGATCGCTGATCAGGCGCGCACCATCCGGATCCCGGTCCACATGATCGAGATCATGAACAAGCTCTGGCGCGCCCAGAAGCAGCTCACCCAGGAACTGGGCCGCGAGCCCACCCCCGAGGAGATCGCGGACGAGATGCACATGCCGGTGAGCCGCATCAACGCCCTGTTGAAAATGGCCCAGCAGCCGATCTCGCTCCACGCCCCGGTGGGCGACGACGGCGATGTCAGCGTGGGTGATTTCATCGAGGACAAAAGCGCGGAGAACCCCTCGGACGTCACCAGCTACAGCCTCCTGAAGGAGAAACTGGGCGATGTACTCACCAGCCTCACCGAACGGGAACGGAAGATTCTCGAGATGCGGTTCGGGCTGGTGGACGGCTACGAGCGCACGCTCGAGGAAATCGGCAAGATGTACAACGTGACCCGCGAGCGCATCCGCCAGATCGAGGCGAAGGCGCTGCGGAAGCTGCGTCACCCCACGCGCGTGCGACACCTGCAAGGGTTCTTGGAAACCGAGGAAGAAGCGGCCTGACCCCCCCCAAACGGGCCGACGCGGGGGAAGAAGACCCGGGCAACGGTTCGCCAAGGAGGTGGGGATGGGGAATCCCGCTGAAGGAAAACGAGCCATCGCCCGGGTCGTTTCCATCCTATGCAATCCAGGCCTGCTTGTCAACCTCCGGTCGCCGCAATTTCGCGCCAAACCTCCTTCCGGCCATGATGCCCACCCGGCATGGATCGCTCCGCCTCTTCCGCCTCTTCGGCATCGAGGTGTTCCTCCATTGGTCCTGGTTTCTCGTCGCCCTCTACGAGGTAACCCAGCGGGGTTCGGAATACGACTCCCTCATCTGGAACCTCATCGAGTACGTGGCACTGTTCGGGATCGTGACCATGCACGAGTTCGGCCATGCCCTGGCCTGCCGCCAGACCGGCGGACGGGCCGACCAAATCATCCTCTGGCCGCTCGGCGGCGTCGCCTATGTCGCCCCGCCCCAGCGGGCGGGAGCCATGCTCTGGAGCATCGTGGCCGGGCCGCTCGTCAACCTCATCCTGCTCCCGTTTCTGTTCGCCGCGCTCTGGGTCGCCGTCCTCCTCGGCTGGGAGTCCTCCGTCCCGAACCTCTACCTCTTCGTCCGGAGCATTTGCTGGATCAACACCGGCCTCTTGATCTTCAATTTGTTGCCCGTTTATCCCCTGGACGGGGGCCAAATCCTCCGCTCCCTGCTCTGGTTCCCGCTCGGCCGGGGGAGAAGTTTGCTGGTTGCCTCCCTAATCGGACTTCCCTTCGTCGCGGGCCTCTTGGTGTTCCTCGTCTGGAAGACCAGCGACCCGATTGCTTGGTTGATGTGCCTCTTCATCCTCGCCAACTGCTGGCGGGGTTTCCGTGAAGCCCGCATCCTCCAGGTCCTGGAGCGAATCCCCCGCCGCCACGGCTACCAATGTCCCGCGTGCGGCCAGGCACCGATTCTGGGCCCGGCCTGGCAGTGCTCGCGCTGTGGCGAACGCTTCGATCTGTTTGCCCGCGAAGGCGCCTGCCCCGCCTGTGGGAGCGTGTACCCGGTCGGCCAGTGCCTCGACTGCGGCTGCGTGAAACCCTTCGCCGCTTGGGATACACCGGCCAAGCCCCCGCCCATCCTCCCGCGCACCGAGCCCTGATAGCGGGCGAGAGGCAACGCCGTCCCCGAAATCTCCTCGGCAGGCCCGTTCCAGACCGACCGAAGCCCGCGTGCCATGTTCGGGGTCGCCGTGGCCTGGGACGCACAAAATCGGGACGGAGCACCACCCCGGCCCTGCCGACCTCCGGCGAACCGCGGTCCTCTCAGCCTTGGAGCAAAGCCCGGGCCTGCTGGCAGACGTTTTCGGTCGTAAAACCAAAGTGCTGCATCAGGTCCTTGATGGGGGCCGACGCGCCAAAGTCGTCACGTCCCACCACCGCCCCATCCAACCCCGCGTAGCGGTACCAGCCGGCCGTGGCCCCGGCCTCCACAACGAGGCGCTTGCGCACCGACGGCGGCAGCACCTGATCACGATATTCACGCGGCTGCCGCTCGAATAGTTCGGTGCAGGGCATGCTCACCACCCGCACTTTCTTCCCCTCCGCGGTGAGCTTTTCCGCCGCCTCGACGCAAAGCTGCACCTCGGAGCCGGTGCCGATGAGGATCAGATCGGGCGTCCCCGCCGTGTCCGCCAGGATATAGCCGCCCTGCCGCAGGCCCGCGGCCGCGCCATACCGTGCCCGGTCCAGCGTCGGCAGCGCCTGCCGGCTCAGGATGAGCGCGACCGGGTGCTTGGTCTGCCCAAGGGCGACCCGCCAGGCTTCCGACACCTCGTTGGCGTCGCCGGGACGGATCACCCAGAGATGCGGGATCGCCCGCAGCGAGGCTAGCTGCTCGATCGGCTGGTGGGTCGGGCCATCCTCACCCACCCCGATGCTGTCGTGTGTGAACACCTGGATGGTCGGCAGGTCCATCAACGCTGAAAGCCGGATCGAGGGCCGGGCGTAATCGGAGAAGATCAGAAAGCCCGCGCCGTACGACCGCAGTTTGGAGAGGGCCATGCCGTTGACAATGGCAGTCATGGCGTGTTCGCGGATGCCGAAGTGGAAGTTCCTGCCCCCCGGCGTGGCCGCCGAAAAATCGCCCCCGCCCGTGAGCAGGGTCTTGGTGGATGGCGCCAAGTCGGCCGATCCGCCCAGCAACCAGGGCACCGACTTCGCCGCGGCGTTGAGCACCTTGCCACCGGAGTCGCGCGAGGCAATCCCCTTGGCATCGGCCGGAAACACCGGCAGATCCTTGTCCCATCCGGCCGGCAGTTCCCCCGCCTGGATCAGCCGCCACTCCTCCGCCAACGCCGGCTCGACCTTGGTAAAGGCGTCAAACCGCGCCTTCCATTCCGCCTCCCAAGCGTGCCCGCGCACCACTGCCTCCCGGAAATGCATGGCTGCCGGCTCCGGCACCAGGAATTTGGCGTCCACCGGCCATCCGTAACGGGCCTTGGTCAGGCGGATTTCCTCATCGCCCAACGGCTCGCCGTGGGCCGCATGGGTGTCCTGTTTGTTCGGGGAGCCAAAGCCGATGTGGCTGTCAACGATGATCAATGAAGGCCGCGTCCTGTCGCCGCCCGCGGTTTGGATCGCCCGGGCGAGCGCCGGGAGATCGTTCGCGTCCCCCACCTGCTGGACATTCC
>Ga0182030_10022223_pt1 | contig 11823 bp, 14 predicted proteins | sample 812S3MmetaG_FD_121299 | JGI IMG/M metagenome (GOLD analysis project Ga0182030, IMG submission 121299) | Permafrost microbial communities from Stordalen Mire, Sweden - 812S3M metaG (Illumina Assembly) | ecosystem: Environmental > Terrestrial > Soil > Wetlands > Permafrost | place: Sweden... | reverse complement strand
ATAACTAATACAATTTGTTTAGGTCTATCAATTCATGGCCTAAAAGAACGCAGAAAACAACATTGCTCTTGCAAAGAACTCAGCCGCCATTGCCAAAGCAAGCAAGGAAGACCCTGCTACTATGAAAGAAATCGCAATCGAAAGCAAGAAAGACAATTCTGCAATGAAAACGATCGCTATCCTAGGAATGATGTTCCTCCCGGGAACTTTCATCGCCGTGAGTCACCTTATCTTTTGTCGCTCAAATTCAAAGAAAGAAAGATCGCTCACAAGAAAAAAAAGACGGTATTTTCAATGCCAGTTTTAATTGGGATGATAATGGAGCTCCTGCAATCAAACCGGGATTCAAGTACTATTGGGCAGTCACTATACCCGTCACTCTTGTTGTACTGATGGTGTGGGCCTTGACCACGCTGCTACCATGGAGAAGATGGATTCGCATATGATAAACAATGCGTTAGAATGCGCCGGAAAAGTATACAAGATCTCGGGTAATAAAGTTTCTCGTTGTAACTTAGCAGTTTCGTGAGCATCTCTTTTGAACACAGTCGAACTTTATTCTAGATCACGAGCTCTCAACGATTGGCATCAGTGGTTCATCATGCTTAGCTGAAGCTTTAAGATAAGGGACTGTGTGTACGTAATTTATTGCTATCACACTATAATATAACGTGAACTAATCTTGAAGGGTGTTTTGTTTGCAGAATATAAACACAATGCAGTACCATAGCCCAACCTCTAATGCAAGCATAGTGGGGTAGCTTTTTGGTTCTGAGCCCTCTTATGATATCCTTCCATACCTGCAAATATAGAGCAATTATGAATGCCATCAACCCATTGTCGTCTCCTCCTCAGTTGGTCTCTACATAAGTGCCTTCTTCATATTCTCCACATGACCAGATTTATCCCGTGACAAAAGATACGTCAGTGCCTCGATAGAAGGAGCACTGGGCGACGATGCAACAGCTTCATCGATATAGCTCTTCAATATCCCTATGAGCGGAATCAACGGATCTCCTCCTGGCGGCGGATTGTTTCCGAGAGGTGCAATTCTTTCATACACATGCCATTTCTTTGTTTTTAGATTCAAAAGAACAATTTCTTTGATTTTGCTGAATGTGGTGACGCATTTGACGATACAAGGAGCTATAGAATGAAATTGGACGATCTCGAAGTTTTGGTCGTCTGCTCTGATAGTGAAGGGCTCGATCGCTAGCCTTCCAATCTTCTCGTTCTCAATGGGACCAATAAGCTCTTCGCCCTGTTTGGGCAAGAGAAATTGATAAAGGGCACGAAGGTCGGGAAACAAGATTGTATCTTTCTTTGGATCGGTCCAAATTGGATGGACAAGACGGTTAGCGAAATCCAAAGAGCAAGATTTCATCGCAAAGCTTCGAGACTCTCGGTTAACGTAGAAGATGGAGAAGGGTGTAAAGTTGGCTGCACAGGTACATCTTTTCTCTGGATACTGGATGTCAGGATTTATGGTTTGAGCCAGGAGTTTGGTTGGATTCTCGTGCTCAACCTGTTTGATTTCGATGATCTGAGGCTCTGGGAGAGCGAGCTGCTATATAGCAAGGCGCAACTCGATGGGAAGTCTACTGAAAGGTTTGAATTCGTCATGGCCCTGATCACTATTATGTTCCTCTGAAACAGCTTCTTCTGTCGTGGGCTCAAGGATATTAGCGAATCGCGAGTGTGCGATCTGAAGGTAGGTTCCTATGCGTATCCGTGTCATGTTGAGACAGGAAAGAGCTTGCTGGGGCCGCAACTGCTACTGTCGAGTAGTTTGCGTGGCTGTTACTTAAAATTCGTACAATGATCGAGGGATTCGTATGTCTGCTAGTTATCAGACAGCTGTACAATCATCAGTGGGCCAGTCTATATGGGTTTTGTTGAGGTACTGCTCAGTTGGGAATATCGAGGAAGTCGCGTACTTTTGTTTATCAGATATGCACAACTATCAGGGTTCTCTGTCTTGACTGTCGATAAAATAAACTAAGAAGTTAGGAAGGCCGAAGGCCGATATTGAATATATAGAAGTCATGACTCGCTTAATTTAGGGTCGCGAGAACATGGGTATTTTCCAATTCACCTCGACTCCTATATCACCAATTTCAAGCATTCTAGAATTTATGACTAATTCTCTGTAATTTACCTTCTATTCACACGCCGCTACCCTGTACTCTCTATACTTTCCATATCCCTAGCCAAAACCCCAATATCCGTCCTCGCCCTCTCACTCATCCTAGGCACCGAAGCCACCACCCCCCACTCTCTCCTCGTCATCTGATGACCCTTTAGTTCTAATATAATGCGTACCATAGTAACACCTACGTTTCCGTCTAAGATAAAGAATGCAAGGGCTAATGCTTGGCTGGTAACACAGTCATATGTGTTATGAATAATGCTCCGTGCCTTGAGTAACGTAATTTTCTAATAACGAAGTGATGTATATTGAAAACATATCGCAACTATGATTCAAGATCTGGGATTAAACAAGCAGTAGAAATCTAAGACCACCGTGAATACTTCAAACACTCAAATTCAGGAATCATGCGTACAAATCCGTCCCTAATGAAATTCCCAATTGTGTCTCAAGAGTAAACCGGTCTCCTTTAACAGTTGCTAAAATAATAATAATCAAGGAGTCTCAACTCGTAGGAGCCTAAGGGGATGAGGCTAAACAATCTCGAAATCATGAAATCAAAATAAAAACTCGAAAGAGGCCTAGGTTTATAAACAGACCTAAAGTTGAAAATATGATAAGACATTCAAATTTATGCATCTAGTCCTCTCCTCTGCCTCCTGTTCTTGATACATTTCTCCCTGTACAGAGAAGCGATCAGTTCTATCCATCAAATCTATAGATTCCACTACTATTACCATGCTTGCCAGATCATAAGGGCTACTGTAGGTAATCCAATTCCTAGCCCAACACCAAGAGCGATCCGGTCTGAGCTGGAAAGTCCAGCACCTGAGCTGCCAGGGTTGATGGTTATGTTGTTGGTATTCGTGTTCGTATTCCGATTTGAGGAGCCGGCGGTGTTCGATGGTATTGGGGCTGTTGTTGTACTCCCCTTGCTTGCTGATACTGACGTACTGGAGGCTTGTATTGTAGTGGCAGTTTGTGAGGGGGCGCCTTGATAAAGGAACATACGTCAAACTATGGCTCAAGCTATTGTTGTTAAAAAAAAACTCACTGGATTGCGATAAGGAAATTGCCTTCATTCCCATATAGATAAAGCTATTTGGGTTATTGTTTATATTTCCGCGCCTCCTATTTCTGTTTACTGCTGAATTTCTGTTAGACTTCTGAAGCAAATGTTCCCGCAGCCTCAAGAACAGATTGAAGTAATGATTTCCGAGCTCGTTAGATGCCAACTGGTAAACCCTAACGAAGTCACCGCCCGAGCAAACTTTGACCTAGCTCTTCTCAAATTCAAGAAAAGCGGGGTTTTAAACGATTCCAATAGCTCGTGAGACCCCTTTTCAAACGAAAAACCTGCAATAAGCTCGTAGCATCCGGACTGAATGCTATTTGTCTGGATCAAGGACCTGAATCACCTTCTGCAGCCTCAGTACTACGGTTTGCTCCCCTGGGTTTGGCGTCCGCCGTATTGGGCAACTTGTGTATACACGGGCCAGCCGCCGCTTTCAACGTCTATAAAAGTCGCGCACTCCCCGCTACACAGGAATTACTACAAGCTCCATATTTGACTGCCAGAGTAGTAGTAGCTTGAACTTCGGTACAAACAAAACCGACTTCAGATTCTTGTTCTTGAGATTCCTATCTCCATCCAGCAGTCTCACACAAGAGCAATAAGCCTGTTTTCCGGCTTTGCTCGCATCCAATCCATCTGACAAATAGCCGCGCGCGAGACCTGGATCCTCTTGTAAACAGGCAATCTCGTGTTCTGATATAGCTTTGTTAAAATGACCTTGAACCTGCGTTGCGGGGACTGGCCAGAATTGAAATAGATCCCAGCTGTTGACACGAAAAAGTGCATACAGCTCGGCTCTTTTTCTCGCCATTCAGGCTTGAGAGGGATCGAACCAATTTGCGGACCCCCTTTGTGAATGCGAATGGGAAAATCATAGGTTGCTGGATGATTAGCAACATCTAAAGGTGGATCGACATATAGAGATGCGCAGCTGGCCCAGAGGAATATGTGTTGGGAAAGAGGTGGCTTTGACGGAGTTGGTTCCTGGATGTAGGCGCTGATAAGTATTTCACAAGGCTGAGGAGTAAATTGTCGTCGGAGCAGCCTCTTAATGCGAGAAATCTCTGCTGCATCATCGGAACTCTCGTTGAAGTGTCTGAAAATCCGCTCGAAGTCGCAGTCTTCAATTGTTTGAATACTTCCGTCGTCGTGGATTTTGTAGCAGGTCAACACCGAAATATCAGACACTTGATCATCAAAGCCTTCATAAATATCATGAAAGCTCCCCTTTCTTGGAGGAAGAGAATAATTCGTATGGATCCAACCTGCCCAAGACCAACTCGGAAAGCCCACTCTCTCCGTACTTGGCCACGGCAAGTGTGTTGTCCACTGCAACCCAGCCCCGATCTGTTTCGACGGCAAGCCCCAGATATTATTTCCAATGACCTCCTGCCCAAGTTCCCTATCCTCCATCTGAGTCAATATACCGGTAAAGGCATTCAAGACATCCTTCTCATAGCTCAGGCTTCGGTGGACGAATTGTGCTACTAGTTGCGAATAGACACTTGGGTAATGGCGATGGGGACTTTTTATCCTTCTATAGAAAGTGGGCAAAGGAAGATCCCATTCCCGTGCTTCCCTAAAGGAATCTGAGAATCCGAGGCCGAAGTCTTCACATCGCAGTGTATGCTCACAACGCAAGAAGGTATACGAGCCTGTGAAGAATAGGACTCTTCGAGATAGTGCGTATTCCTGTAATGTCCAGCCACGCGATGCCCAAGCTGATTGTGCAATTTCTTGAGCAGCGAGTTGAGGGCTAAAAGATGCGACGAAACTGCCATTTGAAGTTGTGCGAAGCAGGTAAGAAATTTCGGAATTGCGTCGGCCGTAAGGAGGCAGACCGGCACTCGAATCTTCTCCTGCAGCCGCGATGATTGCAAGATAAGATAGACTGTATATATCAGCCATCGAGTTGATTTGGCTATACTTATTCTCTTTGCAATCCTGGACGATGCACAAACTGTCGACCCAGAGATAACGGCACCCAATTTTGAGACAGAGAGCGATGGCGTCAAGTATAGTCCTAGGGAGGGGGAGGTCAGGACCATTCAGGAAGCCCCGCACTTCTGCTTTATCTTTGTTCGAGGACTTCAATAAAGGCTGTTCCTTGTCGCCCCATACATAGCTTAGCGCGCAGTAATCGACGTGTTTCTTAGGCTGAACGATGCGATATTCATCAACGTCGATAAGTCGAAAGTCTTCCGGTAGAGACTTGAGCAAATAATCAGGAGGCATACACTCATGCTTTTCGCATTCTTTCAACCAAGGCAAACAATTGTGCTTTTTACATTGTTTCAACCAATCTTTAAGCTCATTGACGTCAAATGACACCGAGGCCTGAAGCTCTCTGTTGTGGAACGAGGGGTTGCAGTGTCGAATACTGTAGTTCGTGCTGGTTTGCGTATCATCTATATAGATTTGAAGCTCGTGACCAGCGTAGACCCCGCGGAGTGTTTGTTGTAGAGGATGGTGGATGTCTCCGTTAGGGAATCTGCAGTGGAGAAGCAGTTGGCAAAATTGACAAGTCTTCGGGGAAAATACGGTCCAGGATATGTCCGGCAGCGTTGCGCTATGTTGACCCTCCGCCAAGGGTTGAGTGAAGAAGTCGAAATTGATCCTAGCACACTGACGACAAATTGTATCGACCGAAAACATCTCCTTGCCAAACGCCTAGGCGAATGCCTGGCTAAGACTGTATGAAAGTTCCGCCGAGTACCGAGTCGCTCGAATCAAACAGCGATGGGACGATCTTCAAAGTCGAAACATACGATGGTGAGATTTAACCTTCAAGGGTTTGGGGAGGCTCCGCTCTTCTGGGATCTTCGACTGGATTCTTGAGGGATTAAAAGTAACCATGGTGAGAGATTTGAGTCTAGCGGTGTAAGTCCGGCTCTCTGCCATGTCACGGCTCTGAGGCTGTGCTCCAACAATTTTTTCAGCCGGAGTTCGTGACCCAATTCGGCAGTCCGCCGGTCCAGCCTTATCATAACACTTCAAAAGATTTGAATGTATATATAATTACTTCCTCTCAAGAAATTATCAATTGACAGTACAAGTAGAATGAATTCCCAAAATAAGGTCATTGTCGTCATTGGGTAAGTGATTTTGCACTGAATTTTGTCTGCCTATTGCTCATACTTAGGTGTAGCGCTGGTGTAACCGGCCTTCAAACTTCGATATCGCTCCTTGAAGCCGGGTATCGAGTTCTCATAGTCAGCAAACATCTTCCTGGTGATGAATCTATCGAGTATACGTCGCCATGGTACATTTCCTTCACGGTGCAACAATACCCATTTCTGACACCAATCTCAGGGCTGGAGCTCATTGGCGTTCTCATGCTCCCAATTCGGATCCTGAGCAGCAGCAATGGGACACCGAAACGTATAAGCATTGGCTTGATATAATTGAAAAGGAACGCCTAAACCCTGATCAGAAATCTTTCTCTGGACTTGCGGTAAGCCAAAAGTTTGCTTCTTCATTCTCGCTCTTTCCACACCCGCTTTTTGTTAGCTCTAGGCAATACCTTACTGATATTGAATCAGCTCCGCAACTCTCGCTTCTTTAGGTATTTGTGCCTTATAAGTCATCCATTGAGACCTCACTCATTTGTCTGCAGTGCCTCCCCAGAAGCTCCATGGTTCTCCAGCAATGTGCTTTCCTATAAGCAGATTCCGACAGAGAACCTCAAAAAGGGCTTTAAACAAGGCCACACCTATACTTCTGTTATGGTGAACGTACTAATATATCTCAAATATCTCCAGCAAAAAGCAGAACCGCTAGGAGCCATTATCATCCGAGCTGCTCTTCCCGTCGGCGGCACATTCTCCGAAACCCTCCAGGTCGCAGCTAACTTGGTGAAAGAGCATTTCAATCAATTCAACTACGCCGAAGGACCTCCGATATTAGCCTTCGTAAACGCCACTGGCATCTCTGCACTTAAGCTCGTTCCGGACCCAAATATATACCCAGTGAGAGGGCAAACTGTCACCGTCGCAGGAGAAGCCACCCAAATTACAACAATCGATGCCCTCCCCGTTAACCCTACACCCACGAGTACACCAATTATGTACATCTTGCCTCGACCTCATTCAAATACCACTATTTTGGGAGGCACAAAGCAGGTCGGAGACTGGACTGCAGAACCGGATCCCCAGACGACAGAAGAAATTCTCTGTCGAGCAAAGGAATGGGCCCCGGAACTGCTAAACGAGAAAGGTGAGTTTGAAGTCCTGAGCGTACAGGTCGGTCTTAGACCCGGGCGAAATGGGGGTGCTAGAGTAGAGATTGAGAACTTGGATGGGGTTACGGTGTGTCATGCTTATGGACATGCTGGTGCTGGATATCAGAATTCAGTCGGATCGGCGAACAAAGTTATTAAGCTACTGGAGGAGCATTTCGGAGAAGTGAAAAGCGGGTAGAATAAATACTAGGCTGGCGAAGACGTGAATCAGAGCCGAATCTATCCAAAATGGGTTTACCACCTCACACAACGACCTCTGTGAAACTTCTTCTGGGAAGGATCGCGTTATCCAATGGCACGCAATGGTATCCTCGATACTACACGCATCATTTACCGCTCAATGTCGCTCTCCCGCCCTTATGTTCTCGGTTGAAAAGGAAAGCCGGGATAATAAAGTGTACACAACATCCAACTGTGGCTGTGCTGAACTTTTGACTTCCGCTTAGTTTGGTGTTTTGAATGAGGCTAATTGGATGTTGGTTGGTATTATAACCGGAACGACTATTTATTAAACGTCGTTTCCCATCCTCTGGCGATCGAATTTTGAATCTTCGCTGATTTGGAAAAGTCTTTGCCTTTAAGCTTTCAATCATTGCTTTCTCTTCCTTTTCTGCGCTGGCGCACTGTCCCAATACAGGAATATGTGGTTCCTCACTTGGCTTTTGATTGTTGTTAGGGTTTTTCTCAGAATAAGCAGTGCTGAAACTGCTAACTACGCCGTGGGGTGGATAGCCTCACCCGGGTCGGTCTTTCTTAATGGAAGTTTTTGTGCTGTTGTCATAGAAGCACTACTGAGTAGTGATAGTGTAACGCGTCCCTTCAAGTGCGGAAAACTATCTATGAGGGAGGTGCCGGCACCGTATCTATTTGGGATGACCTCGATCGATCCTCATTAGGATTTTGTTTGTGTTCCCCAATACCGAGTACATTTGACCAGTTGTGCTCGCTTTACGGAAAGGCAACTGAACGTCCGCGGATATAAAAAAAATATCAACTTTATAATCAATCTTCGAGTCTCTTAATACTTTATTCGCTGATATATAATATCTATAGCAAAGTCTGCTAAAAAGAGTATTCTAAAGCTTTATAAATTACTTAAAAATATATCTTAAAGTAAAGGCTCTAATTACTTACTTTATCATCAAATACTGTATTTAAACTACTATACTATCAAAGCTCTGCTTAAATTAATATAAAAATGCCTTATTTAATTCTATACTACAATAAAAAAATTTCTATATACTCATTATATTATAATACTTTACAGAAAATTTCCTTATTAAAAGCTTTTTTCTAATAAATATTTCTAGTTTTACAAGAAAAAGCCTTTGATTTTGATATATTGTAAAGAGATAATCCGATCTGAATATGTTTTATAATTAATGAGTATAGTACTAGGCTTGAAAATAAGTTTATAAATAATTTATAAGGTATTAGCTTTAATAAATATAAGTAAACAAGATATATAGTTCAAAGAAATAAGTATATTATTAGTAGTATTCGTCCTCTTTTCAGGTACTATAGAAATATATATATATATATATATATATAAAGTATAGTTATATAATTATACAAAGTTTGTATGATTAGCTGATTATACTTATCTTCTGGATCTAATGCCTGTAAATGGTCTGTAGAACTAGATCGCAACTAGTTTTCTACCACAATATATAATTATTTTTTGATTTACTTTTTTTCTATAAATAAATATATCAAAATCAAACTATATTATACAAGAAATATCTTTTGTTTAAATTAATTAAAATGTATTATAAATATTATAATATTTGATTTTATAATATATAAGTATTAACTAGAAATTTCTAAGAATTATTGAGTCTTTTTTGATGGGTATAACAAATCTAGTTAGTAGATCTTTTGAGGTATAGTCTGATCAGTAGTAGATATAAATATAATAACTAGATAGAAGAGAAAGTAATGACTTAATTGAAGATCTAAAGCTAAAGAAAAGAGAAGAAGAAAAGGCTACAGTACTACAAATTGCAGGATATAGCTACGGACTTGATACAGAATATGTTTTATATCAGTCTTTCTACGGATGGTTTGAGAGGACCGTAATCATGTGACCTTGGGAGCATGTATTACAGTAGGATAGGATTGAATTGATCCTCCTCCCTACAATATCATTGTAGACGGGAGACAGGCAGAGACCCTGAAAAGATGATGACCAGAATGAAAAATACCCGCTTTTACTAGCGGGATCCGCTTTCATGAGCCCAGAAACATGGGTGTGTCATAATTGGTGATGATATGTAGAGAATATGGTGAGAGGTGTCAATGCTCTCTCGCGGGGTTGGGTTATCGTCAGGTAGTAGCTGATTCTCAGAAATCCTTGACTTGATGAGCCACAAGGCGTCAGCCTCATCGTCAGCCTCATCTTCACCTCGCGATTTTCTGGCGAGAAAGCCGCGTTGGATTGCAAGTAGTACCCGCTGGCTTCGAGCGGACGCCGGACGCGTAGCGCTCCCGCTCGGACGATGGAGATAACAGACCAGCTCGCCGGTGAAGGCGTCAAGAAGATAGGGCCCGGGCCTATTGGTGGGTAGGAGGAGATATTTTCCATTGTTGCTGAACTCCGTCAATGGAGGTGTAGTGTGCGCCGGGAGGGGCTTTGAAGAGACGAGTGGGGCGGAAGGTGTTAATCACATCGGATACTTTGCTCGTTGGAGGCGGAGTAGGCTCGCCTATCATTTTGGCGAAGGCGATGGGGTTGAGGTGGGTGCGGAGGAGTTGGCACTGGTGACAGAAAGTATATATAAGGTGAAGTCCTACCGAGGTCGCATGTGAACCCGTCGTGCGGATATGTCAGAACGGCGGGCGGGGATATTCGCGGATTTTGCTGCGCCTTTTACACGTCCAAATGCGGTAGTTGTCAGACAGATGCTGCCTTGCGCTAGGAGCCATTGGTATTATTAATTGCGGTGTGAGTCAAGCCATGGCTACTAGCTATATAAACGTGCCCAGTTCAGACAAACTGATCAAATGAACCCAACGGCGGCAAGTTCTCCTGGCCAACGAGCAAGTGATTCCATATTGCCGGAACCCAGCTCTCTCTCTCTCAAAACCCAGAGCGAGGCAGACCCGGACAACATGGCTGACGAATCCACTCCCATCCGCTCCAGCTGCCACTGCGGCGCAATCACCGTCATAGTCCCACGACTGCCTGACCACATTAACCACTGCCAATGCACCATCTGTCGCCGCTATGGGGCAGCGTGGGGATACTACCACCCAGACGAAGTCAAAATCGAAACAAAGCCGAATGCAGTTACCAAGCAGTACATCTGGGGAGACCGGGAGATCTCATTCAACTTCTGCGATACTTGCGGATGCGTGTAAGTCGAACAATTCCCGTCCCATTTGATTGGGAGACACTTACGCAGTGTAGATTGTATTCGTGGCCGCTTCAACCGCCTACTGATGGAGAAGAGTACAAAATGGGCCTTAACACTAATAATGTGAATCCGGAGGTTTTGAGGTTTGTCGATCGGAAATATGAGTATTCGTGGGTGAAGCAGCCACTGCGGTCGAAGGAGACGGCGCATCAGGATGACCTGGCCAAGTATTGAGCCTGGTCTCGAAGACTCACGCTGGGTAGATGTAGACCGTCTCCAGCTTTTGTTTCCCCGTGTTTGTTAGAGTGCTATCTGAATAATTGATATACGGGCTTCTGCTCATCCTTATCATCCAAGCAGTACTATGCTGTAAAACTAGACCTGTCTTGCAGAATGCAGCCATTGATCAAGCGACAACTAGCAAAGATGGTGCTCTAGAACCCATTGCGACGCAAGACCTCCACAGCAAATCTGCGAGCGTCGCCGCTAGGTTGTGCATCGTTCTCAAGGTGTCAGGATGGTCCTTGCCGAGGATCTACTGCCGCTTAGCTAGCACAGCTTGCTTCATCGATAGCGCTTCTTGCAGCTCTCCTCCACGTCCAAGCGTAACAGCCAGGTTGTCCATTGATATTACGATGTCTGGGTGAGTTTCCCCATACCGTGCTTTGTGTTTTCTTAAGACGAATCTTTGAACCATCATCTCATTCCTGAAGTCCCCACACATATCCAGAAAGTCAGCTAGCTTGCTGAGCAAGTCAAGCACGACGTTATCTTGAACAGAAACAGAATCGAAACAGTCAATAATACACTGACAAGTATTTATTATTTATTATTTATTATTTATTAATAAATATATATATTGACAATAATAGTTATTATATAAATTATAATAGTTTTAGAAAATATAGAAATATTGATAGTCTATATATATTATTTTTAGACTCTTAGATTAAAAGACTAGAGATTAATACAATATTATTATATTATATAGATCTATTGTATT
>Ga0182030_10022222_pt1 | contig 11824 bp, 11 predicted proteins | sample 812S3MmetaG_FD_121299 | JGI IMG/M metagenome (GOLD analysis project Ga0182030, IMG submission 121299) | Permafrost microbial communities from Stordalen Mire, Sweden - 812S3M metaG (Illumina Assembly) | ecosystem: Environmental > Terrestrial > Soil > Wetlands > Permafrost | place: Sweden... | reverse complement strand
TTGTGCTCTTCGCCTGCTTCGAGGCGAATGCTGGTCTGGGCGGAAAGCAGTTCGAGAGCGGTGGGGTCGTCCAGGGAAAGGCCGGCGCGCAGAGCCTTCAGGGCGAAGGCTCGGTACATGGCGCCGGTTTCAAGATTGAGCAGGCCGAAGCGGCGAGCCAGGTGGCGGGCGATGGTGCTTTTGCCCGCTCCTGACGGGCCGTCAATGGCGACGATGATCTTACCCGAAGAAGCGCCCGAAGATTTGAGGCGCGAGTGACGTTCGTCTGCGCAGCTCATCCGCGCTTTTTCGTCTCCTTGCCAGGCCGGGCGGTGCTGGGTCGGGCGGTAAAGCCGTAGCGCTTGCTGTTGCCAGCCTTGGTGCCGGCGGCCAGCGCCGGTTTGCGGCTGGCGGAGCGTGCAGCAGGCCGGGCGTCGGTGCGGGAGTCCTTGCGCGGTGCGCTGGCCGAGCGGGAGAGGCTGCTGCTGCGTGCGCTGGCTGCGCCTGTCTTCGATGCCGGCTTGGCGCCATTGGTCTTGCTATGCCCGTTGCCCCAGGCAGACGCCGGCGCCTTTCCGTTGCGTACAGAGGAAGCGCCACCGGCCGGCCGGGCCGGGCCGCCGTTGGTTCTTGCGTGGGTCCCGTTGGCGCCGTTCGATCCGCTCTTGCCGTTGAGATTGGCCTTTGCGCCAGCCGCCGGGGCGTTAGCACCCCAGCGTACGCCGGGCGCTGGCCTGGAGCCAGACGTAGGACGCGAGTTGGACGTAGGACGCGATCCGGAAGGCCGCGCAGCGGGCCTGGCCGTGGCCGGACGAACTGCTCCGGTGCGGGTGTCGGCTGCCGGGCGGCGAGCGGGACGGGCTGCGGTCCGGCTTCCGGAAGCGGTTCGGCTGCTGGAAGAAGCCTGGGCCGGCTTGCGATCGCGCGAATGGGCCGCCGGCCGGCTGAAGTGCGGTCGAGCCGCAGGCGGCTTGCCGCTTGAGGCCGGCTTGCGGGCTGCGGGCACGTGGGCTGCGGGAACGTGTGCTGGAGCTGAGTGGATGGGCGTGGCGTGGGCCGGAGCCGAATTGACCGGAGCGGAATTTGCGGGCGCCTCATGCTCCGGCGAAACTTTTTCCGCTGCGTGCAGCGCGTACAGACTCGCTGGCTGCGGGACTGCGGCAGGCGGCAAAGCGGGCACTGCGTAGGACGGCGCCGGCCTGTGATAGATCGCCTTGGCGGGCTCGACTTCCGTCAGGTCGTCATCGTGGTCGTGCGCACGGAGAAAGTAAGACCCCGCCATGGAGGAGCTGGAGTAGAGCGTCGGGGCTACCGCGAACTCCGGCAGCGTGCCGGCCACATAGAAGTGGGGCGAATGGCCCATGGGGATGGTGTGAACCTGGCGAGTGGCAACCAGACCGCGAAGCACTTCGCGGACTTTGCTGCGGGCGGTCAGCGGAGCGAGGAACATCTCCACCTCTTCCATGCTGGCGGCGATCACCGCCTGCAGGTAGATGGAGGCCAGGACGGAGATGGCGGTGACCTGCGAGGTCGAGGCACCCTCTGCAATGGCTTTCTGATAGCGATGACGCAGGAGCTGCCACTTGGCCGGAACGCCCGGCGCGGCGATTACGGGGATGATGCGGAGCTGCTGCCAGAGTTCTGTAATGGCGCGAAGGACCGCCATTTCAGTAACTTCGCGACCCAGAGCGTGAGTAAGGTCGGACAGATTGGTGTCCGCGACCTCAAGCAGTTTGTAGGTCTGCACGGCCAGTTGCGAAACCTGCCGCGACCCGGTCAGTTGCGGGCTGCGACGCCAGTCACGGTCGCCGCGAAGAGCATAGACATACGGCAGTACCCAGCTGGCTACGACGAAATCAGGATGTTCTCCGGGCTGACCCAACAGATTCAAGCGGACCGCTATATCTTCCAGCTCCAGCCGCACCAGCAGTTCTTCCGCAAGCTGGATGTGCTTTGGGTCTGGGGTTGCATTCTGGTGGCCGGCTACGGCCTCGACAAACGATGGCGCGATCGATGAGGAAAACTGCCTTCTGGGCAGAAAAAGACACAGTCCAGTCTCTTCAATCCACGTCCGGGCATCTTCAAAAGTAAGTGCCCCATGTCCATTTTGGCGCATCCTTTCGGCGCGCGACGCTTCCAATTGCTCTGCTGTCAAAGAAAATCCTCACTTCCGGGCTGGCGATTGCCGCCGGGCAAATTCCTCTCCTGAGAGAAGTGAACTTGCCACCTGTCCTTATGGTACTCGCGTTTCAGATGCGATGGAAGGCCCTCTGGATGTCCTTCCAAGAATAGAGCAAAGCGATTGGACGTCCGTGGGGGCAACTGGTGGGGTGGCTGGTTTTCGCAAGTTCCAAAAGTAACCACCCCATACGCATTGGGTCAAGCGGGGTATTGATTTTAATGGCGGCGTGGCAGGCGATGGAGGCTGCTATTCGTGTGCGCAGCGTCTTAAGCTCTTCATTCTGCTGCACTTCGTCAGAGTCACCGCTGGACTGCTCGATAACCTGGGCGAGCATTCGCTCGAGTGCCACGCCTTCCAGACCGACCGGGGCCGCCTTTACCGCAAGTGTTTGAGGGCCAAAGGGTTCTACCTCAAAACCATTGCGCTCCAGCTCGTCGGCGATCTGAGCAAAAATGACCATTTGTGCGGGCTTGAGTTCCACAAGCATGGGCATTAGTAACCTCTGGCGTTGAACCTGCTCCACCTGGCGATCGCGCAAAATTTTTTCGAAGAGAACGCGCTCGTGAGCGACGTGCTGATCGATGATCCACAGGCCGTCGTCTCCTGAAGCCAGGATGAACGAGTCCCGCAACTGCCCCAGGGGACGCAGGGAGCCGAGGTGGTTGAGGGTAGTGGCCGCCTGCTCGGCTTCGATGGTGGCAGTGGCCGCCGCGGTGGCTTTTGCGGTGGCAAGTCCAATGGATGCAACGTCGGCGAGGGGATGCGAGCAATCGTCGGCGGCGGAAGCCAGGGGCGGCGTGAACAAGGCTGCTGCCGCCTCACCCCACGCCTGCTGTGCCGTTCCCCATCCAGCAGCCGGCTGGAAACTGCCGGGTTTGAAGCCGCCTGCATCGAAGGGCAGCTTTCCGGGGACCGGCGGCGGCATCTTCGGCGTGAGCTGGAAGGGGTCCGCGCCGTTGTCTGCATTCTGGGGCTCCGAGTCAGCAGGCGCACCGGGCAGAGGCGACGCTGCGAGCGGCATCAAGGACGGGCTGGCCAGCGGGGCGCTGTCGAGCGCTGCCAGAAACGCCGCGGCAGGGCGGGAGTCGACCAAAGCCCGCCGCAGGCTGTCGCGGACAAAGTCGTGGATGACGCTCGACTGCCGGAAGCGGACCTCCGTCTTGGCAGGGTGAACGTTGACGTCAACTTCCTCCGGCGGCATCTCCAGAAACAGCAAGACGACCGGGAAGCTGGTGGGCGGGATGATGTTCCGGTAGGCCTCGGTGATAGCGTGAATGAGCAGCCGGTCGCGGATAAGGCGCTTGTTGACAAAGATATAGATGGAGTTGCGGTTGAGCTTCTGGAGCTCCGGCTTGGAGTAGAAACCGCTCAGCCGCAGGCTGCCGGGGTCACGCGCGGGCCCTTCGGGATCTCGTTTCCAGGGAGGGGGCTCGGGCAGGCCACCGTGGGCCAGGGGCGTCTCAGCGGCGACGGGGAGCAGCGCGGCGAGGGTGTCCTTGCCGAAGATCTGGTAGATCCGCTCGGCGGTGCGAGTGACGGGCGGGGCGGAGAGGATGGTGTGGGTGGCCGAGGTGAGCTCGAAGTGCTTCCCGGGATGCGCTAACGCGTAGTGGGTCACCAGCGCGGTAACATGCGCCAACTCTGTGCTTTCGGCGCGCAGGAACTTGCGCCGGGCGGGGGTATTGAAAAACAGGTCGGCGACAGCCAGGGTGGTGCCGCGCGGCAGGGCGGCGTCCTCCACATGCAGGATTTTGCCGCCGGCGATCTCGATGTGGGTTCCGGCGGTCTCGTCGCCGGTGGCCGTGTCGAGCGTGACGCGGGCCACGGAGGCGATCGAAGGAAGCGCCTCGCCGCGGAAGCCAAGTGTCGCAATCGAAAGCAGATCGTCGGCGGTGCGGAGCTTCGACGTGGCATGGCGCTCGAAGGCCAGCAGGGCGTCGTCGCGATTCATGCCGTGGCCATCGTCGGTGATGCGGATGAGGCGCCGGCCGCCGGCTTCTACCTCCACGCGGATGCGGTTGGCTCCGGCATCGAGGGCGTTCTCCAGCAATTCCTTGACCACGGACGCTGGCCTGTCCACCACCTCGCCGGCGGCGATCTGGTTGGCGACCTGGTCGGAGAGGATGCGGATGCGGCCCATGACCTTCCTAGCCTATCGCAGGCACCTGCGGTGCGGCAGCCGCGGCTTGCACCGCATGGGCTTCAATGGTTTCCCCGGCCATTCGCCGAGGAACGGCGAAAGGTGGGGGACGGGAATTTCCGACTTGGAAGGAGGTGGCTCAGGAGTTCTGGTGCAGGTCGTACATCAGCGACCGGGGCGGCTGGATTACGCCCTGTTCAAACTGGGCCGGCATCTGCGACTGGTTGGTGTAGAGCGGCCGCACAAAATACAGGCAGTTTGTCCCCTGCCTGGCGAGCTCCCGGACGCGCCTTTCGAGAACCCGAAACTGGCCGATGTTCAGTTTGCCCAACTGCGGAACCAGGTTGATGTCCGTCCCGCCGCCGATGGAATGGGCGATAAGGTGCCCGCGGTGATAGTTCGGCCCGGCCGAGTTGGGATGCCCAGCCATGCGTCCGGCGTCTCGCGCATGGGTGGCGAAGACGGGGACGCCGTAGGCGACGACGGTTCGTTCGAGTTGAATGTCAAAGAGATAGGTCAGGGCGCTGCCTGCCTCTCTCAGGTCGACTGAGACCAGATCTGCCTTGGGATTGGCGCCGGCGTATGCATCACACCAGAGCGAAACCAGGCTGGCAGGCAGATCGGCCAGGATATTTTTCCCTCGATACGTCGCGATCAGGTTGCGGTACGTCGCTGCGTTCACCATTCTCACCTCCCGGCTCGGCAGATTTCCAGCATATGCCGATTGGATGGTGATTCCTACGGCGGTTGCGTGACAGCGGGAGATCTCTTTTTCGAGCGGCGGCGGCAAGCGGTGTACCTGTTGGCGCAATATTCTAAAAGCGAACGTCAACCCAATTGCGCGGCCGCTCAGTCCAAGGGTGTGTGCCGCCGGATTGAACGTTCCCGCGGCTGCAGACGTATACCTGTCAGGCATTGAGCCGAAGCGAGGTTCAGGAGATGCAAACGCTGTCCGCCCATGAACATTCCTGTCCGTAATCGAACAGGGCTGCCGGGGTGGAACAGGATCTTCGCGCGGCTGTTTCGTTCATGTCTCTGCAATTATTGGCGTTAAGGCCGGGAGCGCTGCCGGCGCAAGTGGCGAAGCAATTGCAGTGACGTAGCGAGGCGATGGTTTTTCGGGCGCGGGTTTAGCGGGCATTGGTGTGCTGAGAGAGGTCCAGTCGAGATGAAGCAGTTCGAGAATTTCAGTCTGGACACGGCCAACCAGTGCCTGCTACGCGATGGCATCACGCTGAATCTGCCGCCCAAGCCCTTTGCCGTGCTGCGCTACCTGGTGGAGCACGCGGGGCGCCTGGTTACGCAGGACGAGCTGCTGGACGCGCTGTGGCCCGAGACCTATGTGCAGCCGCAGGTGCTGCGTACCTACATGCTGGAGCTGCGTAAGATTTTGGGCGACGATGCGGCGCATCCGCGCTTTATCCAGACGCTGCCCAAGCGCGGCTACCGCTTTGTTGCGGCCGTTAACGAGGCCGAGGCCGCTGCGGCGAACGCACACGGTACATCCCGGCCCGCGGGGAACGCTCCTCCGACTCCGGCGATTGTTGGCCGAGATCAGGAACTCGCGCTGCTGCAGACCCATTCCCGCCAGCTTCAGAACGGACAGCGGCAGATCGTGTTTATTACGGGCGAGGCCGGCATCGGCAAGACGGCGCTGGTGGATGCGTTCTGCCATGGACTTAACCCGGACCTCCATGCCAACCTGGCGCGGGGCCAGTGCGTGCAAGGGGTGGGAGGCACGGAAGACTACTACCCGGTGATGGAAGTCCTGAGCGAGCTCTGTGCCGGCCCGGATGGGGAAGCTGCCTGTCGCGTGCTGGCTTTGAGGTCACCCGGCTGGCTGACGAACGGCCATGCGAATCCGGAGCAGAGGTTTCCCGGCGGGCAGCTCGCGCCGTCTCAGCGAACCCTGGGCGACCTATGCGCCGCGCTGGAGGAGCTTGCTGCGGCCAGGCCTCTGGTGTTGATCTTTGAGGACCTGCACTGGGCGGACGCGCCGACGCTGCACCTGATCTCCGCACTGGCGCGAAGGCGCGGACCGGCGATGCTGATGCTGGTGGCCACATGCTGCCCCCGCCGCAGCGTGGTGGCCGATTCAGGCGCGCTTGATGATCCGCTGCGGCACTTGCTGCAGGACCTGGGGTTGCGCCGCTTGTGCCAGGAGATCGCCCTGCCCCCGCTCAGCAGAAAGTCGGTTGCGGAACTGCTCACGCGGGAACTTGGCCAGGAGCTCGGCCGAGACCAACTGCCTGCCGGTCTGGCGGACTTTGTCTACCGACGGTCCGAGGGGAATCCGCTGTTTGTGATTGCCGTGCTCGAGCACCTGCTGGCCGAGGGCATGCTGGTGCGGCCGGCAGACGGGGGCCTGTGGCGGCAGTTGCAGCCCTGGCCTGAGGTGGAGGCCGTGGTGCCGCACCAGTTGGCTCGGATGATCGAGCTGGAGGTGGAGCGGCTCACCCAGGACGAGCAGCACCTGCTGGAAGCAGCCAGCCTGATGCAGGTGGCCTTCCCGGCATGGGCCGTGGCCGCGGCGCTGGAACTGGACCCGGTGGAAGTGGAAGAGGCTTGCGACGGCCTGGCCCGCAGGCTGCACTTTGTGGTGCGCGCGGGGCAGGACGAGCTGCCCGACGGCTCGCGCTCCGCCTTTTACGTCTTCGGCCACGGAATTTATCGCCAGGTGCTTTACCGGCGCCAGTCCGAAGCGCGGCGCGCCCGACGGCACATCCGCGTCGCGGAGCGACTGGGAGCCTTGTTCGCGGGCCGGCAGGCGAGCGTGGCCCGGGAGATGGGGATGCACTACCAGGCCGCCGGCGACACCGAGCGCGCCGCGCGCCTGCTGCCGCAAATGGCCGCGTGCTGAAGGCGCCCAAAACCTTGACGGTTTCTCCACGCGAACTTCACACCTTTGTTTTTGCACTTCGCTAGTGTGGTTCTCGTAGGCAGGAGGAACACACCATGCGCATCAACTTCCGCTCTTTCGTTCTGGCGTCCGCCGCCATCGCCGCAACCGCTATCGCCACCGTCCCCGCGCACGCAGCCACGATGGGCTCTGCCAATCTCAACGTGCCCTTCAGCTTCAACATCGACGGCAAGACGATGCCCGCCGGCAACTACGCGATCAAGTGCGACGCCTCTGGCAACTTCATCAAGCTGCAGAGTGAGGACGGCTCAATAACCTACAACTGGGTGGCCCGCTCCATTGGCAACACCGATCACCGCGTGACGCTGCGTTTTGACCAGCGAGGCGGAGCAAAGGACCTTCAATCGGTTCAGTACGGCACGCTCACCACGCCGCGGCTTGATCGCAAGCTGAGTCCGCGTGAACGCGAGGCCCAGGAGGTTGTGTCCGGGCAGTAAGCTCAGCCCAGGGCACAGCAATGCGAGAAGAGCCTGAAGGAGGGCTGGCGCCTGGGCGCCGGTCCTCCCCTTTTTTTGCGGCTGAAAATTTGCAGAGAATGTTTTTGAAGAACGGCCGCAACACAAAAACGCCGCCTCATGGGGCGGCATTTTCTTTGCAAGGGAATTTGAAACAGGTTAGATTCCGACCCCGAATTCGTTGGCCTTCTGGCCACCGGCGTTGGAGTAGAAGTCATACGGAGTGCGGCGCTTGAACTTGTAGCGGCTGCGCAGCTCGCTGCCCACATACAGTCCCAGCGCGGCCACAGCCATGCCGATGGAGAACCAGCCGATGACGCGGATAACCCGCGTCTCCTTCACCTCTTCGGCGATCTGTTCGTCGGTGAGAAACCCGTCAGCTTCGAATTGTTCTGGTTCGGTCGACATGGGTGGGCCGTCCCCTATGAGATTCATGATACCCCAGTTTTGGTTGGACCGGCACGGGGCGCGGCAGGCGAGCGTACCACTTTGGTTCATGGCCTCATGCTGCTTTGGGAATCAGCTCCGGACCCGATCTGGGCCAGCCACCGGGCCTTTTCCGAATCAGGAAGAAAGCTGGCGCGGATGGAATTGGAAGCTAACTGGCGCAGTTCGTCGCGGGTGAATCCCTGCTCAGTGTGGGCGAGCATGTATTCATGTTCCAGATCGGAACCGAAGAAGGCGGGATCGTCGGAGTTGAGCGTGACCAGCAGGCCCGCGTCGAAGAGCTGACGGAGCGGATGGGCGGCAAACGATGAACAGACGCCGGTGCGGACGTTGGAGGTGGGATTCAGTTCCAATGGGATGTTGCGCGATTTCAGCTCGGCCAGAAGCGCCGGGTCGTGAATAGCGGAAAGGGCGTGCCCAATGCGTTCGGACCCAATGGCGAGGGCTTCCCAGATGGCCTCGGGGCCTGTTGTCTCGCCGGCGTGGTTGGTGAGCCTCAATCCGGCCCTTGCGGCTTGAGTGTAAAGAGCGTGGAACGCCTGGGAGCCGGTGCGGCGTTCATCACCGCCCAGGCCGATGCCGATGATGGAGGGGAACTCGGCGCGCAGCTCGGCGGCTTTGCGGAAGACGCGGTCTGCTTCCTCGACGGTGAAGTGGCGGACGGCGTCGAAGATCCAGTAGAGGGTGAGTCCGAGCTCACGCTCGCCCCGCTCGCGGGCGCGTTCCAGGGCGGAGAAGATCGGCTCCAGGCAGCGGGGATCGAAGTTGCGCCACATGTAGATGACGCCGACGGAGATGTAAACCTCGGCGTGCACAACGCCCTGTTCGGCCAGGCGCTCCATCATGCGCCAGGCGGCCAGCTCGTAGTCTTCGGGGTCGATGAGGCGGCGGGTGACGGCCTTGAAGCTCTCGATGAAGGAGGTGAAGTCGTCGAAGCGGTAGATGGCCTTCGCCTGGCGCAGCGTCAGTGGCTGCGCATCGTGCCGCTTGCTCAGCTCCACCAGCGTGGCGGGCAGGATGGTTCCTTCCAGGTGCAGGTGCAGCTCGGCCTTGGGCAGGCTGCGGATGAACTGTTCCATCTCCAACATCTATCAAGTTTACTGCTGACGGCACTTCAAGGCACGAAATCCGGCTTGACTTATTTAAGTCGCTCACGCCAGAATGAATCATGGAGCAGAAGCCCGTTCGCACATCCATTGACCTGCCGCGCGACCTGCACCGCAGGCTTCGGGAGGCTGCAGCGCGTCGTGGATGTTCGGCTCGCAAGCTCATCCTGGCCAGCATTGAGCAGGCTGTGCAGGATGCTGAGCCGCAGCGCCCGCAGCGGCGGCTCGACCTGAGCAAGGGGCTGATTCCGCCGGCTGGCCGAAATCTCGATCACCTGACGAATGAATATATCTACGAGCTCATTGAGTTCCCATAGGCAGGAGCGTGAAGTGGCCTCGTCGGGACTCATCATTCCGGACATCAATATCTGGGTGGCGCTGGCTGCGATTGAGCACCCGCACAGCAGCGCTGCTGTGCATTGGTGGAAGCAGCACGACGGGCTGATTGCATTTATTCGTCACGCTCAGCTCGGATTTCTGCGCCTCACAACGACGGCCGTGGCGATGGCGGGGAAACCTTTGACAATTGTTGAGGCGTGGCGCGCCTACGACCACTTTTTCGACGATGAACGCGTTACCTTCCTGCCGGAGCCAGATGGAGTCGAACGGCAGTTTCGAGCGAATGCCGCACTGCACACTGCTTCGCCCAAGGTTTGGGCAGATGCCTGGATGCTGGCTCATGCCGAAACGTGTGGCGGAGTGCTGGTGACCTTCGATAAAGCCCTCGGCCCGCGCGGAGCGCACTGCCTCTCAGCCGACGCCGGCTGAGGTCTGGCGGTTCCCGCCTCAATTCCTTCTTACTGAGACTTCTATCTCGGAGTCAGACACGACGGGTTCTGCGCCGCACATTGCGGGCTGGAACTTGTACTGCCTGAACGCCTCGCGTGCGGCCTGTGCCATGGCGACACTGCTGGCGGAAAGGATGTTCACATCGCTTACCGAGCCGTCGGCGAGAACGGTCAGCGAGGCGCGAACGTCGCCGCCAGGGCCGCGGGGCAGCACCGGGTCGATTCTCTTCACGGCAATCGGAGGCTTGATGTCCGGGCATTTGCGGCGCGTAACGGCGTGCTCGGGCGGGACGAGCAGGCTGGCATCGAAGGACGCGTTTGCGAGGCTGGTCACGGTTGCGGAGATGACTTCATCGCCGTGCTTGGTGAAGATGAACTTTCCCGGATAGCGAACGGGGCCGAAAGACTGATAGCTGGAAAACTGTTCTCTATATCGGCCGTCTCCTTCGGTCTCCCAGTTGGCGGTCAGCAGCTCGTGCGAGGTTGCGTCGTAGCAAAGCTCGCGTTCGTTTGCCTTGAATTGCACATGCTGGGTGTTATCAGGCTGGGCGTCGATGCAGGTCTCTGCTACGCCGCCGTCGGTGCGGTCCCGCTGCCTGCCGGCGGAATACTTCATGACGTATCCGTTGAACCGAAGGAGGCGGAACAGTTGCTGAACGATTCCCGGCGTGGCGGGGAAGTTGCGAAGGGTGGACTCCATTTCGCCGTTGCGGATGGTGGTTTGCTCGAACCCGCCGGTTGAGACGCTGCTCCACCAGTGGTCTTTGGATTGCCACTTGATGGAGAGATGGCCTGGCACAGGGGCAGGGTTTGCGTCGGGATTCTGCCCTGGACGCTCGATGGTGAAGTCGATCTCAAGGTCGAAGGGCTGGGCAGCGATTTGGAACAGGTCGCCGGGGTTGTGCGAGGCGTCCAGCAGTTGCTGCGCGCCTGCGTGGTCTTGCGACCACAGGCAAGGAGCTCCTGCAAGCAGGATTGCGGCCGCGATGCAAAAAGATTTCATGATTGCCCCACATCAGCCCTTGTGCGGTGAGTGCTTCTGCAGCCAGTCGTGCGTGGCCTTCAGGTCATCCGGCGTTAGTGCGGGCGCGGCGCGCTTCATCATGTCTACGTACCAGTCGATCTCCTCAGGCAAGGCTGGGTAGCCGACGTTGCCGTTGGTGTTTCCGTTCAAGTACGAGTTGACGATAGGCTGCCCGGCTGGGCCGGTGATGACGAGGAAGGGGAAGCCGGGCTCGCCGGCGGCTCCAAGGGCCGTGCGCAACGCGACTCCGCCGGGGGTATCGGCGTGTTTGGTGTCATTCGGCATCTCGCCGACGTCGATGCGTTCGACCACGAAGGCGCGCTCGATGATTGACTTCATCTGCGGGTCTTCTAGGAAGCGCTCGTAGAGTTTGCAGGGACCGCACCAGGAAGCTGAAAACACCAGCAGGATGTTCTTGTGCTGGGTCACTGCTTCGGTCTTTGCCTGGGCGAACAGGGCGTCCGCGGTCTCTGGCGGCGCCGCAATTGCGGGGAAAGCGAACAGCGATGCAAACGCAATGGTTGCGATAAGAAAATGCTTTCCGTTCAGCGACACCGGCGGACGCTCCTTTTGCAATAAGGCTGAAGGCATCATAACGCGCACAAGAAGTCGCGCGCTAAGAGTGCATAGCTTTCGAGTCTAACGTGGGTTCCTGGCGAACTCCGACCGGTGCCGGCTGTAGAAGAAGTATATCACCAGGCCGATGACCAGCCAGATCAGGAAGCGCATCCAGGTGTTGATGGGCAGACCGGCCATGAGAAGGAAGCAGAAGATGACGGAGAG
>Ga0182030_10022221_pt1 | contig 11824 bp, 10 predicted proteins | sample 812S3MmetaG_FD_121299 | JGI IMG/M metagenome (GOLD analysis project Ga0182030, IMG submission 121299) | Permafrost microbial communities from Stordalen Mire, Sweden - 812S3M metaG (Illumina Assembly) | ecosystem: Environmental > Terrestrial > Soil > Wetlands > Permafrost | place: Sweden... | reverse complement strand
TTACCGAATGGGTAGCCGCATAGCCAACGACGGAGATACCCACGAAGAAAGATATTGGGATTCAGCTCTGAAACGGTGCTTAAATAGGGTTATTGAATTAATTAATCTTTCAGGTCAGGATTTAACCTATAAAAACATGGTTAAAATTCTTTCTTCCTCAAATACCGTAAATGAGGAAAAATACCTGAAAAGCGTCATTGAACTAAAAAAAACAAATGATTTTCATAGAGTAGATAGAGAAGAAAATTATTGTCTGCAATGTATCCTCAAAATATATTGTATGCTTTTTTCCCCAGGACAAACAGCAACACTGGAAGAGAAAAATTCAGCAGACCTTGTTTTTGATTACTTCCTGAATATCCTGCCTACCATGAGCAGTAAAACAAAGTCGGTTGTTACGGAAAGTTTTCTTGGATTAGCTGAGCCTTTTTTGTCCGGCCTTTTATTTAAGCATTTTTCCGGCAAAACCAATGTTTTCCCGGAATGGACTTATGAAAATGAACAGCGTAAAATCATAGTTCTGGATTTTCCTGTTAAAGAATACCTGGATGCAGGCATAATGGCGCAATCTGTTTTTAAACTGATGTTTCAGCAGGCTATTGAAAGAAGGAATACCGATGAACACCCAATGCCTGTTTTCCTTTGGGCTGATGAAGCACAGTATTTTGTAAATCCTTACGACCAGATATTTTTAACCACTGCGAGAGGGTCAAGAGCCGCAACTGTTTTCTTATCACAGAACATCCCCAATTACCTCGCTGTAATGGGTTCTGGAGAAGATGCAAAGGCAAGGGTAGATAGCATGATGGGCAATCTCTCTACAAAAATATTTCATGCCAATTCTGATGCTGTAACCAATGAATATGCCAGCAGGCTTATAGGAAACGCCATAGGAAGTCTTAAAAATTCTTCTCATTCCCAAAGATTCTTAAGTTTGAATATCAGCCAAACAGAAGGCATTTCTACCCAAATGCTTCCGCAAGTCCAGGCGATGAATTTTACAACGTTAAGGACTGGTGGCGAAAGTAATAATAATAATTTCAAGGTTGAAGCTTACATATTTATTACCGGCAGAAAATGGTCAACCGGAACAAATTATTTAGAGACTGTTTTTCAACAACAATTTTAAATACCTTAATGCAATGTCAAGCTTTCCAAACATACCGATCAACAGTCCTGACAATACAAAACAAAGGAAGATGCCTATTATATCAACAATGGAAAACTTGCCATCAAGCAGCAACTTAGTCCTTGGGATTTTGGGGGAAATGTTTAAAAAGGTTAATGAAAAAAATGCAAAAAATGTTGGTGATTCATTGCTCGTTTTGTTATGCATCGCAATTTTATTTGCAATAGCAACAGCACCTTTTAAAATTCTTTTAAGGAAGAATTTTGGTCAAAATGCAATTTCGGTTCTTGAGGTTATTTTTGGTGCATTATTTTTTGTTTTATGCGCATTAATACCTTTGGTTTTTATTCTCAATCCCAAACCCGTTGATACTGTAAGTTATTATGAAATGTACTTTACAAATCCTTATTTCTTGGGATTAATTTCATTGATATTTTTTAGTATCGCTGTCTTTACATTATCAAAGGGATTAAGCGAAAACTCAAAACATAAATTCAATACAAAAAAAGATTGGATTACAGATAATTATAGGGGAGATTCTATTCTTTATCAGAACTATATCACTGATCATGAAACGAGGTTAAAAGTGTGGAAAAGCGTTGAGCCTTCATTCTGTTTTAAATGGAGTTTGGTGTTCTTATTAATACACCCACTATTTGGTTTACCGCTTCTTTTCGCATCTGTAGCGTTTTGGGTAAACGAATATTATCATGTGCATTTTAAGTGGGAAAAATTAAATGCAGAAAATCAATCAGTTGAAATTCAGCAAAATAACACATTCGGCGGTGGCAATTTAGTAATGCCGTAATCGCCAATGCGATTATCCGCGATAGATCGAAGTTTTTAAACTGATTAAACAGAGTTCTTCTCTAGCTTGCTTCCCTCTTTTATTAAAACACCACCAACAACACTGGCGATAATAGGGGTGTAGGACAATCCAGTTAAGTCGTAATGGAAAAACATACCCAGGAAATCAATGATTCCAAACACAATGCAGAGAAAGCCCAATATCGCTAATATAATGCCTATATTCTTTTTCATGAAAACCGCTTTTCGATTATAAAATGTTTGAGATTTTATTGCCGCAGAAAAACTTGATTACCATCTCTTCTCCCGTTCATGTTTGGCAGACATACCTGCAAGAAATAATCCGATAATGACCATGAATATCTTATTTATGCCTTTTACTTTGCCCTGAGCATAGACGAGCAGGCACACATAAAAGATGATAAAAGTGAGCGGCGTAAGTAAGTTTGCAAATATGCTAAAGCAGTTGAGTGTAAATATCTCCCGCTTATACTCATGGCTGCTGTTATAAGCAATTATTGTTGGCATGAAATACAGATATAGCGCCAGATAAAGACCTATAGATGCAAGAAAAGGAATGAAAACAATTGCTAAACCTACTGAGGTCTCTTTATATTTATAGGAAGTGTCTTTATAGACCATAAGACCTAACCCAATTGCGACAATAGCAGACAGGACAAAGGTCGTTGTAAAGTAGGTCTTTATGATTTTCTTAAAAAATATTTGAAACTCTGCAATCTCCTTTCTATGATCAATTGGCTGTTGCTGATTTGAGTTACCTGTTTTTTCTTCGCTCCATGCTTTGTAGGCTGCATCATAGACTTTGCGCCTGCTTACGTCCGACAGGCATTCGTAGGCTTCCTGAATATCCTGAAAATATTTTTTAGACATTGCATCACCCGGATTCTTATCAGGATGAAATTTCTTTGCCAGATACTTATATGCAGCTCTTATTTCCTCAATAGTTGCGCTGCTTTCCAAGCCTAAAATTTGGTAGTAGTTTTTCATTCCTATGGAAGTTTGGAAACAAAAATAATGATTATACCTGTATAATCATAAAAAATTATTAACTGCTGTACTATGGCCTCACAAATAAAAGGCTATGGACATTGTTGAGATTTCACCAATTGAGCAATATGTAATTGACAGGGTACGGGCTATGAGAAAGGAACATGGCTTATCGCAAAGAGATTTAGCTTACCAGCTTGATATTGATCAAAGTTTTCTAGCCGCAATTGAAAGCCCCAAAAATAGGGCAAAGTATAACCTCAGCCTGCTCAATGAAATTGCCAAAATCTTTAAATGTTCTCCTAAAGATTTTTTGCCTGATCTGCCCTTATAGCTAACTTATTGTGAAATAGGAATTTATTGTTTTTAAGAATAAAAACTTGAAACCTAAATGTTTTATGCTTCATTAATCCCATTCGATAAATAAGACTAATTTGATTAAAATTTGAACAAATAGTTTTTAATTTTTGCTTCCGTTAATCATTTCTTAACCTTTTTATGGTATGATACAATATAATTCAATTAAGAGGTTGAACATGGGACACAATGAAAAAGACAAAAGGTATCATGCTGCTGTAGAAATTGAGACTAGGGATGGTATAATTAGAGCGGCTAGAATATGGCGGCCAATATCTTCCAACGCATCAGTATGGGAACAGGATAATTTTAAATTGACACAAGGTCATTCTAGCTACGGTAAAGAAAACTCATGCCTTCATTTCATTACTGATCGTTATAAAGAACTCTATAATAACGTATCCACTGTTACCGTAGATAATTTTCAAGATGAACTGACCTCATTTGTGAATAAACATAATAAGGATTATATTATTGAAACAAAGCTAAATGGTAAGTCCATCGACTATGAAGAATTTTGTAAGGCAATAAAAAAAAGTGAAGCGTTAATTCGCGCATATGGGCTTAAAGAACATTCTGTAATTATCGCCGATGATAATTCAATCAATAAGCCTAATGGTCATCAGATAAATGAGAATGGAACCCATAGGTAGTATATTGTCGGATTAACTGCGATTGCCACAGATTATTTTGGCTATGCGTTTAAAAAATACACTTCATACTTCGTATGAAAGGTATCAGTTAGTATCAGCTTGTGCGCTTGTTTTATTTTCTTCTGATACTTCCGATGAAGTCTGTTTCTTCGTTAAGTCAGAAATAAGTAACCACTTAGAAAGTGTAATTCCTGATTCGTTTGTATAATCGCAAAAAATAAACTCGCCGTCAGTCTCATGAAATTTAACCTTTATGCCTGCATTAAGAAAAGTAACTCCTTTATCATAAGAATGGGGCGTATTATAAACACACGCCCCGTCTTTGTTAATATACAAATAATGTTCATCTTCTTTTGTGCTATCGTTACTGTCATTCACTAGAATTATTTTATCATTCCTTATTGCGATAATACAGTATCCCCCAAAATTTTTTTTATAACCAGCAGGAATAAACACGCAGTCATTTACAAGTAAGTGAGCAGAATCAAGAGAGTATTTGTCATGCTGTTTTTTTGGTAAATAAATAGGGCTGCGATTAATTATTTTAGATATGAAATTATTATACTTACTCTCGTCAACTAAACAATAATTTAATCTATTAGGGAAATTTTCCCAAGTAGTAATTGCTTCAAGAACTACCCACTCTCCGCTTTCACGAATCCTATAGACATATGAAAAAATTTTATTGTCTGGATCTACATAATAATTAAAACTGTTTTTTTTGCAAACACCGGCAATATAATCTTCATTTTTATCAACCATATCAACAAGCTGCTCAGGTGAAAAGGTACTACAACTATCCGATATAACAGGACGGTCAGTTTTAGGTAATGATATTACATTTCTTGCTTGGATTATCCTGTATATTATGAAGCTAAATAAGGCAATAATTAAAACAGGTAAAATTACCCACCCGCCAGATTTTTTATTCGAAATTTGACTTTGTTTATTATTCATAAAAACGGTTTTGGTTAATGTAAAACTTCGATTTAAAAATGAAATAACCAAGAAAAAATTAAGAATTATTTTTATTGGTTTGATATGAATTGATTTGGCCTTATATGGACTGCAATCCTTTACTGCAAAGTGTTTCAGGTAACGAGAAAATTTTTATGATTTTGAGATTGTGACTGAATAAACAGGCAATTACGAGCAAGTTTTAGGCTAGATTAATCTGCTGCAATCTATTAAACCGTTACACTATTACTAATACTGTAACAGTTTTGACCTGTATTTTTCTTTTCACCGGCATAACCTTTACCGGAATGATATTTTTTAGTTGCAGTTCTTTATGAGTAGTGTAACTATTCACTCATGACACAAGAACTTTTTGATTCAAAAGGCAACCGGAAATATCTCACACAAGAGGAACGTTTGCGCTTTGAAAAGGCCGCCAGAGAAGCCGAACGGGATGTTCGCACTTTTTGCCTGACACTACTTTATACCGGCTGCAGAATATCTGAAGCCTTAAATTTGTTTGTTCGCAGCATAGATTTTACCGCCCAGGCAATTACTATCAGAACTTTAAAAAAGCATGGTGGTAAGATTATTTTCCGGCAAGTCCCGATGCCTGATTGGTTCCTTGATGAACTTAATTTAGTGCATGATCTGAAAACCCGCATCAAGAACAAGAAGGAAGCCGAACAAAGAATATGGCCTTGGGTAAGAATGACTGCATCAAGACGGGTAAATGAAATTATGGAATCCGCTGGTATCAAATGAATACATGCTTGCCCTAAAGGTTTGCGCCATGCGTTCGCTATAAATTGCCTTGAAAAACAAATCCCCCTTAACATGGCTCAGAAATGGTTAGGGCACAGCCACATAACCACAACAGCAATTTATGCAGACGCTTTAGGTTTGGAAGAAAGAAACATAGCATCAAGACTATGGCAATAATAAGAGAGGTGAAAAATGAGCGGTGAAGATGCTATATACAAGATAACAAAAATCCAACAACGCCAGCGGGATGCCTCATTATCTATATTGCAAGATAGAGGAACTATTGAAGATGCAATTTTCCAGCACTCAGTTTTATGCCAAACTTTCCTGCCATACCGTAACCCCGGTGATATTGATATTTGGCAGCAAAAACAGGGTAACGTTAGCCTTGCAATCCAGGCTACAAAAGCCCTCAATCCTGAAACGCAGGAATTTGAATTTATAGGGTTACCCTTCGGCACTAAGTCAAGGCTTATACTTACCCACATCAACAGCCAGGCAATAAAATTACAGACCAATGAGATTGATGTTGAAAACAGCATGACTGCTTTTATCCGAAGGATGGGCTTAAATACTGATGGTAGAACCCTTGACGAAGTGAAGAATCAGCTAAGACGGTTAGCATCTTCATTAATCAGTTTGGGATATACTCATAACAGCAGTAATGGTGTTCAGGTTGATCTTAAAATTGTCAAGGCTTTTGATGTGTGGTTTCCGAAAGATGACCGGCAAAGGATTCTATGGAATTCCCATATCCAGCTTACCGAAGATTATTTTAAAAGCTTGGTAGAACATGCAATACCAATGGATGAACGGGCATTAGGCGCTTTATCTCATAATGCTATGGCATTGGACATTTACGCATGGCTTACACAGCGGTTACACAGGGTTACACCGGGCAAGCCGCAGTTTGTTTCTTGGAAGGACGTTAAAGAGCAGTTTGGGAGGGGCTACGATGACATGTTTAAGTTCAAGCAAATTTTCCGCAGGACTATAGAAATGGTCAGGTTGCAATACATTACAGCCAAGATAGAAGAAGAAAAGAATAGAGGGTATTGGCTGCATTGCTCACCAAGCCCGATTGAAAAAAAGACTATTGTTTTCTTAGGTTCAGGTAATAAGTAACAACCGGAATATTCGAGCAGTTTGGTAGGTTTTATCATTTTAACCCTCGTGAAGTTTGGTATGAATTCACCGGATTTAAGTGCAATTACAACCACTGGTAGATAAAACTTCGTGCATTTTGGTAGGTAAGCTGATTAAGAGCCAATAACAACGTGCAGTTTGGTATGAATTAGGCTGAAAGCCTCGTGAAGTTTGGTATAAGGCACATTTCAGAAAGTTATGTACGTGCAGTTTGGTAGGTTTGTTCGTGTAGTTTGGTATGAATCAGCGTGAAGTTTAGTATCAAAACCGCGTGAAGTTTGGTAGACAAACCTATATATACCTATAGATATAAAACTATAAGCAAAAAGGTAAGAGGAAAAAGAAAAAATGCCCCGCATTTTTAATTCTCTAACCAAAAAATGCTTCGCATTTTTAATTTTTGCTTTGCTAATGAAAAGAAAAAGGCTATACGCCTTTTAAGAAAAAACTCAAAATACCAACGTGCAGTTTGGTAGGTTTTTCTTTTAGTGTGAGGACTTTAAATGACTAATGCAGCAAAACAAATTTACCGGAAAATAGTTGACCTGGTTCCAAACCTGCATACAATTCAACCATTTAACAAGATAGATTTTAAAGACCAGGGCTTACCAGATATTGAGTTAACCGTTCTCGATTCAAGCCCGGATAAAATCAACTTCATTTTAACCCGCCATGAAGATGAAAGAGGCCATTTAATAGCTAATCCTTCAATTGAAATAGTAGCTGATCCCAAAAAGAAAACCGCAAATGTCATAACTTACAAAGACCGTGATTATTTTCATTCCGCAGTACCTAAACCTGTAGAAATAGGAACAATAGCCCGAAGACAGGCCAACCGATATTTATATGACTGGCTTAGCAACTTAAATAATTGGAAGCGATCTCTCAGCGAAGATAATTTCAAGAATAAGGGCAGGGCTAGTAGAGCATTGTAAAGTTTCTATTGCCTGCTTGTAGCTTATACTGCATTACTGCAATCATTATTTACGGATTTCCTTTTTGCAGTCTTTGCTGATTGATTCCATTTCCTTACGCTTTAGGTGAAAAATAATCAAGTATGTTAGGTCTAAGAAAACCGTACATGTTGTAGTATTGTTGTAGTAAAGAAAAAGACCGCATGAAGCGGTCTTTTCTAACTGATTGATTTTCAGTGTGCCCCGAACAGGAATCGAACCTGCACTACCTTGCGATAACCAGATTTTGAGTCTAGCGCGTCTACCAATTCCGCCATCGAGGCTTTTTCAATGGGTTGCAAATCTATCAATTCTTTCCTTAATGCGCAACAGGTATTTTTTGCGGAAATATTGGTCTTTTATCTGCAAAAGCAGTTCCTGCCCTTTATCGCCATCATCAAACTTTTGTATTAAGATTTTTGTAGCGTCGTCCCATAGTTCCAGTTGTTCGTTGAGTAGTTCGACGGCGCTCACTATGACAAGCTTATTTTGGGCATCTTCGTTCTGAGGCATTGCCTCATAGTCGCTAATTGCCTCATTTATGTCCATCATTTCCATGAGGAATGCGGGGGGAAGGTTGTATTTCTCCTCATCTTCCAGCAGGTTATTGAGCTTTAGTATGTATGCCATGGTGGCATCAGGATTGCGGAGGGTTTTGTAGGCGTCATTGTTCATAGCAGCCATGTGCAGTGCATTTGCCAGCTCTGCTCCGCCGGTTTGGGCAAAACGGTCGGGATGATATAGTCGGCTTAGTTCGTAAAATTTACTCTTCACTTCTACCTGGTCGGGGTGGAAGGTGACTGGCATATGATATAACTCAAAGTAGTTGTGCATGTGTGGAAAATTAGTGTTTGCTATCTTTGCCCAACCTGCGGTGGGCGGGTGCAAAATTACTAAAGATGCTCAGGATAGGGTTAATAAGAGAAAGAAAAAGAAATCCCGACGACCGCGTGCCATTCACGCCAAAGCAATGTGCCTACATCAATAACAAATATCCGTCTGTAAAAATTGTTGTGGAACCATCTCCGCACAGGTGCTATGCAGACTATGAATATACGAATGCGGGTATTGAAATTAGTGAAGACCTCAGCAGTTGTGATATATTGATGGGCATTAAAGAAGTACCTGCTGAATTTCTGATGCCCGCCAAAACCTATTTTTTCTTTTCGCACACAAAAAAAAAGCAGGAGTATAACCAGCCGCTGATGCGCGCACTGATAAAAAATGGTATTCGCATGATTGATTATGAATGCCTCACCTACAGCGACGAGCAGAGGATCATTGGGTTTGGGCTTTTTGCAGGCATCGTGGGGGCGCACAACGGGTTGCGGACCTATGGCGCAAAATATGGTTTGTATGAGCTGCCCCCGGCGCATAAAATAAGGAATTATAAGGCGCTGATAAAGGCTTACGAACACTTAAAGATGCCCAATTTAAAAATAATAGTCACCGGCTCAGGCAAAGTGTGGGCAGGCATCCTGGACATGCTGACCGTGCTGGACATAGAGGCTGTGGAGCCCGCTGATTTCCTTACCCACGAATATGAATACCCGGTGTTTACACATCTTACAGGCGCAGACCTGTATGTCCGTAAAGATAACAACCTGTTTTACCGCGATGATTTCCACGCAAACCCCGAGGCTTACAAATGCCTATTCTCATCGTATGTAAACCAGGCGGACCTGCTGATGAATGGTATCTATTGGGACGAGCAGATACCGAGGCTTTTCAATAAGGAAGACGTAAAGCGCCACGACTGGCGTATTAAAGTGATAGCAGATATTACTTGTGATGTGGAGGGCTCCGTACCCATAAACCTGGGGGCGGCATCGATCGCAGACCCTGTTTATGGCGTGGACAGAGAAACATTACAGCGAGTTGCGCCTTACCAGCCTTCAAATAACGTGATCGACATCATAGCAGTAGATAACCTTCCTAATGAACTTCCCCGTGATGCGTCGGAATATTTTGGCGTGCATCTGGAAAAATACATACTGCCGGAACTACTGAAGGAGAAAAGTGACGTAATCCAAAGAGCCACTATCTGCGAAGAGGGTAAGCTTACGAAGGATTTTGAGTATTTAAGTGACTATGCATACTCATACCCCGAAACCCCCGGCCCCTAAAGGGGAGTGCTTTACCAGCTTCACTTCGGCTATTGGCCTTGATTGGCGTTCCCTCTCGTATTAGATGTCTGGGGCATCTGATCTAGTATTACCATTTTCGGCCCGATCGAAGCCCTAAAGCCGCAGTAACGTCATACAGCACTCCCCTTTAGGGGCCGGGGGATTACCACTATCCACTCATCAATATTCACATTAAAGGGCATGTTCCCGATTTTTACTATGGCTCTTTTGTCCCGCAGCTCAGAAAGGGTGCCTACCTGGTGGTTTTCTTTATTCCTTAGGAGGTCGCCAACCTTTGGTGTTCCGCCTTTTATCTCATAATTTTTGTCTGCCTTTCGTGCTGCTGCGGCATTGTTCTGCACCTGTTTTTTTCTAAACAGTACATTTTCTGCTGCATTGATGACCTCCTGCTTGTTTTCTGTCTTCTTCCAGTCTTGTATGATCTGTTTAAACTTGCGCTCTGTATCCCTCAGGTAGTCGAGCTCTTCTTTCTTTATTTTGTTTTGCAGTTGCAGTGTTTCTTTTTGTTGCCGCAGTGTTTCTTTGTCTGTGAGCGCCTCGTAGTTTCTTTTTAGCTTTTCATTGTCTTTCAGCAATTGACTTAGTTCTTTTTCTTTGTCAGAAAGCTTCACAGACTGCTGCTCGGTCTGGTGCAGCATTTTGTCGAGTTTGAAATGCTCCCGCTGGGTAAGCTGTTTTGCCCGCTCTATTACTGCCGCTGGCAGGCCACTGCGCTGTGCTATAGCAAAGGTGTAGGAACTGCCCGGCTTGCCTATGCTTAACTTGTAAAGGGGTTCCAGTTTTTCTTCATCAAATGCCATTGCTCCGTTAAAAATGCCCCTCACTTTTCCGGCCATTACTTTCAGGTTGAGGTAGTGAGTAGTGATGATGCCAATGGCATTTTTCTGCGCCAGGTCCTCTACTATGGCCTCTGCAAATGCCCCGCCTAGGTTCGGGTCTGAACCGCTGCCCAGCTCATCAATAAAGAAAAGCGTTTTGCCATTTGCAAAGTCCATAAAGTGTTTCATATCCTGGAGGTGGGCGCTATAGGTACTCAATTCATGCTCTATAGATTGGGTATCGCCAATCTGCACCATGAGCTGCCGGAAGATGCCGATCTCGGAGTTTTCATCCGCAGGTATCAGGAGGCCAGCCTGGGCCATTAGTTGCAGCAGGCCAACTGTTTTCATAGATACCGTTTTGCCACCAGCATTAGGGCCGCTAATGATGAGGATACGCTGCTGCCGGTCCAGGGTAAGATTTAGCGGAATGGTTGGCTTTTTATTTTGTTTGTGGTGGAGTAGTAGCAGGGGGTGGTATGCTTTTACCAGTTGCACCATGGGGTGGGGGCTTAACCTTGGCATATTGGCATTCATATCCGCTGCCAATAACGCTTTAGCCCTGATATAATCATATACACCACAGAGGTGATAGTATGCTTCTAAAAGCGGTGCAAATTCAGACAGGTCTTTTGTCGCCTGTACCAGTATCCGGTGTATTTCCCTTACCTCAGCCCTTTCCAGCATGAATATTTCATTGTTCAACGCTGTGGTCTCTTCCGGCTCTATAAATACCGTTTTTTGTGAATCGCTTTCACCGTGCAAAATGCCTTTCACTATTCTCTTATACTCCGCCAGTATTGCAGCGGTGCGCCTCCCATTCAGGAAACTTTCTGAGATGTCGGCGAGATAGCCTTGCTTATTTAGCCTGCGCAGCACGCCTTCAAAAGTTCTCCTTGCCTCATGCCTTACTTTGCCTAGCTCAGACCGTATATTCATCAACTCGCGCGAGGCGGTATCACGCACCAGGCCGCTATCGTCAATAACCGTTGTGATAATATCGTTTATTTTCTTTTCATAAATGATCTTTTCTGATAGCTCGTTGAGCCGCGGAAGAAGCTCGTTATGTTTTTTGAACCATTGC
>Ga0182030_10022220_pt1 | contig 11824 bp, 9 predicted proteins | sample 812S3MmetaG_FD_121299 | JGI IMG/M metagenome (GOLD analysis project Ga0182030, IMG submission 121299) | Permafrost microbial communities from Stordalen Mire, Sweden - 812S3M metaG (Illumina Assembly) | ecosystem: Environmental > Terrestrial > Soil > Wetlands > Permafrost | place: Sweden... | reverse complement strand
TCCTAACTCCAACACTTGCCTATTCTGCGTCTGATCGTGAGAAGACCAGGTTCTACTTCCCGGATTCGGAATTCGGCCCGCGGGCGGGCTCAGAATTGTTCCACGTGGAACAATTGGGAAACCGCATGCTCAAAGAGACGACCGAACGGCGCCAAGTTAATTTGTTGGAAGTTGATTGCTTTGAGCGAGTTGCGTTTGCGGCAAATTGGAGCGCTTTGTGCATTGTCGAATCAATGGCATCTACTTTTGTATATGCCACCTTGAAGTCTTCCCGCGCCGGTCTTGTTGACGCCCTCAAACCGGCTCCGCTTGTCTGCTCTTGCACTCGTCTACACTCAAGTCGACCATGGCTCCCAACATCCCTAAGCCGGACGGGAAGCATCCTTACCCGCCCGGGCCGCCGTTCTTGCCGCGCCTTCTCGATGGAAGCGTGTTTCGCGAAAACGCTGCGGAGTTCATGCTCCACGCGGCGCAGCGATACGGCGACCTGGTTCACTACAAAGCCTTCGGCCGCCATGTCTACCAGCTCAATCATCCCTCGTTGATTGAAGACTTCTTTTTGAAGGACGCGCCCAAACACCACCGCAACATCGTCATGCAGCGCGGCCGCGCCGTTCTCGGCAACGGCCTGCTCACCAGCGAAGATCCGCTGCACATGCGCCAGCGCCGTCTGGCCCAGCCTGCCTTCCATCGCCAGCGCATCGCCGCTTACGCCGACATCATCGGAGCCCAGGCCAAGGCCATGGCCGCGCGCTGGCAATCGGGCGCCACTCACGACCTGCGCGAAGAAATGCTCGCCGTCGCCCTGCGCATCGTCGGCCAATGCCTGTTCGGTTTGAATCTCGATTCCGGTCCAGAATCCGACACTGAAATCGCGAAAATTTCATCCGCTGTCTCCGCCTTCATGGGATTTTTCCCACTCGCTTTTCTGCCTTTCCCTGAACTGATCCAGCGCCTGCCCGTCCCCGCCATGCAGCGCATCCGCCGCAGCCGCGTACAGCTCGATCAGCTCATCTACCGCATGATCCGCGAACGGCGCGGGAGTCCTGCCGGTCAATCTACGGACCTGCTCTCCATGCTCATGGCCGCTACGGACACGGAAGAACCCAACCCTTCCGCAGCGCGCATGTCGGACGAACAGCTCCGCGACGAGTGCCTCACCATCCTGCTGGCCGGCCACGAAACCACCGCCAACGCCCTCAGCTTCGCCTTCTGGCTGCTTGCCCGCCATCCCGAAGCGCAGGCCGCTGTCTCCGCCGAAGCTCGCGCCGTGCTCGAGGATCGCACGCCAACCGCCGCCGATTATGCACGCCTGCCGTACGCGACCCAGGTCTTCGCCGAAGCGCTTCGCCTCTATCCGCCTGTCTGGGTCACGGCCCGCACTTGCGCCGAACCTTACGAAATTGCCGGCTATCGAATTCCACGCGGCGCGGCGATTCTCGCTCCGCAATTCGTCCTTCACCGCGATCCACGCTTCTTCCCCGATCCACTTAAGTTCGATCCGTCGCGCTTCGCCGAGGTCAACAAGGCCACCCGTCCCAGATACGCCTACTTCCCGTTCGCTGGCGGCAATCGCCAGTGCATCGGCGAAGGACTCGCCTGGATGGAAGGCGCCTTTCTGCTGGCCGTTGTCACTCGCGACTTCCGCCTCAGCCTGCCGCCCAACGCGCCGACGGAAATTGCATTCCAGCCCAGCGTCAGCCTGCGCCCGCGGAGGCCGGTCTTGCTGCGGCTGGAGCGCGTTGGAGTTTCTTGAGGAACGCGGAGCCGTCTGGAATGTTCCCACCATGCTCCGGTGCGATCCAGAGGCTACGGCAGATGGCAGGGGCTAAAGCCCACTCATTTTGCTCGCTTTTTGTGGCACGGCTGAAGCCGTGCCCTGTTACAGGGCGTTCCAGGCTGAGTTTTTCGCAAACTGTGAAGTCATGCCCTGTTGCACAGCGGCCGAATGGGCTTTTCTTAATGCTTTGAAGTCATGCCCTGTTGCACAGCGGCCGGAATGGGCTTTTCTTAATGCTTTGAAGTCATGCCCTGTTACGAAGCGGCTGAAATAAGGTTTTCGGACAAGCAGTGTGGTCGTGCATTCGTCCAAGGCGATCTGGTTTAGGTTTCCGATACGAGCGGCCGACCGTGTGCAGAATGAGTCTTTCCTTATGGCAAAACATCAAATAGGTTGATAAGAAGTCACTGAGATTCAAGACTTGGTCGATAATGGAAATTGACCTGATGCCTTTTCGAATCGAGCTATAAAAAAACCATGCCCAGCACCCAGAACAAGGACTATTACGGCACTCTCGGCGTGAAGAAAACAGCCTCTTCGGACGAGATCCGCAAGGCCTTCCGCAAGCTCGCGCGCAAATATCATCCGGACGTCAACCCCAACGACAAGAAGTCCGAGGAGAAGTTCAAGGAAATCTCCGAAGCCAACGACGTCCTTTCGGACGAGAAGAAGCGCAAGATTTACGACCAGGTCGGCTTCTACTCCGACCAGATCGATCCGGCCACGGCCGAGGCGTACGCGCGCCAGCAATCCAACCCGCGGCAGAGCCCGCCGGTCGATTTCGGCGGATTCGATTTCTCCGGATTCCAGCCCGGCGCGGGCCCGAATCCGGGCGCATCCGGGCAGAGCGGAGCGGGATCGGCCAACTGGGGCAGCTTTCGGGATATTTTCTCCGGCATCTTTTCCGGGAACGAGGCTGCGGGCCAGGCCACGCAGCAGCGGCGTGCTCGCGGCCCGCAAGCCGGCGCCGACCTCGAATACCAGGCGCCCATCGATTTCTGGACGGCCATCCGCGGCGGCAACGCGCGTATCGAAGTGCACCGTCAGGAAACCTGCCCAACCTGCCACGGCCAGGCCTCGTCGGGCGCGCCCATGCAGTGCCCGGAATGCAACGGCAGCGGCCAGGTGACCCAGATGGGCGGGCGCATGAAGTTCAACATTCCCTGTCCGCGCTGCGGCGGCTCGGGCCGCATCAGCAACGCCTGTCCCACCTGTCAGGGGGAAGGAACCATCAACCGAGTTGAGTCGATCGAGTTCCGCATCAAGGCGGGCACGCGCGATGGCCAGCGCATTCGTTTGCAGGGCAAAGGCAACGCCGGCGTCAATGGCGGACCTGCCGGTGACCTTTACGTCATCGTCCGCACCGGGACGAACCCTGTCTTCAGCCGGGTTGGCGACGATATTCACCTCAATGTACCTATTACGCTTGCAGAGGCCACGCTGGGCGCCAAAGTAGACGTGCCTACCATTGACGGCGGGCGCTCGCAGTTGCGCATTCCTCCCGGCACGCAGAGCGGGCAGAAGCTGCGCATGCGGGAGCGCGGCGTTGAAAATTCCGGCGCCAGTGTGCGCGGCGATCAGATCGTCACTGTCGACGTGGTCATCCCTCAACTGAACGACGAACGCAGCCGCGAAATCATGCGCGAGTTCGCCAAACTCAACAACCAGGATCCGCGCGTCACTCTGTTTGACAAGCTCTGAATCTGATAAGCTTCGAGCAAATTCTCCAAGGTTCTCAATGGCGGCGAAACGCAAATCCAAAGGCGCGTACATGATCTCGGCGGTTGCCGAGATGTATGACATTCACCCGCAGACGCTCCGCCTCTACGAGCGCGAAGGCCTGTTGCAGCCCTCGCGCACCGAAGGCAATACGCGCCTCTATACGGACGAAGACCTGGAGCGGCTGGAGTTCATTCTCAACCTGGCCCGCGACCTGGGCGTGAACATTGCCGGCATCGCCATCATCCTGCAAATGCGGGAGCGCATGGAAGAGATGAACCGGCAGATGCACAGTTTTGTGGAGTACGTGCGGACCGAGATGCTGACCCAGATTCAGAATGCCGCGGGGCCGCAATCGAAGTCGGCGATGGTGCCATTGCGCAAGCCGATGATCGTGCCGCGCGTGGCAACGAAGGTCGCCGCGGAAAAAGCGACGAGCGTGCCGCGCAAGCCGCAGTAGGCCTTCGTCATACGGAGGCCGCGGCGCGCGGGTGGAAGAAGAGACGCAGGCAGAGATAAGCGAGCAGCCCGATTGGGCCGAAGAAAAAGGTCAGCAGGAGCAGCGGGATCATGGCCAGGTGGGGCACGCGTCGCGAGCGGGAGTCGGCCAGTTCCCAACCGCCGATGAAGAGGTCGAAGGCCAGGTAGTGAATCCATCCGGCGGTGACCAGCCAGCGGTCGGTGAACAGCAGCATGACGTTGTCGAGCGTATTGAATCCGCCGCGATGGGCGGACCAGTGGGTGGCGATCAGGACGGTGTAGAACGCCGCGAGGATTGCTGGAATCATTATTGTGTTGACTTGCAACGGTATTTTATCCCGCGAACGCTTCGGCCATAGTGGCGCTATCAACAGCCGTAGCCATCCTACTATGGCCAGAATGCTACAGATTCGAAAGATTCCATCCGCCGTCATTGCTTTCTCCCGTGGAAGCTTGTTTGCCGTTGCGTTGATTGTCTCTTGTTTCGATGGACGCCTGGCATCGCAGCGCGTTCAGCGTGATTCCGAAATGGGAATCGCGCTTTCCTTCGAAGATTGCGGGAGGCGGCGGCTTTTTCGCCGCTGCTGTTGGCGGTTCTTGATCGGGAGATCGAGTTCCGCGGCTGGAAGACTCTTTCACTACCGACTCCTTTTGAACCTTTTGACATCTCATAGACGGGTATGCTGATCAGAGATGGCGTACGACTTCCATGCATTCCTGGATGCACCGGCTCTCTTCACCCTCTTAGGCTTGGCCTGCGTCGGGGTTGCAACCTCGACCATTTTTGCCGGGATGGTCCTTGTCGCGGCACGTCACCATCTGCGGACTCGGGGGGTGGAGGCACCTACCTTTACGCCGCCGCTATCGCTGCTCAAACCGGTTCGCGGCCTCGAGCCGGAGCTCGAAACCTTTCTCACCACCTTCTTTCAACAGGATTACCCCACGTATGAAATCCTCTTCTGCGCGGCCGACGAGGACGATCCCGGTTTGCTTGCCGCGCGCAACGTGGCCGCCCGCTTTCCCGCCATTCCCGCCAGATTCCTGGTGACCGGCGAACCCAAGTACATCAGTCCCAAGGTCCATTCGCTCGAATTGATGGAAGCGGCCGCACACTACGACATCCTGGTCATCAGCGACAGCGACGTGCGCGTTACGCCGGATTACCTGAAAGCCGTCGCCCGTGCTTTCCAGGACCCAAAGGTTGGCGGCATGACCTGCCTGTACCGCGGCGTACCGTCGCAGGGCGGTATCTGGTCTCGCCTCGACGCCATAGGCATGTCGGTCGAGATGTCGGCCGGCGTACTGGTCGCCAACATGATCGAGGGCATGCAGTTTGCGCTGGGCCCCACCATGGCGTTCCGTCGCGAAGCGATCCGCCAGATGGGCGGATTTGCGATAACGGCCGCCTATCATTCCGATGATTTCGTGCTCGGCCAAGAGACCTATCGTTTGGGCTGGAAGGTCGCGCTCAGCCACCACGTGATCGATCACATGGTGATCTACGCGGACATGTTGCCGTCGCTCAAACGCCAGATACGCTGGATGAAGTCGACGCGCTTTTCGCGCCCCAAGGGCCATTTTGGCACTGCGCTTACCTTCGGGGTGCCGTTTGGTTTGCTGGCGCTGATCAGCGCGCTGGCTCTGGGGCATCCTGTCCTTGCGGTGGCGCTTCTGGTGTGGAGCGTCGCTACTCGCTGGGTGATCGCCTGGGCAGCGGGGAGCAAGATTGCCCACGATCCAAGCCTCTTCGGTTTGTACTTGCTCTATCCCATTCGGGATGCGCTGGGTTTTTGCTACTGGGCGGCGAGCTATCTCTCGCGGCAGATCCTCTGGCGCGGCCGCCGCTACAATCTCACGGATGGCGGAAGGCTGCAGGCCTGCGAGTAGCCTGGGCCGGGAAGGCTGTAAGGGTTGGGTCATTTAAGTGAGGCTTACGGCCTTCAGGTTGAATTCATACTTGTCCCTGTATGCTCATCCTGCACATTCGGCGCTTCCTTAGTTCATCTCACCCAAGCCGGCCTTCCTCGTTGTTTTTGGAGAATCGATCATGCCTGCAAAGCCTCTCACCCTGGTTACGTTAGCCATCCTGCTACCCGTGGGCGTCCTGTCCCAGGCGCCGGACAACGGTCCCTACAGAGTTCAAAAGATTCAGCTGGTCGGGGGGGATGGCGGATTCGACTACGTGACTGCCGATTCGAATGGACGCAACCTCTACGTGGCGCGTTCCGGACCGGCGGGTCACATCGGTGTCTTCAACCTCGACACGCTGGCGCCAGTGGGCGACATTCCCAATACCAGCGCGCATGGCGCGGCGGTGGACACTTCCACCGGTCATGGCTTCGCGACGTCGAAGCCGGTGGTCATGTTTGACGCCAAGAGTTTTGCCGTGATCAAGAAGATCGATGTGCAGGGCAATCCGGACGGATATCTGAACGATCCATTCAACCACCGTTTCTACGTTCTCAGCCACGCCGAGCCGAACATCACCGTGCTCGACGACAAGGATGGAACGATCCTGGGCACGATCAACATTGGCGGCGCTCCCGAGCAAGCTGTCACGGATGGCGCGGGCAAGATTTACGTCGATATCGAAGACAAGGACGCCATCGCGGTCATCGACGCGGCAACGATGAAGATGACCGGCAAGTACGACCTATCCAGCAAAGGTGGCGGCTGCGCCGGCCTGGCTCTCGATGCGAGGAACGGCATCCTGTTCGCTGCCTGCCGCGACAAGAAGAACATGATCATCCTGTCGGCGAAGGACGGCAAGATCATTACCGATCTGCCCATTGGCGCGGGGTGTGACGGAGCCACGTTCAATCCCGCAACCATGGAAGCCTTCAGCTCGCAGGGTGACGGGACGCTGACCGTTATCAAGGAAGAATCCGCGACAAGCTTCAGTGTGGAGCAGACGGTTCCCACGCCGGCGCGCGCCAAGGTGCTGACGCTGGATGCGAAGACCAACCAGATCTACAGCATCACCGCGGAATATGGGCCGGTTCCGGCTGCTCCCGCCGCGGCTCCTGCTCCTGCGCCGGCAGCGGGCGGGCCACCGGCTTGGATGCGCGGGCCGCGCGCTCCGATGATTCCGAATTCGTTTCAGATCCTGGTGATTGGCAAGTAAGAGGGAGTTTCTAGTTCAGTGGGCGGTCGGTCCACAGTGTCTTGTCGGCGATTGTCTCGACCGGGAATAGACTGCCGTCGAGCAACTGCATGGCCGCCTGCCGGTGCGTGTCCTGGGCGAACAACCACTTGCGCGGACCATGTCCCCACTGCGTTGCCACCTGGGCAGGACTTAGAAAAATGTCGGGTGCATCCAGATAGCAGGATCCCCACAGCAGTGTCGAGCCGTTGCCATGCGGGGAACACCGTTCCATGACCACCATGGCCGGCTTGGCAAAGAATCGATGGGTGTAAAACACCACCGATGAAGCATCCGACTGATCGCCGAAAATAATGAACTCATCCTGCGGCGTGCCTTTCTTCAGGATCACCGTCGCCAACTGCCGGGAACTGAGCATGGGTTCGAAGCGGGCAAAAGCGATGTGGGCTGCGATCAGGAACACGGCTGATGTCAATGCCACACTCAGCGTGGCCGCCACGTTCCGGCGCCTGAGCCGCAGGAGCAGGCCTGCCGCGGGACCGACCAGCAACGCAATGGCTGCCATGATCGCCGGGAGCCGCAGCGCGGCGAAGGATGGGCCGGTCAAGTCAAACAGATGCGACATGGAAAGCGTGTAGTCCCCCACAGCGCGATGGGCCAGCAGCAAGCCGATGTCCGATACAAACGGCAGGGCGCGCGATGACCACAGTCCCCATCCCAGCGCCGCAGCCGCCAGCAGGCCGATCACGGTGAAGACCCCATGCGCCGCCAGCACCCAGCCGCTACCGGGCACCCGACTCTTGCTGGGCTCGACGCGCGTCGCGGCGAGGTTAACGCTCTCCAGCCGCTGGCTTTCTCCAGCTTCTTCGATCCCGGCCAGCATGCTCACGGTGAGCATGATCATCGGAACCCAAGCTGGCCAGGTGTAGTACTCCTGGTTGGTGGAAAGCGAAAAGAACAGCAGCGTAAAGGCGGCAAACAGACCCAGCAGCCACGCCGAACGGGTGCGAAACTTCAGCCTCGCAACGTAGCTGGCCACATCCTCGCGTACCGCGAAGTCGAGATAGAAGTCGACTGTCTGGCCGCCATCCTTGCGAAAATGCTGCATCCACTCGTGCCGAGTGCGCCAGGCAATCAGCAGAGCCGCCGGGAAAAAGAGACTCCAGGGAAACAGCCAGACCAGGTGCTGCAGCCAGTACGCCGCCAACGGCAGCCGGTTGAAGTCATGCGGGTAGCGCGTGCCCAGAAAGCGAAAAACGTGCTCGTTGAGAAAGTAGAAATACCAGAAGCCATGCACGTTGCCGAGTGTAGGAATATTCCCAACCGGGTGTCCCTGATCGGGATTTCGCATCCCCGCCAGGATGTGCCAAGGCGCCGCGATGATCAGAAAGAGAAGTGGTCCGCTGAAGGGCTTCAGGTTGCGCCAGCGCCGCCATTGTCCACTCAGTAAGAGAAACGGAATCACCGCGGCCAGAAAAAACACCGGCGCAATCAATCCCTTGGTGAGCGTGGCCAGCGCCAACGCGGCCCAGGAGAAATAGAAGTACCCGGGCCGCCGGCTTTCCAGCCCGGTCACAAAGCAATACAGCGCCAGGAGCAGCAAGAAACTGAGCAGCGCCTCCGGAATAAAAAAACGCGTGAAAAAGAAGGGTCCACAGGCGGTCAAGGTTCCGAGACCGGCGTAGAGTCCCGCCCGGTCTCCCCATGCTTTCCTTGACCACAACCAGGCCAGCCAGGCGCAAGCCAGCACGGCCAGGGCATTGGGCAGATGGGTCGCGTAGGAATTCTCGCCCAGGAGTTTATAGAGACCGGCGACGATCCAGTAGGGAAGCGGCGGCTTCTCCAGGTAGCGGATGCCGTTCTCTTTGAGCGTCACCAGGTCGCCGCTTTCGGCCATGTGCGCCGCCGCCTGCGCATGCGAAGCGTCGGCATCGTCGAGCAGAGCGGGAGTGTGCAGCGCGGCCAGGTAAATGCCGGCAAACACCACCAACATCAAGATCCATGCCACCACAGCGGAAGGTGAGGTAGTGGAACGAGGAGCGTGTTTTGTCGTCGGTGTCATGGTTTCTTTCAAGGAGCCCAGAATACCAGTCACGCAAAGATGGGCAGCCCAGTTGCTGATACGCACACCGCTCAGCGCGTCGGGAGCAGTGCATTTCTTACACGGTTACAGGGCAAATTTTGCACCAGCGCCAGACGGCTGATAGTGCCCTTCGCCGCATGTACCTTATTGGATTGATGTTGCGCCGCCGTACACGGCCGTCATCTTTGGCACTCGCCGTGCTTCCCAGTCAGCAGGGGAAAGGGCCGGCAGATTGCCGCGCACGTGAAACGAGGTGGCTTCTGTGCATCGGTTCAACAACAATCTGGCACTGCAGGGAATGCTGGCCCTGCTCGCCTTCGCCCTGCTCCTGGTGGTTGCCGCCAAGGCCTTGCAACCGCAGCATCTCCCCGCGCCCGATCCCGTCATGGCAGCGGCACTTCAGGACGCTCAGCAGCCCGCCGCGTCTCGCGGCACCCAGTCCGACACTCAGTCGCCAGATCCGAGGCAGGACGGCAAGTCAGTTCCAGGCGGTGTTTTCCACGGAACCATCGTGAGAGATGGTTCGGATTTCGTTTTTCGCGACCAATCGGGGATTGTCTATCGATTGGACGCGCCAGAAAAAGCGAAGCCGTTCGTTGGCAAGACGGTAAAACTAAGCGGACAGGTTGAGAAAGATGCAAGACTGATCCACGTTCAACACGTTGAAAAGACCGCGGCCTGATTGCACCGCGGGCTCCGTTCGGATCCAGCACCTTACAGCCATGGCCCACGGGAATCTTATTTCCGTGGGCTTTCACCGTTTATGGATTGGGTTATGGGTTTGCCGGGTTCGCCGGGTCCCAAGGACGGGGCAACACTTGTACTCCGAAGTTGTTCAAGATGAAACATTCGGATCGTTCGCGACGGCCTTTCTCGCTCGGCCCTGTGTTGTATTGTTGGCTTAGCCGCGACCTTACCAGCGTGCTTTGAGCGAACGAATGCCCATTCCAGCCACGACTTTCGCAGCGATTGATATTGGTTCCAACTCCTGCCGCCTCAAGATCGCCAAGGTGGTGGCGCATAGATTGAAAACCCTGCATGAAGACCGCGAGGTGACGCGGTTGGGTACCAGTGTCTTCGAAACGGGGCTGGTGTCGCCGGAAGCCATGGCCATCACCTTGAAAGCGTTGAAGCGGTTTCAGCGGGCGGTGCAGGCGCACGGAGTGGAGCAGATCCGGGTGGTGGCTACCTCGGCCATGCGCGACGCGCGCAATGCGCAGGCCTTTGTGACGTGGGCCAAGGCAGAGACGGGTTGGTCGATAGAAATCATTTCGGGCCTCGAAGAGGGCCGCCTCATTCACCGCGGGGTGATGACCAATGAGGTGGGGACAGGTGGGAAGGTGCTGCTGGTGGATGTGGGCGGCGGCAGTTGCGAGATCACGCTGAGCGAGCATCGGCGCATCAGGGAGACAATCAGCCTGCCGCTGGGAGCCGTGCGGTTGACGCAGGAGTTCATCCCCACCGACCCGGCTTCGGAAGAGGGGCTGGGGCGGATGAAGCAGTTCATCCAGCGCGAGTTGCGGCGGGCGCATCGGCGCATTCAGCCGGGGTCGGTTCCGCTGGTGATTGCCACATCGGGAACGGCAGCCGCTTTATCCGAGGCGCACACCGTGTTGATCAAACCGGCCGGCAAGGTTGCCGCCGCTACGAAGCGGTCCGTCAGCCGGACCTCAAACCGGACTGCGGCTCGGACGGCAGCCGGGAAGGCAAACGGGGCCGAGGCGACGAACCCGATCACAACGCGGGAGCAGGTGCGTCGGCTGGCCACCAAGCTGCGGAAGATGACCTCGGCGCAGCGGTCGGCGGTGCCGGGGATTGGTCCTAAACGCTCGGAGATTATCGTGGCCGGCGCGCATGTCTACGCCGAGCTGCTGGAGTGCTTCGAGTTGGATGGTTTCCGGTATTCGGACCTGGGGCTGCGCGATGGCATGTTGGCGCAGATGCTGGCTGAGCGCGACGAGCGTGCGACGGTGCATCAGCAGTTTGAGCAAGAGCGGTGGGAGAGTGTGCTTTCCACGGCGCGCCGTTACTGCGTCAATCTCAGGCAGGCCGAACCGGTAAAAGCACACGCGGAGCAATTGTTTCGCGACCTGGCGGCGCTGCACAAGCTGCCCGCGGAGTACGAGAATTGGCTGGCGGCGGCGGCAATGTTGAGTGAGACGGGCAAGTTTATCAATCACCAGGGGCATCACCGGCATACGCAATACATCATTTCCAGTTCCGAAATTTATGGGTACGCAATGCAGCAGCGGACCATTATTTCGGCCATTGCGCGGTACCTGGGGAAAACGCGTCCGCAGCCGGGCGACAGGGCGATGAGGAACATTCCGCCGGCAGAGCATGGGAATGTGGCCAAGGCGGTTGTACTGCTGCGGCTGTCGCGGGCGCTGAATCAGGATCGAGCTTCGGATATACTTCGGGTCGTGGCGCGGGTGTATCCAAAGCGAGTGCTGCTGGAGCTGGAGCCGGGGCGGACGGGGGCGGAGTTGGAGCTGTGGTCGCTGCGTAAGGAAGCTGCGTACTTTCGCGAAGTGTTTGGGCGGGAATTGTTCGTCACGCTGGCGTGAGAAAGGCAGGGACTTAGGGACCAGGGACTTGGGGACCAGGGACTTGGGGACCAGGGACTTGGGGACCAGGTGCTGCTCGATAGGCTGTGCAT
>Ga0182030_10022219_pt1 | contig 11824 bp, 13 predicted proteins | sample 812S3MmetaG_FD_121299 | JGI IMG/M metagenome (GOLD analysis project Ga0182030, IMG submission 121299) | Permafrost microbial communities from Stordalen Mire, Sweden - 812S3M metaG (Illumina Assembly) | ecosystem: Environmental > Terrestrial > Soil > Wetlands > Permafrost | place: Sweden... | reverse complement strand
TGGAGCGCGAAAAGAGCGTCATCGTGCAGGAGATCGGCGCGGCCCAGGATACGCCCGATGATGTGGTGTTCGAACATCTCAACGAGCTGTGTTACCCGGACCAGCCGATGGGGCGCTCGTTGCTGGGGACGGCAAAGACCCTGAAGGGCTTCAGCCGCGATACGCTGCGTGGCTATCTTTCGACCCATTATCGCGGGCCCGACATGGTGGTGGCGGCCGCCGGCGCGGTCGATCACAAGCGGGTCGTGGAAGAAGTGACGCAGCGATTCTCCAGCTTCGACGGCGCGCCGGCGCCGAAGCCGCAAGCTGCGATGTTCGGCAAGGGCGGCTCCCGCGTAGTGCTTCGCGAACTCGAGCAGGCGCATCTGACGCTGGCGCTCGAGGGCGTGCCGCAAACCGATCTGTCGCTGTTCAGCCTGCAGGTCTTCACCAACACGCTCGGCGGCGGCATGTCGTCGCGGCTGTTCCAGGAGGTGCGCGAAAAGCGCGGGCTGTGCTACTCGATCTACACTTTCCATGCGCCGTATTCCGACACCGGATTTTTCGGGCTCTATACCGGCACCGATCCCGGCGATGCGCCGGAAATGATGGAGGTGATCGTCGATGTGATCAACGATTCGGTCGAGACCTTGACCGAAGCCGAGGTCGCGCGCGCCAAGGCGCAGATGAAGGCGGGACTGCTGATGGCGCTGGAGAGCTGCAGCTCCCGCGCCGAGCAGCTGGCGCGCCATATGCTGGCCTATGGTCGGCCGCTGACGGTGGAAGAGCTGGTGACCCGGATCGACGCCGTCAGCGTGGAATCGACGCGGAACGCGGCGCGGGGGCTGTTGTCGCGCAGCCGGCCTGCGGTGGTGGCCCTTGGCAGCGGCAGGGGTCTGGACACGGCGGTAGCTTTTGCGGAAGGATTGACCAAGTCGATGGCCAAGGCGCGCCTGCACTGAAGGCGCGAGCACGGCGATCGGGCACGGGAGTGTAATGCATGGCCCTGTTTCGTTTGCCCTCCAGCGGATCGGCGGCACTCGCCCCGCGCGGCCACGGCCTGTTGCTGCGCGCGCCGCAGATGTCGGATTTTCTGCAATGGGCGCATTTGCACGAATCGAGCCGCGACTACCTGACGCCGTGGGAGCCGATCTGGCCGTCCGACGATCTGACCCGCTCCGGCTTCCGGCGGCGGCTGCGCCGCTATGCCGAAGACATCGCCGCCGACCGATCCTATCCGTTCATCGTGTTCCGGGAATTGGACGGCGCGATGATCGGCGGCGTCACGCTGGCGAACGTCCGCCGTGGCATCGTGCAGGCGGGGACGATCGGGTACTGGGTCGGGCAACCGCACGCCCATCGCGGCTACATGACGGCGGCGCTGCGCGTGCTGCTGCCGTCGCTGTTCGGCGAGCTCAATCTGCACCGCATCGAGGCCGCCTGCATTCCCAGCAACGCGCCCTCGATCCGGGTGCTGGAGAAATGCGGCTTCGACCGCGAGGGTCTGGCGCGGCGCTATCTCTGCATCAATGGCGTCTGGCAGGACCACCTGCTGTTCGGCCTGCTGCACGAGGATTTTCGCGGCTAACCTTGTTTTCCGGATTTTGCTGCGCGCCTTGGGTTCGCCGCCATTGCGCTGTTATAACGCGGCGCTGCGCGCTCTGCCGAGGGCGCGGTAAACGTATGAGACGTCTAGGGAATATTTGATGCGCAACGGGCTGATGATGCGGATGACGGGCGCCGGCCGGGCGGGTCATCTGCGCGGCGCGCTGGCGCTGGCCGTCGCGGGCGTCCTGCTGTCGGGGTGCGGCGGCGGCAGCATGTTCGGCGACTCCTCCGATTCCAGCCCGTCGATCGGCGACCGGTTCGGCCAGCTGTTCGGCTCCAGATCCCAGGCCGTCGGCGAGAGGGCGCCGGCGCCGGTGGACCACGAATTGAGCTGCCCCCCTGTGACCATTCGCCCCGGCGCGTCGACCTATGCGGTGGCGGCACCCGGCAAGCAGGCGACGGGCAACGATTTGCGGTATCAGGCGACGATCACGCGCACCGCGCGTGACTGCACCCAAAACGGCGATCAGATCACCGCGCGAATCGGAATTCAGGGCCGCGTCATCTCCGGCCCGGCCGGAAGTCCGCCGACGGTCGAGGTTCCGATCCGGGTCGCGGTGGTGCAGGGCGGCGTTCAGGAGCGGACCATCGCGACCAAGGTCTACCGCACCACGGTGTCGATGTCGGAGGGCGGCAACGAGGCGTTCAGTCTGGTGGCCGAGGATGTCGTGTATCCGGTGCCGTCGGCGGCGGCGGTCGATTCCTACGTCTTCTATATCGGCTTCGATCCGCAGGCCCTGAAGTCGGAGCCGAAGGCCGCCAGGCGCAAGAAGAAATAAGGCTGTGGAACCTGTTCAGTTCAGCTTCTGGCGGACTTCCGCGATGCCCTTGGCCAAGAGATCGTCGGCGACCGGGCCTTTCACCGATTGCGAGAGGATGGTGGACGCCGCGCTGACCGCGGCATTGGCCGCCGCCGAGCGGACGTCGGCAACCGCCTGCGCTTCGGCCAGCGCGATCTTGCTCTCCGCGGTCTTGGTCCGCCGCGCGACGAAATCTTCCATCTTGGTCTTGGCCTCGGACGCGATGCGCTCGGCCTCGGCCTTGGCGCTTTCGATGATGTCCTGGGCCTCGCGTTCGGCGCTGGCGTGACGGGCCTTGTATTCGGCGAGCAATTTGGCGGCCTCGTCCTTGAGGCGGCGGGCGTCGTCGAGTTCGGCCTTGATGCGGTCGCTGCGGTGATCGAGCGTCTTCAGCACCGTGCGGTGGATGCCGAAATAGGCGAACACGCCCATCAGGATGACGAACGCGACCGCGACCCAGAATTCCGGTTCGGAGAACATCGGCAACTATCCCTTCAAGGACGCATCGACGGCGCTGTCCACCGACTTGCCGTCGGGAGCCAGGCCGGTGAGTTGCTGCACGATCGCGGCAGCCGCATCCGCGGCAATGCCGCGGACATTGCCCATCGCCGCCTCGCGCGTCGACGCGATGGTCTTTTCGGCTTCCGCGAGCTTGACCGCAAGCTGCTCTTCCAGCGTCTTGCGCTCGGCCTCGGAGGCCGCGCTGAGCTTTTCGCGGGTCTCGGCGCCGATCGCCTGCGCGCGGGAACGCGCGGCGGCCAGTTCGCTTTCATAGGCCTTCAGCGCGCCGTCGGACTGGTCCTTCAGCTTTTGCGCGTCGGCGAGGTCGCCCTCGATCCTGTTCTGGCGCTCGTCCAGCACGCTGCCGACGCGCGGCAGCGCGATTCGCGAGACGATCAGATAAAGCGCCACGAATGCGATCAGCAGCGACACCAGTTGCGAAGCAAAGGTGTCCTTCTGGAACGGCGGAAACACCCGTCCATGGGCATCGGCTTCGGTATGGGCGGTCGTGCCCTTGGCGTCGCCATGACTTTCAGCCACCGGCTTCTCCTGTTCGGCCTATCAATATCAGAGCGCGAACAGCAGCAGCAGCGCGATCAGCAGCGAGAAGATGCCGAGCGCTTCGGTCACGGCGAAGCCGAAAATCAGGTTGCCGAACTGGCCCTGGGCCGCCGAAGGATTGCGCACCGCGGCGGCGAGATAGTTGCCGAAGATGATGCCCACGCCTGCGCCGGCGCCACCCATGCCAATGCAGGCAATACCAGCGCCAATGTACTTCGCGGCAATCGGATCCATGAAACGAACTCCTTCTTGAGGTTTGCTAGTGAGGCAGGTTTGTCGGAAAGGCCAAGTTCAGTGGCCCGGATGGATAGCGTCGTTGATGTAGATGACGGTGAGGATGGTGAAGACATAGGCCTGAAGAAACGCGACCAGCAGTTCAAGCGCGGTCAGCGCGATCACCATGGCGAGCGGCAGCACCGCGCCGGTGTAACCGGCAATGCCGAGGCCCGCGAGCATCGGAATGAAGCTTGCGAAAACCGCGAGCGCGATGTGGCCGGCGAGCATGTTCGCGAACAGGCGCACCGAGTGCGAGATCGGCCGCAGGAAGAACGAGAACACTTCGATGAACACGACCAGCGGCAGGATGAAGATCGGAATGCCGCTTGGTACAAACAGTTTGAAGAATTTCAGGCCGTTCTTGTAGAAGCCGTAAACCAGCACGGTGAGGAACACCAAGACCGCCAGCGCCGCCGTGACGATGATGTGGCTCGAAATCGTGAACCCGTAGGGAATGACGCCGAGGATGTTGGAAACGGTCAGCAGCATGAAGATCGAAAACACCAGCGGGAAGAACTTCATTCCCTCCTTGCCGGCATTCGATCGAATGGTGCTGGCGACGAACTCGTAGCTCAGTTCCGCGATCGACTGGATGCGTCCGGGCACCAACTGCCGTCCGGCGACGCCACCGATCATCAGCAGCGAGATCAGCGCCACCGAACCGAACATGTAGGCCGACGAATTGGTGAAGGCGATCTCCTGATTGCCGATATGGCCGATCGTGAAGAGCTTCTCGATGTGGAACTGTTCGATCGGATCGATCATCCGCGCGGCATCTCTGGGCTACCGCCGGCCACGCCGGCGTTCTGCAATCAATCGGTCCGGCTTTCCGTCTTAACGGCTGGTGCGGTCCGGAGCCACGCCTGCCGATCTCACCACGTTGATCACGCCGGCGGTGAAGCCGAGCAGAACAAACACGATGAGCCCCCAAGGCGAGGTCGACAGCAAACGGTCGAAAGCCCAGCCAAGCAACGCTCCGACAACAACGCCGGCGATCAACTCCGAAGAAAGCCGGAAACCGAGCGCCATCGCCGAGGCTCTGGCAGCTCCGCCTCCGCCTTCAGATCCGGGTTGGTCAGTCCTGATTTTGCGGCTGTCCCGAATTTCGGACAACCGCTGATCCAGACTTCCGAGCCTTGCGGAAAGCGCAGCTTCCTCGGACGACGATCTATCGCGACTTCCATTTCCGCCGCCGTCCGTGCCTTCAGCCATGCTGTGGAGACCCGAAACGCTGCTGCGTTGATGGAAATGACGCCCCGTCACCCTCAAAAGCCGCGCGGACCATACTGACCGCATCTAATCAAGTCAAGATTGTGTAATAACGGATTAACTCATTGATTTAATTGAAAATATTCCGAATGGGTCGAACCCGACATGGGCTGGTCGCCGCAGTGCAACAGCTGCGTGCCCGATCGGCAAAAGCTGGACACGGTCGGATGCGTCGTCTTGATTAATAAATAACTCATCGATAATGGGTTTTTATACCTATTGCAGCACGGAGATTTTTGCTCCCATGGCCGATCCAAAACCCCCCGCGCGATCTTCGAGCGGCTGGCGCGCGACGGCGAGCACACCGTGAGGGTGCTGACCGGTCACTCCGGCGTGTCGCAGCCCGCGATCCCCCCGAGCAAGATAAAATAGCGATCGCGGTTCATCCCAAAGCCTCTCGATGATAAATTTTGCGATGATCGATCTCGCGATGATCGATGTTGCATCGCCCTGGCGTGTCTGTTGGGATGATCGCAACTATTCATATCCCCGGGGAGACCGCATGCCGCGTCAGGTCGATTACTATTTCTCGATTCAATCGCCGTGGGCCTATATCGGGCACAAATTTTTCAAGGAGGTCGCAAATACCTACGATCTCAAGGTGAATCACAAGCCGGTGGTGCTGGTCGACCTGTTCTCCGAAACCGGCGGTCTGCCATTGCTGAAGCGCCATCCGGTCCGTCAGCGTTATCGGATGGTCGAGCTGCAGCGCTGGCGTGACAAGCGCGGCCTGAATTTTCATCTGCAGCCGGCGAATTGGCCCTTCAACGCGCGACTCGCCGATGGCGTGGTGATCGCGGCGATCGAGGCCGGATACGATCCCGATCCCTTTCTGCGGCGCGCTTTTGCGGCCGTGTGGGAGGGCCAACTGAATTTGGCCGATCCAGCGACGCTGGTAAAAATCGCCGAGGATTCCGGGTTTCCCGGCCAGCAACTGGTTGAGCGGTCGGGGTCCGATCAGATCAGCGCCGCCTACGAGCAAAACCGCCAGGATGCGCTGGCGGCCGATGTATTCGGCTCGCCGGTCTATGTGCTCGACGGCGAGGTATTCTGGGGGCAGGATCGGATCGAATTGCTCGCCGACGCGTTGGAGTCCGGCCGCGCGCCCTATCGTTCGCAGCCACAGGCACAAGTGTAGGATAAGGAAGACCTTCCCGGTTTTGAGGCGGAGTACCCCGTGATGACAGCGAGATCGCCCTCGAAATTCTCCTCAGCCATCGCCGCCACGGCAATGGTTTCTTGCCTTTTTGTTATCCTTGGCGGAATGGCTGCCACCGCGGCGCAGCCGATGCCGGACGCCGAGAACGGCCGCTATGCGCTGTCGCCGGTCGCCGATGGCGTGATCAGGCTCGATACCAGGACGGGCGCGGTATCGACCTGCACCAACACCGGCACCGGCTGGGCCTGCTATGCCGTGCCCGACGAACGCGCGGCACTCGATGCGGAAATCGGCCGGCTGCAGGACGACAATGAAAAGCTCAAGGCGCAATTGGCGGCGCGCGAACCTGTTGTCACCGGCAAGATCGACGAAGCGTTGCCAAAGACCGACTCGCTGAAAAAAGCCGAGCCGAAGGTGACCGACGGCGAGCGCAAGATCGAAATTCCGCTGCCGAGCGATCGGGACATGGATCGCGTGATGTCGTTCCTGGAGCAGGCCTGGCGGCGGCTGGTCGATATGGCCAACCGGATGCAGAAGGACGTCACCGGCAAGATTTGAGCGAGAAATCTGTTGTGGCTTCCTCGGGTCGTCCCGGCGTACGCCAGGACGGCTAAGCTCCGAAGAAAAGCTCCGCCACTCGCATCGCGAGATTTTCAATGACGTCACCCAAATCTGCGTCGCGCACCGCGCTATCGACGGTCAGCGCCGACACCATCACCTCGTCGCTGCTGACGGTTCACACCTCCGGGCGCGGCTTTGTCGATCTTACCGCCGAGGTCGCGAAATTTGTCGGGGACGCGCGCGCGAGAGAGGGCGCGGTGACGCTGTTTGTCCGCCATACATCGGCGTCGCTGACCATTCAGGAGAACGCCGATCCGTCGGTGCTCGACGACCTGATGATGGCGCTCGATCGGCTCGCGCCCGAGGATGCCGGATGGACCCACGACAGCGAAGGTCCCGACGACATGCCGGCGCATGTCAGATCCATGCTGACGGCAAGTTCGCTGCATGTCCCGGTCCTCGAGAGCGAACTCGCGCTCGGGACGTGGCAGGCGATCTACCTGATCGAGCATCGCCGCCGTCCGCATCGGCGGGAGATCGTGCTGCAGTTTGTCGGGGACGTCCGGTAGCTCTGAAGAAAACGGCCGCGGAGCGATCCGCGGCCGGTGTCGAACGAGTTCTGACCGCGCGGCTTTCGCCGCCGGAGCAAGATCAGTTCTTGCTGATGTCGACGTCCTTGGTTTCCGGCAGGAACAGGAAGCCGATGATCAGGCTCATGACCGCGATTCCGACCGGATACCACAGGCCGGAATAGATGTTTCCGGTGGCCGCCGCGATGGCGAATACGGTCGCGGGCAGGAAGCCGCCGAACCAGCCATTGCCGATGTGATAAGGCAATGACAATCCGCTGTAACGGATGCGGCTCGGAAACAGTTCAACCAACCATGCCGCGATTGGCGCATAGACCAGTGTTACATAGATCACCAGAAACCAAAGCATCACCACCGTCATGACCTCGTTGATCTCGGACGGATCGGCCGAAGCCGGATAGCCGTGGGCCTTGATCGCCGCCGGCAGTGCCTTGGCGAAATCGGGACTGTCGGCCGACAGCGTCTGGTCGCCGATCTTCACCTGGGCCTTGGTCCCGGCGGGTGCAGCTTCGTTGTTGTAGTTCACCGACAGGTTGACGAGGCCGGACTTGGCCACGTCGCAACTGGTGGTGAATTTTTCCGTGCCGGTCGCCTTGAACTGGAACGAGCATTCGGCGGGGTCGGCGATCACCGTCACCGGCGATGACGAAAGCGCCGTCTCGAGCTTCGGATTGGCGAAGTGGGTAATCGCCTTGAAGATCGGGAAATACGTCAACGCCGCCAGCAAGAAGCCGGCGAGAATGATCGGCTTGCGGCCGATTTTGTCCGAGAGCCAGCCGAAGATGACGAAGCCGGGCGTGCCGAGCGCCAGCGCGATCACGATCATGATCTGCGCCGTCACCGCCGGCACCTTGATGGTCTGGGTCAGGAAGAACAGCGCGTAGAATTGCCCGCCATACCACACCACGGCTTCGCCTGCGGTCGCGCCCAGCAAGGCCAGGATCGCGATTTTGGCATTCGACCATTCACCGAACGCTTCGCTGAGCGGCCGCTTCGACGTGGTGCCCTCCTCCTTCATTTTGGCGAAGATCGGGGACTCGTTCAGGCTCAATCGAATCCAGATCGAGACCCCGAGCAGGATGCCCGACAGCAGGAACGGGATGCGCCAGCCCCAATCGCCGAACGCCGCCTCGCCCATCCAGGTGCGGATGCCCAGAATGAGCAACAGCGCCATGAACAGACCGAGCGTCGCGGTGGTTTGAATCCATGAGGTGTAGTAGCCGCGCTTGTCCGCCGGCGCATGCTCGGCGACGTAGATCGCCGCACCGCCATACTCGCCGCCGAGGGCGAGGCCCTGCACCAGCCGCAGCGCGATCAGAACGATCGGCGCCGCGATGCCCCAGGTCGCATAGCCAGGCAGCAAGCCGATGAAGAAGGTGCCGACGCCCATCAGGCTCATGGTGATCAGGAAGGTGTATTTGCGTCCGATCATGTCGCCGAGACGGCCGAAGATCAGTGCGCCGAACGGGCGGACCGCGAAACCCGCGGCGAAGGCGAGCAGCGCGAAGATGAAGCCGACATTTGGCGGCACGTTGGAGAAAAAGTATTTTGCGAGGAACGCTCCAAGCGTTCCGTAGATGTAGAAATCGTACCATTCGAAAACGGTGCCTAGCGAGGAGGCGAAAATGACCTTTCGCTCTTCCGCAGTCATCCCCCCGGTGCGGACTTCGCGGCCCGCTGCTACAGCCATTGTCATTGTTCGCTCCCCGAAATCGTTGATGCGCGTTCGCTCCCATGCCCCGGACTTGGCCGAATTGGGTCATGAGCTTCGGTTCACGCTAACATCGCCGCGAAACCACCCCCAATAAGACTTTTGGCCCTCTGCACCGTTTGGGTGCAAAGGCCGAGCGTCTTCACGCTGGATCACGGTTGGGCATCCTCGTATTGCGGCGCACAAACGGGGGCTGACTAATTAACCGCTTTGCCGCAGAGCAATATTGCGCCCTTGCGTGCGACTGCCCATCGGTGGACAATTGCAGGGGAAAAATCCGTTTCGCAGGTCCCTAAAAAGCGGTCACGGGCTTTGCCGCAACCCCATTGCAAGGAATAAATGACTGCCGCTGCCAGCACCCGCCTCGTCATTGCCGACGACCATCCGCTGTTCCGCGATGCACTGCGGCACGCGGTTGCAGGCGTTGTGACCTCGGCGAAGATCGACGAAGCCGGGTCGTTCGACGAACTGACCGCCATGCTCGAGCAGGATTCCGATGTCGACCTGATCCTGCTCGATCTGACGATGCCGGGAATTAGCGGCTTCTCGGGCCTGATTTACCTGCGGGCGCAATATCCGGCGATCCCGGTGGTGATCGTATCCGCCAGCGACGATATTGGCACCATCCGCCGATCGCTGGATTTCGGCGCCTCTGGATTCATTCCGAAGCGGTTCGGGGTCGAGACGTTACGCGACGCGATCCTGAAAGTGATGGATGGCGACGTCTGGATACCGCCGGACACCGATCTGTCATCCGCCGCCGATCCGGACATGACCCGCCTGCGCGACCGGCTGGTAACGCTGACCCCGCAGCAGGTGAGGGTGCTCATGATGCTGTCGGAAGGTCTGCTCAACAAGCAGATCGCTTATGAACTCGGCGTGTCGGAGGCGACGATCAAGGCGCATGTGTCGGCGATCCTGCAAAAGCTGGGCGTCGAGAGCCGCACGCAAGCTGTGATCGCGGCGGCCAAGATTACCGGCGGCCCGTGGCGGCAAGACACGCCGTCACCACAATAGGTCGGGCGCGCTTGTTGTTGCGCAAAAGCGGACATTGAGGCGGTGATGACCGTCATCAATAAAAACGGCCTCCATGATGGAGGCCGCTAAAATCCGGTTACTATCTGTCGATGACAGCAGGTCGGCGATCATGGTCGACATCCCTGTCGTGATCGCCCTTTTTGATGATGACGGTTCTGTCGCTGTCCCGGTGATCACGGTCGCGGATGACGTCACGGTCGCGGTCCCTGTCGCGATCTCCGTGACCTTCACCCACCGTCACTCCAACAGGCCCAACACCAACCCCGACCTCTTCCGCTCCGGCAGGCATAGCGCTGCAAATTCCAGCTACGGCGGCGATCACTACGGCGTACTTAATCATTTCGTGCTCCTATCCTTGTTAAACTCTGGGAGGGCAATGCCCGGACGCATGGATCGTTCCGGGTTCCGTTCAATCCCTGCCTCGCCGAGGCGGAACCAGATTGCTGTGGAACTTGACCGGCTGGAAACCCGGAATACGGCGTCATCCAGATCGCAGATGCTGTTCGACTATTCCGCCGCCACCATTTGCCGGGTGCGCCATTGTCCCAGCAAGGCCCGCAGCGAGGCCGGCTTGACCGGCTTGTTGAGCACCACAATTTTCTCTTCCCGCGCCGCCGCCCGCACATGTGGACTGCGATCCGCCGTGATCAGGATCGCCGGAATGTCGTCGCCGAACCGGCGGCGAATGTCCCGGATCGCGGCGATGCCATTGCCGCGGTCGAGATGATAGTCGACCAAAAGACCGGTGACCCGTCCGCCGGCGGCCGCGATCGCCTCGATGGCGGCATCGGGATCGGCCACCGCGATCACTTCGGCGTTCCAGGCGGTCAGCAGGGTTCTCATGCCGTCCAGGATCGCTGCATCGTTCTCGATGCAGACGATGCATGAGCCGCTCATGGATGTCCTGGAAAGCGGGGTCGCGCTGGTCACCGCCGCGGTGTGATTGATGGCTTTTGCGATCGGCGCCGTTAGCGAGAAAAACGAGCCGCCGCTGACATTGGAGTCGAGCGCGATGCCGTGGTTAAGGACGCGCGCAAGGCGCTCGACGATCGAGAGCCCCAGTCCAAGGCCGCGCGCAATCCGCGCGCCCTGCTCCAGCCGGTGAAACTCCTTGAAGATCTCGCCGCGCTTGAGAATGGGAATGCCGACGCCGGTATCATAGATGCCGATCTGCAAGCTTTGGCCCCGGCGCCGGCAACCGACCAGCACACGCCCGCGCGGTGTATATTTGATGGCGTTGGAGATCAGGTTCTGCAACAGCCGCCGCAGCAGCAGCCGATCGGATTCCACCGGCAGCGAACAGGGCACAAATGTCAGCCGCAGCCCCTTGGCACGCGCGATCGGCGCAAACTCGATTTCAAGCGAACGCATCAGGTCGCCGATGCGAAAACTGGTGATCGACGTCGTCATGGCTCCGGCGTCCAGCCGCGATATATCCAGGAGAGCTCCGAGGATTTCCTCGATCGCCTCCAGCGAATCGTCGATGTTTTCCACCAGCCGCGCATCCTCGCCGCCGCTTTGCCGCTCGACGAGGCTCGTCACATAGAGCCGCGCAGCATTCAGCGGCTGCAGGATGTCGTGGCTCGCCGCCGCCAGAAAGCGCGTCTTCGAGATGCTGGCGTCCTCGGCGGCGCTCTTGGCCAGCGCGAGTTCCGAATTCAGGCGCGTCAGTTCCTCGGTGCGATCGCGCACGCGTTTTTCCAGGGTAGCATTGGAGCGTTCCAGCGCCTCGGCAGCCTCGAAACTGGGGGTGACGTCGGAAAAGGTAATC
>Ga0182030_10022218_pt1 | contig 11824 bp, 12 predicted proteins | sample 812S3MmetaG_FD_121299 | JGI IMG/M metagenome (GOLD analysis project Ga0182030, IMG submission 121299) | Permafrost microbial communities from Stordalen Mire, Sweden - 812S3M metaG (Illumina Assembly) | ecosystem: Environmental > Terrestrial > Soil > Wetlands > Permafrost | place: Sweden... | reverse complement strand
TGCCTTGACACTTCTTGCCCCCTCCATTGAATTCTGCAAAAGGCTCATATGAGCAATCTTTCACAGCAGCGAGTGCGCTGCGTCAAGGGATGTGCAATCTTCTCATCTACGGCGACTTCAACGTTAGGGCAAAGTGCTTAACCCAAACCTGCCCGTCCTTTGCTATAATCTGAAAGTTAACCTCATGCGGAGGTGGCGAAATTGGCAGACGCACCAGCTTGAGGTGCTGGCGCCGCAAGGCATAGGGGTTCAAGTCCCCTCCTCCGCACCAAATTTTCTTCGTCCGGGTAAGCCGGACTGACTTGGAAAGCAGCTCGGGAATGCATATTCTTTTCTACTTCGTCGTAACCTTGCACGTAGTTGTGTGCATTTTTCTGATTTTGGTGGTTCTGTTGCAGCAGGGCAAGTCAGCCGATCTGGCTGGCGCATTCGGTGGCCAGGGTTCGCAGACCGCCTTTGGTCCTCGCGCCGCAGCCAACGTGCTCACCCGCCTGACGACCTATGCGGCGATCCTCTTCATGTTCACTTCGGTCGGCTTGACGGTTCTTTATGTGCGCACAGGCAGCAACTCGCACTCGGTGCTCTCTGGCACCAAGTCAGCGCCTGTCTCTGCACCAGCCAAATCCGGCAAGTAATTCAGTTTTCCTCCAGAACACCTGCGGCAGGCCACACGGTCTGCCGTTTTGTATATACGCGCGCATTAGAGCATTTTCTGAAATTGTGTAGACCGGAATTTCGTCGGTATCCCACCCATTCCGCTGAAGAACGCGGCATGGAGGGACACCCAAAGTCTACAGTAAAAGCAAAAATGCACTAAATTAAGTGGCCGGAACTTCTCAGCCCCAGACCCGCGCCATCTTCAAATTAAAACCATCAACCGGACCACTGCCTTCGACGATCTCCGGGTGCTTCAGAATCACAGCTTCCGTATCAGTTGAATAAATCGCCACCGTGCAGCCAAATGGATCAATGCGCCAAGCCAGACGGACGCCGTTGGCGATCCACTGCTTCATCTTCTGATCCAACTCAGGCAGAGAGTCTGAGGGCGAAAGAATCTCGATCAGGAAGTCGAGTGCAAAGGGCAAAAATCGCTCCTGCTCACGCTCACTCAAAGCCGCCACCCGGCTTCCCTCAACCCATCCGGCATCAGGACTGAGCGTTGCGCCATCAGGAAGATTGAAACCGGCATTGGAGCTGAAAACCTGCCCGCGCCCATCCGCATCTGCCCATGAAAACAACTCGTGAACTACATACGCTTCACGAAGATTGTTCTTGTAACCACTCGGAGTCATCACTCGAATTTCTCCTGATGCCAATCGCTCCACTTTGCAAGGCTTGTTAGCTTCAGAAAAAGCCATCAACTCATCGTCGGACAAGGCCACAGGTGGACGGAATCGCGTCGGCAGCGTCACATTTTGAAGTGCTACTTGCATAAGTTTCGTCCTCCTGTCCTGAAGTGAATTTTGCCAATCACTTATAGTGTATACCGACACTTGTGCGAAGGCAGCGGTGTAATCTGTGCAGCCACTATTCCGTTACATTACACTGTTCACGAGGAGAGCGTTCCCCATGACCGTCATCAAGCAGGAAGATTTTGTTGCCAGCGTTGCAGGCGCATTGCAGTACATCAGCTACTACCATCCGGTAGATTTCATCACCAGCTTGAGCAAAGCCTATGAGCTGGAGCAGTCGCCTGCGGCCAAGGATGCCATCGCACAGATTCTCATCAATAGCCGCATGTGTGCCGAGGGGCACAGACCAATCTGTCAGGACACGGGCATTGTTACAGCGTTCGTCAAAGTCGGCATGGATGTGCGTTTTGACGCAGCCACAGGCGAAGAACGCAAAGATATTCAGCAGATGGTGGACGAGGGTGTGCGCCGCGCATATCTTGACCCCGACAACAAGTTGCGTGCTTCGATTCTTGCCGATCCAGCAGGCAAGCGGACCAACACCAAAGACAACACGCCGGCTGTAGTCAGCATCGAGTTGGTGAAAGGCGATACGGTTGAAGTAACCGTTGCGGCCAAAGGCGGCGGCTCTGAAGCAAAGGCAAAATTCATCATGCTCAACCCTTCTGACTCCGTTGTTGATTGGGTGCTCAAAACCGTGCCCACGATGGGCGCTGGCTGGTGTCCGCCGGGAATGCTGGGGATCGGCATCGGCGGCACGGCAGAGAAAGCCATGCTGCTGGCCAAAGAGTCGCTGATGGACCCCATAGATATTCAGGAACTGATAGCGCGTGGGCCTGCGAACCGCGCCGAAGAGTTACGCATTGAGTTATACGACAAGGTCAATCGGCTAGGCATTGGCGCACAGGGGCTTGGCGGTCTTACCACGGTGCTCGACATCAAGGTGCGTGACTATCCTACCCACGCTGCCAACCTGCCCGTGGCAATGATTCCCAACTGCGCAGCGACACGCCACGCTCATTTTGTTCTTGATGGCACTGGTCCTGTCTATCTCGATCCACCCAATCTTGATAACTGGCCGAAGCTGACTTATGACGTTTCAGCGGCGCGGCGCGTGAATCTGGATACGGTGACTCGCGAAGAAGCCGCTACATGGAAACCCGGCGAAGTGATTTTGCTGAGCGGCAAATTGCTGACAGGCCGCGATGCTGCGCACAAACGACTCACTGAGATGCTTACGCGCGGTGAAACGCTTCCGGTAGATTTTCGTGGTCGTTTCATCTACTATGTTGGGCCCGTTGACCCGGTGCGCGATGAAGTTGTTGGACCGGCTGGCCCCACAACAGCCACGCGCATGGACAAGTTTACACGCCAGATGCTGGCTGAAACAGGTCTGCTGGGCATGGTGGGCAAGGCCGAGCGGGGTCCGATTGCGATTGACGCAATCCGCGAATTTGGCGCAGTCTATCTGATGGCTGTGGGTGGAGCGGCCTATCTGGTTTCAAAGGCTATTCACGGCTCGCGCCTGCTGGCTTTTGGCGATCTGGGCATGGAAGCGATTTATGAATTTGATGTGCGCGATATGCCGGTGACAGTAGCCGTTGATGCAAAAGGCACCAGTGTTCATCAAACCGGACCCGCCGAGTGGCAGCAGCGCATTGCAGGAATTCCGATATTGACTTAGTTCTCAGTTCACAGTTCTCAGTTCTCAGTGATCACTAACAACTGAGAACTGTGAACTGAGAACTATCTTTACTGCTTTCCAAACCGGTAGACAATCCCTGCGGTAAAGCCGAGGCTGTTCTGCTGGGTTGAGCCAAAGCCGGTCAAAAAGTATTCTGGCGCAACGCGCAGGGCGAGGTTGGGTGCCACGTTGTATTCGCCGATGAGGCTGGCGCTGGCTGCATAGGTTGACCCATCGGGATAAAGTCCGAGAGCGGTGGAGAGGGCCGTGTTGGCGCCAACATCGCCAGAGAAGTTTCCGTATGCATATCCGGCCATCACGCGACCCGCAATGGAATACTTTGGTTGCAGATAAAAGCGGTATGTGGGTCCAATCAACGCAGCATACTGACTAATAGCCGGTTTGGAGAGGCTGCTGACCAACGGACGCTCAATGAATGGCGTGCCATAGGTGCCGCGGCCGTCTATCGTTACGCCAAGGCGCTCATCAAAGTAACGGGTAAAACCAAAGTTCCAGTTGTACTCATTGACGCGCTGGAGCGTGGGACCGGGCGTAAAACGCAGGTAGCCAGCGCCCAGATAGGCTTCATACACGTGCGAATAGGCATCATGAATTGCAGTGGCGCGGCGTTGCTCGCGACGAGCCTTGATGCGTGCTTGAACGCTCAACTGACCTGAAGTTGGCGTGGCCGCATTGGACGAATCGGTTGCGGCGGGAGTGCTGGATGAACTTGTGTTTTGAGCCTGAACTGCGAGCAGAGCTGGCGAGCCAAGCACCAGCAGAAGAGCTAAACGGCGAAAAGAATGCATCGGTATCGGAATTCCTCCACGGGAATACGGAAGCACACCGCTATTGGGCGTTGCTCCCCCCAATTGGTATTAAACCATCTTGGGGGAGCCTTGTGCCTGAACCGCTCCAGATTGGACGCACGCCGCGAGGAATTGCTGCTGGCACGGCTACTTGATCGCGCTCAAATCGGCTTGCAACTGTGCCTGGTTAAAGCCGCTGGGCGAACCCTTGGCGCTGATCCAGGCTGGACTGAGCAGCGTATGGGCCTCGTCGGTGTACTTCTTCCAGAAAGCCAGCGTCATCACCTTCAACTGACCCCAAGTGATGCAGGTAAAGCCATGCTGATCGTACTTGGGCACAAAGACACAGTGCCCACCCCAACTACCGGGCTTGGCATTGGCTCCGCCCTTGGGCACCACATCCCACACTTCCTGCGTTTGCGCGGTGAGCGGAAGCGACAATCCGATATACACGCCACCAAACAAGGCAATCGACTGTTGAATCTCTACCATGTTGGCCGGTTTGGGATCGGCAAAGGCCAAAAGCGCATTGCCAGCAAAGCCAGTCTGGCTCTTCTGCCAGTCGTTCAGCACATCCAACTCTATACCGCCGTTATCGGTGTTGGGATTGCCGGGGACATATCCGTCCCATTGTTCGTAGTAGCTCTCGATGGTCGGGTCGGGCACGGTGACCATGCCGCTGGTATTGGCTGTCCACACCTGTATTGCGTGGCCTACGCCAGCAATGGTGCAGTCGCCCAGGGTGTCGTTCAGCATCATGCCCCAACTGGTAATCCCTTTGGTCCAGTCGGCTGTTGGTGGCGGCGGTGGTAGCGTCTTGGTCAGGTATTTTCCCAGTGCCAGCGTGCGCGTGTCGGTTTTGATGGCCTTGCGGCCCAGCTTCATTTTCGATTGATCTGCCATGAGGGGAGCTCCTTGTTGTGAATGTGGGAGGAACAGGCGGAAAGCGCCAATATGCGTAAGCCAAACTGTGCCAAATCCGGGTTGTTTTGTCCAGTGAATCTTTTGTATCTAAAATCATCCTCTATTTCCGCACAATAATCGGCAAAATGCTCTACGATGAAGGTCGACGGAGGCCTGATCAATTATGGGTCGTATCCTGCTTGGAATTCTATTGGCAATGATTCTCTTACCGGTTGCGGCGCTGGGATGGATGCGCTTTGGCAAGGTGCCAGTCGCAGTTGCTGATCCGCCCTTTCCTCATGAGCACGAGATCGTCAATATCCCACTCTACGCCCGCATTGACCGCGAGTTGGTCAAAACTCCGCCTGTGCAGGCCGATGAGGACGATTTGGTGGCAGGCGCGCACGTATATAGCGAGAAGTGCTCCGTCTGTCACGGCTTCCACGCCAAGCCCTCCCCTATAGGCTCAAATATGTATCCTGCAGCGCCGCAGTTGTGGGAGAAGCACGGCACAGCGGTGGGAGTAAGCGATGATCCAGTCGCGGTGACCTATTGGAAGGTGGTCAACGGCATCCGGCTCACCGGAATGCCATCGTACAAACTCATGCTCACCGATACGGAGATTTGGCAGGTAAGCACCCTGCTGGCCAATGCCGACAAGCCGCTGCCACCGAACGCTGTTGACCTTCTGCGCGGCGAACCAGCGCCAGCTCCGGTTGAAGAACCCGGTCCGCGCAAGCCATCCGATACAAAATAGGTGCAGTTGGCGACATTCAGCCGTGTGATCGGCGACAATCGAAGTAGAGTGTGAGAGGAACCAGAACCATGAGTGTGCTCGATTCGCTGCGCAAAGGATTCGGCTTTTTCCTGATGAGCTTTGGTATCTCCAGCCCGACAAAGAAGCCGCGACCGATTGTCAAACCAGTCATCAAAAGGGAAGACGGCAAGTAAAACTGAAAAGTCGCTGAGGCAGGTCCATCCCTATGACCTATAAAACCAGAAAAATCTCTATCAAGGCATTCTGGGATTTCCTTGTTCTGTTCAGTGGTATCTCGACTGCCTCGAACCTGTCGCGCACTCAGCGTCGCCCAGTGCTCAGCCGTGGCGTGTTTCTGTTTCGCCGCAGCAAAGACAAGTAGTTCGTCTCACAACGCCAAAGTTGGTAGAATTGACAACATGACGTTGACCCGCCAACAGGCACTCGACCACTTTCATTCCTCTGACCTGATTGGCCTGGGTTTCGAGGCCGATGCTGTGCGCCGTCGCCTGCACCCTGAAGGCGTGGTTACTTACATCATTGATCGCAACATCAACTACACCAACTTCTGCACCGAGTACTGCTCCTTCTGCGCCTTCTACAGGCCACTCAAAGGGGCACGGTCTGAAGATGGATACATTCTCGAATTCGAAAAGATCTACGAGAAGATTGCCGAGACGTTGGAGATGGGCGGCACGGGCGTTCTGATGCAAGGCGGCATTCATCCCGACCTCAAGATCGACTGGTTTGAGCCGCTCTTCAGCAGCATCAAGCAACGCTTTCCGCAAATCTGGCTGCACTGTTTGACGGCTTCAGAGGTTCTGGCCATTGCCAAGTATTCTGACCTGACGCTGCGCGATACCATCATGCGTCTGCGCGATGCGGGACTCGATTCAATTCCTGGCGGTGGAGCAGAGATTCTGGACGATGATGTGCGCCAGCGCGTCGCACGCCTCAAGTGCAACACGGAAGACTGGCTCAGTGTTCATCGCACCGCGCATCAACTGGGCATGAGAACGACTGCCACCATGATGTTTGGCATGGGCGAAACATTTGAACAGCGCATCAACCACTTTGAGGTTGTGCGACGCCTGCAGGAAGAGACTGGTGGCTTTACGGCCTTCATCCCCTGGAGCTTTCAGCCCGGTCATACAGCACTCGGCGGCAACGGCTGGGAAGAAGTAACCAGCGTTGAATACCTGAAGGTGCTGGCTATCTCTCGCCTCTATCTGGATAACATTGAAAACGTGCAAGCTAGCTGGGTTACGCAAGGATTGAAGGTACTGGAGTTAGGACTCCACTTTGGCGGCAACGACGTCGGTTCTGTGATGCTGGAAGAAAATGTAGTGAGAGCCGCTGGCACTTCGAATTGCACCACCGAGGAGGAGTTGCGCCGCATCATCCGCGATGCAGGTTTCAAACCTGTGCAACGTGACACGCTCTATCGCACAATGTTTTTGAACTGAAGACATTACATCTAGCCTGAAAACCATCTTCTAATAAACGGGAGTAACACCTCCGGTACTTAGGTATTGATCGAATAGAGTTGCGAACTCACCACCGTCGGTTGAGATGCTGGTCTGGTAACCGGCACCGCCGCTGAAGACAATGCCAAACGTTCCAATGGCACCATATTGCGCAGTGTTTTTCAGCATATAGTCCACGTGGTTATCGCGATAGTGGCCGTCTGTTCCTCCGGGCGTAGTTGAAGGAACGCCAAGCGGTGTTTGCCACCAAATGAGAGGCAATTTTCCTCCAAGATCGTTTCTATAAGTTGACCAGTTACTGATCTCATCCGCAAAGTCAGGGCTGGTCTTGTTGGTCTCATCGTAATAGAACGGCCCATTGCCACGTCCTGAGCAGGCCGAAGCAGCATTGATGTTCGTTATAGCTGTAGGCTGCAACAAGGCCTCTTCATAGCATCCTGCATCACGATCATAGGTTTCAGCTACGGTGAAGTCGGCGTTCTGCGCTCCCAGCTTATTCATAAATGCAGCCAGGGTCTTGGAATCCTCGCCAAAGAACGACGGCTGAAACCCAATCAAGGCGTTTGGCGCGTATTGACGACCCATAGCCAAAATGCACGCCGCCAGACCTGTAACATTGTTCGGCAATGTAGAGCATTCCGGCTGATCGTTGACCGAGGCGGGAAGCGAAGCAGGATCGTTGCCTGAGTTCAGCACCTTCAGTTCCACATAGCCCCAAAAATCTGGCTCAAGGTTCATCAGCGTTGGCTTGCCGAAGATGGCTATTCGCTTGAACATGAGCCGAACGTTTGCCCAGTAAGTATCCATCTGGCTACTCTGGTTGATCCAGGCAATATTCCCGTCTCCGTTCTGCGCCATTTGATAAAGCGTGATCATCGGAACCGCGCCGACAGCATCGGCGTCTTCCGCAATAATATTCACGTAGGAACCGTCGCCATTTCCGTTCCAATAGGGCCAGGAGCCGGAGCCGAATCCAACTATGTACTGATCGACAATGTCCGGGTTATGAACGATGCTGGATGGAACACCCTGTGCCTGCAAATCGGCAGCGTATCCATTGGATTCATCAAGCGTACCAAGCCCAATCAACACTCGATTGGGCTTGCCAAGTTTATCTGTGATAGTAGTTCCGCCGCTTGTAGTTATCGTGACCGTAACCGTTTGCGTAATCGCTGAGCCGGTGGTTGGCGTAACGGTGAGCGTATAGGTTGTAGTCGAAGTTGGGCTGACGCTGACAGCGTTGCCGCTGGTGACGGTAATGCTTCCTGGCGTGATCACGCCCGTGCCGCCGGTGAAGATTGCGGTTAGGCTGCTACTTGCGCCTGCAGTAATCGAAGCTGGCAATGCTGTAAAGCTGGTGATGGTGGGCGATGTCACGACCGGAGTTACTGTTACGGTGACTGTTTGCGTGATTGCAGATCCACTGGTTGGCGTAACGGTGAGCGTATAGGTTGTAGTCGAAGTTGGGCTGACGCTGACTGCTGTGCCGCTGGTGACGGCGATATTTCCTGGCGTGATGATGCCCGTGCCGCCGGTGAAGATTGCGGTTAGGCTGCTGCTTGAGCCTGCAGTAATCGAAGCTGGCGCTGCTGTAAAGCTGGTGATGGTGGGCGATGTCACGACTGGCGTTACCGTTACCGTAACCATTTGCGTAATCGCTGAGCCGGTGGTTGGCGTAACGGTGAGCGTATAGGTTGTAGTCGAAGTTGGCCTGACGCTGACTGCTGTGCCGCTGGTGACGGCGATATTTCCTGGCGTGATGATGCCTGTGCCATTGGAAAATACCCCGGTCAGACTGGCTGACACTCCAGCCGTCACCGCTGTCGGATTGGCCGTGAAGCTGGTAATTGCAGGCGCAGAAGAGGTGTGTCCGGCGTTAAAGGAATTGCATCCTGCCAGGGCAGTCAACAATAGGCATAAGGCAAATGCTCGGAATGGGCAACTGGTCACGCGGTTCAAGATGCCTCCAGCGACCTAGGGAACGAATGTACATCAGTGGTGCAACCGTTAGAGTAGATCCGGGTCATCCCAGTCGGGAGAGGTGTGTTCTGGTTTGCTGGCGTAATTATAACTCTAACGAAGCGACAAGCATGGCCGCAATAGTTGGATATCCCCACCGCTAAATGACCTGATTGCCTGAATTTTGCAAAAGGCTCCAGATTCAATCATTTCTGAATACAACGTTCACGGAATCCTATAAATAGTGAACCTGTGAAGCTGTGGAAGTCCACTTGACTTGGCTGGGAGCGATACAATCCCTTCTAGGTGCCTCGTCATCAAGGCGGGCATCGGGGAGTGGGTACACAGATGGGTTATCAGGTTCTGGCCAGAAAATATCGTCCGCAGCGTTTCGCCGATGTTGCCGGTCAGGATCACGTGACGCGGACGTTGATGAACGCCCTTACACAGAACCGTATCGCCCACGGCTATATATTTTCCGGCCACCGAGGCATCGGCAAAACCACAATTGCCCGCATCGTTGCCCAAGCGCTGAACTGCCAAAACGCCATCGGCAGCGAAGCACGCCCCAGCGCCGAGCCATGCGGTGTGTGCGACTCGTGCATAGAGGTGCGCCAGGGCAACGCTGTGGACGTGATCGAGATTGACGCGGCGACCAATCGCGGCATTGACGAGATACGTGAACTACGCGACGCCGCTCGTTATGCGCCTTCGCGCGACCGCTATAAGATCTACATCCTCGACGAAGCCCACCAGATCACCGATGCGGCCTTCAACGCGCTGCTCAAAACCCTTGAAGAACCGCCCGCGCACGTGATCTTCATGATGGCCACAACGGAGCCGGAAAACATTCCGCAGACCATCCGCTCGCGCTGCCAACACTTCAGCTTTCATGCCGTAAAATTCGACGATATTCTGACGCAATTGAGAATGATTGCCGGTTTGGAAGAGGTTGAGGCTGAAGATGCCGCACTGGCTCTGCTGGCTGAGGCGGGCGACGGATCAATGCGCGATGCGCTCTCGATTATGGATCAGGCGATAGCATCCGCGCCGCTGGAATCAGGCCGCGCCGTGCTCTCTGCGGTGCAGATTCGCGAATTGATGGGTTCCGTGCCCAACGCGATCTTTGAGAGGCTGCTGGAAGCGGTTGCAGCAGGTCAAAGCGCCGAGTTGATGGAGCAGTTGAATCTGCTGGTGAATGCTGGGCATAGCCCGTCGTCGCTGGCTCGCCAGATGGTACGCTACCTGCGCAATACGCTGATGACCAAGTTGGGTGGCGAGCAGACGGAATTAATACAAATCAGTGGCGATGAGCGTGCACGTGCAGCTCGCACGGCACTGTTGTTTACTGAAGAAGAACTGACACGCAATCTGCAAATTGTGTTGCGCACCTTCGACGATCTGAACTATCGTCAGGAGCAGCGTTTTCATCTGGAACTGGGGCTGCTCAAGCTGATTCACGCGCAACGGCTGCTGCCGCTGGAAGAATTGCTCAGCGGTGTCTCCAGCGGAAGCCTTGCACGCAACACAAGTCCGGCACCACGCCCGACGACTGTGTCGCGCCCTACTCCTGCACAGCAAGCACCTGTTGTGCCTTCTGCGCCGCCGCTTTCACCCTTTGGACCGGCTGGCGGAAGCTGGGGTTCCGGACCGAAGATGGATGCTGGCAACAAGCCGTCCACTACTGCCGGACCAGTGGCGACCATGGAGCGCGCGGCACCTGCACCCATACCAGCGCCGCAATCCGAAGCCTCGCCAAATCCCTTTCAAGGCAACACGCCCTTCCCCGCCGTGGCCAGCCCAACCACAGGACGCGCCGAGGCTCGCACCGAGGGTGCTTTGGCAATTGCACCACAGCCGGCTTCCATGGGTGCGCCCAGTTCGGAAGCCGTTCGCCACGCAGTCGGATCGGCATTGGTTGAAGGCGGGCACAGTTCTGCTGCGCAATTGTTGGGAGCAGGCACATGGAATCTGGACGGTGCCAGCTTGCGCATTGAGGTTGCTGGCATGGGCAAAAAAATGCTGGCCTTGACGGTGAACGCAGCAGCGGAAAAGATCATTCGCACAGAGTTGCAACGGCTGGGTGCTCCGACCCGCTTTTTGATCGTTCCGGGCAGTGGGCTCGGTGCGCAATCCGCTCCAACTGCGGTGCCACTTGCAGGCAGCATTCAAGAGGTCGCGCTAGCCAATCCATTGGTACAGAGGGCGAAGGAGCTTTTCAATGCCGAGGTTCTCAGCGTTGTCGATCTCCGCGGCAAGTAACAACAGATTCAGAGGAGACCACTCATGATCAACCCGCTCAAAATTCCGGAGATGCTGTCGCAAGCCGCCCAAATACAGGAGCAGGTGCAGCGTAAACTGTCTGAGACCGTGGTCGAGGGAAGCAGCGGCGGCGGTGCGGTGATTGCGACGATGAACGGCAAGAAGCAACTGCTCAAGATTCGCATTGATCCTTCGGCGGTGGTGGGACTGAGCGGTAACAAACCGGATGTGGAGATGCTGGAAGATCTGGTGACTGCTGCGGTCAACGAAGCCGGACGTAAAGCGGACGATGCGATGCAGACCAATGTGCAAAGTCTGCTGGGCGGACTGAATCTGCCGGGGCTTGGGTAAGAGTTGACACTGCGATGAGAGCGAAAAAGCAACCGCAGGTCCTTCGACAGAGTTTGTCGCAAAAGCTCTACAAAATCCGCTCAGGATGACAGGTTTTGGGAAGAATGACTGATGAAGGTGCATGGAGGAGAAATCGATGCTCAGTGGAATGAATCGCAGAAACTTCTTGCAGATTGGCCTGACGGCGGGCGCGGTGGCGA
>Ga0182030_10022217_pt1 | contig 11824 bp, 9 predicted proteins | sample 812S3MmetaG_FD_121299 | JGI IMG/M metagenome (GOLD analysis project Ga0182030, IMG submission 121299) | Permafrost microbial communities from Stordalen Mire, Sweden - 812S3M metaG (Illumina Assembly) | ecosystem: Environmental > Terrestrial > Soil > Wetlands > Permafrost | place: Sweden... | reverse complement strand
GGCTGGAACGAGAATTCGCTCACCGAAGACACCGACCTGACGTATCGCCTCTTGTTGAATGGATGGAAAACGGCATATCAGAATCGCTCCGAGTGCTACGAGGAGGTGCCCGAAAATTGGCCGGTTCGCATCAAGCAAATCATGCGCTGGGCCAAAGGCCACAACCAAGCCATGATGACCTACAGTCTGCGATTGTTGTTGGGGAAACATCGTGCCACGCTGCGGGAGCGGATTGATGGGACATTATTGCTTGGGGTATACGCCATGGCGCCCATTACTCTGGTCGGCTGGGCACTGGCGCTCTGTGTGTTCTACCAGGGGGTTGCCCCTCTGCATGGCGTTATCGCGCTCCTTTCTCTGACGGCTTATGCCGCACTGGGCAATCTCGCCGCCTTTTTTGAGATCGCTGCTGCTTCCCGGCTGGATGGGACGCGTAACCGAATTTGCCTGCTGCCCTTCCTCATTCTGGGATTTGCGGTGAGCATCTTCTCGGTCTCTCGCGCCGCGGTGTCGCAAGTCAGCGATCTTGTCACCGGGGCTGAATTCCACTGGGATAAGACCGAGCGTTTTCGAAAGGCCTTGTGAATCCGTATGTTGCAGCGGCGGGTCTGGTCCTCGTAGTCGGCCTGATGTTTATGCTGCCTCTGCTTCCGGCATTGGTGGAATTACGCCGCAAGTCGGACGCGCTGCCTCTCAGCGTTATTCAGCAAAATGCGGGCGAAATTCGTCATTTTGCCAACAGCTTTCGGACTTACATCCAAATACTTGAGCCAATCCTGCAGCGTTGTGTGAACTCCGGAAGCGCAGAAACTGGCATGCTCCCCGATGGTGAGGAGTATGTTGTCCTGGGCCGAAACGATGAACCGATGGTGCGTACGCTTGCGGATGGAGACGCAATTCACCCGGTCTTGATGATTGCGGGTGTTGACCTGTTCGTGCCGCCGGAAGCTACTTTCTCGAAAGACATCTATGCGGGCGGCCAATTCGAGGGTGGAGAGAAGAACAGCTACCGCGCAATCCTGGGAGAACACGATGTCCACCTGGGCACTGCGAGCATTGTGCTGCGCTGGATTCATGCTGTAGGGGTGTTCACCGCTGGTCTTGGCTGCAAACTCCACGGACGTATTTCTTCAGATTTGCTCATACGTCTTCGCGCTGATTGCGTTTTTCTGCGTATGAACGCTCCTCGCATCGAAATCGGGCACGCCGCCGGCAACGAGGATGCAACGGCGGGCGTCTCAAGCGCACCTTCCGGCACGGGCTCAGAGAAGTCCCCACGTCTCTTGCATGATGGCGACTTCGAGGTTCTCGCCGGTCAGGTCATTCACAGCAACATCGTCATCCGAGGCAATCTGCACATTCAGTCCGGCGCGCGGGTGTGCGGCAGCGTGAAAAGTGTGAAGAACATGGTGCTTGAGGACGGGGTCTCGGTGGAAGGAAGTCTGATCAGCGCAAGAAAGATGCGCATCGGTCCGCATTGCGCGATTCACGGACCAGTGATTGCCGAGCGCGAGCTTGTGATCGCTGATGGAACCCAATGCGGCACGCTGGAATATCCGACTACGGTCAGCGCGCCACAAATCGATGTGGAAGAAGGCGTAATCGTGTTTGGCACCTTGTGGGCCCGCGAACGTGGCCAAGTGGTGGCCAGACCATGAAGCGTCACCGAATTCTCATCGCAGTGAGCAGCGTCATTCTCCTGATCCTGACCGCATGGACGCTTGTGTCCTGGGCGACCCGCGACCGTTTTCGCTCAACCGCCGACCGCTTGCTTCTGCTGGTTCCGGACAGTACAAGTTTCTCCGATCCCAAAGTAGCGATGTGGCTGGATGCCGGCAGTGAAGAAGGTCTTCATGTGGTCCCCGTGCACGATTCGGATTTTCTGCGGCCCTTGTGGGGCGAGTCCAAGTGTGCGGGAGTGATTCTGCCGGACTCCATCCATAAGCAGGCAAGTGACCTCTTTTTAGCTACGTTGCACCGCTTTGTGGGAGACGGCGGAAAACTGATGCTGGTCTATGACGCCGGCACATTTTCGCTGAACGGTACTTTCGCAGCCGGCCGTTCGCGCCTGTCGGACATGGTGGGCGTGGATTACGCTCTCTACGATAAGTTTGGGGACAAGACGATTCAATGGAACAAAGTCACCAGCACGAATGCAATTGTGAGTCAGATGGAAATACCGCCGGGAAAATACTATCCCTTTCATGCGGAAACTAACACCTCCACAGCGAAAGATGGTTTCACTCAGTCCTCGGGCGGCACGTTCGAGACCGAACTCAGACGCTACAAATACGGCGATCTGCAGTATCCCAGCTTCGTAACATCAGGCAACTACACTGGCGAAGTCTTGTTTCATTCGAGCAACGGACTCGTTGCTGGTGAGAATTCCTACAAGAAGGGTTCCGTCCTTTTTGTGAATCTGCCCTTGGGATACTTGAAAGGCAATACGGATGGTTTGTTGCTGCATGCCTTCCTAAAGTACTTCGCAGGGCATGCTTTGTCGTTGCCTTATCTAATGCCCGTCCCGGACGGAGTCGGGGGGTTGGTCCTGAACTGGCATATTGACTCCAACGCGGCCATCAAGCCACTCCAGGAAATGAGTTCGTGGAAACTCATGCAACAGGGACCCTACTCGATTCACATCACGGCCGGTCCCGATGCCAGCGAAGAAGGCGACACGAGGGGATTTAATGTCGATCACAATGCCGTCAGTCAGGAGCTGATTCGCAAGTTCGAGGGTCTCGGCTATTCGATTGGAAGCCATGGCGGCTGGATTCATGACTACTTTTCCGCCCACGTTGAAACCGACAATCCGAAAGACCTGGAAAAGTTCCTGGCACTAAACAAGAACTCACTGGAAAAGATTACAGGAAAACCCGTTCTCGAATATTCCGCGCCAAATGGCAATCAGCCACCATGGGTGACGCGCTGGCTGGAAGCTCACGGCTTCGTCGCGTATTACTTCACCGGCGACACCGGTATGGGCCCCACGCAGGGATATCGCGACGGCGAACGCGAAACCCAAAACGTCTGGGCTTTTCCGATTCTCCACCTCGATCGAGCCGCGGGCTTCGAGGAAATGAGTACCGAAGGATATTCCGCCGCCGAAATCGAGCGATGGCTTACGGCTATTACCGACTTCGCCTCGGACCAACAGTCGGTGAGGCTGGTCTATTTCCATCCTCCCGGAATTCTGCAATACCACGATCTCGTCGATCGGTGGCTGGAACAAACGGGCCGGTTGAAAGCCGCTGGACGATTCCGCTGGTACACCATGACCGAACTTGCGAACTTCTTGAATTCTCGCAAACAGGTGAAGTGGAAGATGTCGGAAAACGCTGGTCTGATCACGGTCGAAGCAACTCATCCCCAGACCTTGGATCACGAGACGTGGCGGCTTCCGGCGAGCCGCTTCGCCGAACCGAAAGTCGTACTGGGGGCTGCCAAGGTAGTCCGGGACAACGATGCCTGGATCATCATAGCTGGAGACGGGAAAGACCTCCGATTCGAAACCGAGACTCTAACCAAATGACGATCACTCACCAACAGCAACGGCGGATTGCAGCGGTCCTCTTCCTCTTAGCCTTTACTGCCGTGCCGCGCTTACGCGCCCAGGACATCATGCAAGACATCGTTCCTACAGCCAGTGCTGGTTTATCCAGTTCGGGCGTGGCCAATACCGCGCAGACTGCTCCACTGCAGCCTGACGCTGATATCCCGCCGCAAACTGGACGGAAGCCGTTGACGAACTCTGTTGAAGCGGGCGGCGACTATATGGGTTTGACGAATGGCTTCGGACACTGGGTGGGTGGTTATGCTCGCGGAGTAGTCGCAACGGGCAATAACACTGTGAATGCGGAGGTCAACGGTCAGCACGAATTCGGCGATGCCGGAGTGTATCTGGGAGCCGGAGATACCTACAACTTCAATCCCGACTGGTACGGCTCGTTGACGCTGGGTTCCAGTGTCGGAAGTTTTTTCTGGCCCCGCTTCCGAACCGATGCCTTCATCAATAAGAAATGGATGAGTCGCAAGCAGTTGATCACCACTTTCGGTTTTGGCTACTACGCTGCGAAGGACGTCCACCGCGACCACAGTTTCTTCCTGGGCAGCACTTATTACTTCGTAAAGCCCTGGATTGTCGAAGAAGGAATTCGCTTCAATGTCAGCAATCCGGGAGCGGTCTTCTCGCCGGCAGCTTTCGTGGCCGTAACTGAAGGACGAAACAAGCAGCACTACATCACGCTGCGCGGTGGTTTTGGCAAAGAGGCATTTCAACTCGTCGGGCCCGACGTGAGCCTCAGCGATTTTCAGAGTCAAACCCTAAGCATCACCTGGCGCCAGTGGATCGGTACAAACTGGGGCGCTAACCTCGTCGGAGACTATTACCACAACCCGTTCTACCAGAGAGGCGGGACTAGCCTTGGATTCTTCCGCGAGTTTTGAGCGTGGCGATAGGTTTGCCCGGAGACGCGAGGTCTCAAGGATAGCCGATCCTGTGCGTCCACGCGGACATCGCGGCGGCGTCATTCTCATGCACCGGGCGCTCGCTCACTTTCGGCTCGGGCCCATGAACCTGGTCGCCGCAGTCTTTCTTTTCGTGTTCTTTTCGTCGGTCTGGTTAATGTTGCTGGCCCCGATCTGCCGATTCTGGACCTGGGTGCTGGTACTTGGAATTCGGCTCTTGCCTTTGCGCGCGGAACTCGGTCTGGCACACCATCATGTGACGTCCTTCATTAGCTTTGACGTTCCCTACCTGCGCATGGAGCCTGTGCTCCCGAGCGCTCTGATCTGGTGGCTAACCTGTGTTGTTACCTTGTCGCTCTTCGCGGGTAGCTTTTTTCTGTCTGGCAAGTTCATCCCTATCAAATATCTATTACGCGCAGTTCTGTTGGTGCCCGCCACCGCCCTGTTATATTTTGTTTTTCTACCGGCGCGTTTTCCTCACACTCCGGACAGCTACATGGAAGGCCTCGTCACGGCTGGGATCACATTGATCTCTGTTATCCCTCTGCTATTCGGATTGACTTACTATATTTTTGATTTCGGCTTGCTAAGAAAGGCCTTCCTGACGGCCATCGCCATGACTCACCTTGCACTGTTCCTGCCCTTTCAGGTGCTTTTGCAAGCTCTGTTCTTGCAAAAAACAGTTTTGTTCATGCCCGTGCTCTACATTATCTTTGGGATGCCAGTAAATATTCTCATCATCGTCGCCTTCTATTCTTGGGGTATGACGTGGTCCTTCCGATCAGCCACTAGCCTCTGATGAAACTCACCACGCCATAAACAAACCAGGACAAGAGCGGCTCGCGAGTGTGAGAACAAGCCCAGTGCGGGAATGCACCGGCTCACTAATCTAATTTCAGAAAGAAAAACCATTCGGTCCTGGGCTACGAAACCACGCATTCTTTGCTAACCACTTACCTACTTCGCATCCCGCGCGTAGTCGACGCGAAGGGTGAGAATCTCGAAGGGATGGATAGGTACGGTCAGCTGCTCTCCAGTGATCGTCAGCGGCGATCCCTGCGGCTGTTCGAGAAGATTGGTCACGATGGCGCCCGTGGCTCCTTTAGGCACCGTGAACGTCACGTTGCTTGACTTACCCGACCACTCATAGGCGTGAAAGATGAGACTGTCGCTGTCTTCTGCCTTCTTCATCGCCGTCAGAACAACATTATCCGGTTGAACCGATGCGAACGAGTGCTCCAAGGGTAGCGTGCCCGCGTGAGCGGCCACCTGCACGGTTTGCAACTGGTAGTTGTATTCATAGCCATGCCGCACGGTGAGGGCCTGCTTCCAGTCGCCGGCGTGTGGATAGAGTGCGTAGCTAAAGTGATGGTGCCCGCGATCGGCCTCCGGATCCGGCCAAACCGGAGAACGCAAGAGCGTGAGGCGCAGCACATTGTCCTGATCGTCGTAGCCGAACTTGGATTCATTGATCAGGCTGAAGCCATGCCGTCCATCGCCAAGATCGGCCCAGCGTTGCGCGGGGACCTCGAATTGCGCCTGTTCCCAACTATTGTTCCGCGTAGTGGAGCGTTCAATGCTGCCGAAAGGGATTTCATACGTAGCATGAGTGCCGGTTGCGGCCAGCGGGAAGGCGGCCTTCAGAAGAACGTGTGTCTCATGCCAGTCGATGTCGTTCACTACGTCGACTTCATCGGCTCCGCTATACAGCGTAATGTCCTGCACGAACTTCGAGTTTTGCCAGGTTCGAGATACGCGAACCACGGCGCGGAGCGGACCTTTGTCGATCAGCTCCACCGAATCAACAGCGTCGATCGGTGCCATATGATCGAGCGTGCCCGGATCGATATTCCACGCATCGTAATTCTTGGGAGTGTCCTTGAAGGTCTGCAACTGATTACCGCAAGCGCCGCTGGCCAGCGACTCGAAGTTGGAGCGCTTGTCGAAGAGGCTTGTGATGCAGCCAGTCTTCGGATTTACCGTGACACGGAGAATCGCATTCTCCATCGTCAGTCCACTTACTTTCAGATCTGTCGCCACTGGCTTCGCGCCGGGAACAACATGAAGGATGGTGTAGCCCATGGAAGGCACGTTCTTGACGTCCACCAGCAGGCGATACGTGTTGGTCGCTTGGTCGTTGGTAAGAACCTCCGAGGGAAGGACACGGCCCCGCGGATCGACGACCGACAGGTGGCCCGAAACTTCGGAAGGCAGCTGAACCTCAATCGTCACCAGTCCGGAGCGCTGCCACGCCAGAGGATTGAAGACGAACACCGGAATCCCGCTACCCACACTCGTATTCACGTGCGCCGCAAGCGTGCTCAATGCGTTGATGGAAATCTCACTGGTCGCCCATCGCACCTCGTCATAGTCGCGCTGTGCATCTTTGTAGATGATTCCGATGCCAGACCCAGCTCCCAAGTCGTGAAAATCGTTGAAGGTAATTTTCTTCCATGCCTCGGTCAAGGCATCGGCCGGGTATGACGCTCCACCCAACCATGCCAAGGACGCGTACTTCTCGGCATTCAATGCCCACATGGAACTCTGACGCATATTGCGTTTGTGGTTGGCCTGCGTCGTCATTACGCCGCGATGGTATTCGAAATAGAGTTCGCTTTTCCACGTAGGAATGCTGATTCTTCCAGCTGTCGGCGCAGGAGGCTCGGTATAGCCCCTGGCAATGGAGGCATAATCCCACTCCGGGGAATTGCCTTCAATCTTGCTGGCAATGTCCTGGAAGTAGGCCGAGGCCGTGCCGAACCGCATCGGCGGAACGATTTTACCCGGCTGCATCCAGTGCATACCCTCGTCCAAAATGGCGCGCGTGGGGCCGCCACCATGATCGCCCACTCCGTACAGGTCCATCATCTCGGCCAATCCCGGCGCCTGCTTGCGGGCAGTTGCGAGATCTTCCGCCAAACGGATAGGATTGAGATCGGTATGGACATAGTCATGGGGAAAGTAAGTGAGGACCTTGCTGCCGTCTGGCGACTCCCACCAGAACAGCTTGAAAGGCAGCTGATTGGTGTCATTCCAAGCCATCTTCTGGGTGACAAAGTAATCCACGCCGGACTTTTTGTAGATTTGCGGTAACTGCCAGTTATAACCAAAAGAGTCTGGATTCCAGCCAATGTGGACGTCCACGCCGTACTCCTTCTGGAACCAGCGCTTTCCAATCAACAACGAACGCGCCGTGGACTCACCGTCGGGGATGTTCAGGTCGGGCTCAACCCACATTCCGCCGACAATCTCCCAGCGGCCCTCTTTGATCCGCCGTTTGATCTCCGCATTCATCTCCGGATATTTTTCGGCGACCCATTCGTTGTACGCGGCGGCCGACTGCGTATAGGTGTAGTTGGGGTACTCGTTCATCAGTTGCAGGGCCGTGCCGAATGTACGCCGGACGACGTCGACCGTTTCAGTCCAGGGCCAGAGCCACGCAGCGTCGATATGTGCATTGCCGGTAAGGTGCAGGCTGGCCTGTCGGAGTGTTGGCCGCAGCGGTTCCAGAAGTTCCTGAGCGCGCCGCAGCGAAGCGTCAAAGGCTGGCTGGTCTGCCGCGTCGAGCGCCTTCAGATCCACTGTGCTGATGGCCTTTTCGAGCAGGGCAGTGTCGGCAGAGACATTCCTGGACAGACTCGGAAGCAGAGTCGCCGAGGCGAGAAACTCGATCCGCAGGTCATCGGGATTGGGCCGACTCTCAGAAAACTCGATCTTCTGCTCCGTCCCCTGGAAGACTTTCCTGTCAACGGTGGGCAGTAGTTTGACCGCCACCAGCACCGTGTCGCCGGATTTTGCACGATCGAAGAGAACGATGGGCTCAAGGTCGTCGCCCATGGCCACGCGACGGCCATTCAAGTAAATGATCTCCGGCATGGGCCCGTTCGCGTCGGCGCGAAAGCTGAACCAGATTCTCGTGCCGGTGAGGTCGTATCCGTTCAGCGTGGAAGGCACGGTGATGGAGCGGCGATACCAGACCGCTTCGGTCGTGGCCTCGGTCCTGCCCTGGACGACTGGCCAACGCGAGTCATCCAGATCGATGGCTTCCCCATGTGCGAGATCGCCCACATGCGTTTTCCAGCCCTCCGCGGGCAGAGTATCCAGCCCGGACAGCCGCTGGATTGCCGTCTCGGACTGGCTGGAGAGCGCGCTCGCGATGTGTGCGCCTTCTGGAGCGGACTGCGCCTTGGCTGAGAGCGTTAACGAAACGAGAAAGGCAAAGACGGCCACTACCGAAAGGCCACGCGTGGCAACAAGCTGCCAGGTAAATGTGTTCCATCCCCGTGTCATCACGAATCTCCTTTGTTGCCACGAAAAATAGCATCGAGCGTAGAGCCGGGCTGGGGTCGCTCACAAAGCTTACCGCAGCGTAACAAAGCTATATAATTTCTGCCGAGCGAACGATGGTAATCTGAGTCGCCATGAACATCAAGGAAGTCGCGGCCCGCGCCTGCCTATCGAGCATTTTCAGCTCGTGTGGCCGTGTGAATCTAATCGGCGAGAGCGATTACAGCACGGGGCGTGGGTTGGAAGAATCGCGCCAGCAGGTAAGCCGCCTGCTGCATGCGCAAACCGAAGGCGAGGACTGACTGGCGTGGAACTAAACAAGCTTCAGAGTAAGTCGCATCGCCGCTACAATCCGTTGACACGGGACTGGATTTTGGTTTCGCCCAATCGTACGGATCGACCCTGGCAAGGCCAAACGGAAAAGCCTGCTCAGTTATCCTCTCCCGCTTACGACCCCGGTTGTTATTTGTGTCCGGGGAACTTGCGCGCCGGCGGCATGCGTAATCCGCAGTACTCGTCCGCCTATGTTTTTGACAACGACTTCGCCGCGCTGCAACCCGACCTGCCGAGCCTGACGGTCGAGGATGGCAGTAAGAATCTGCTTATCGCAAAAGCGGAAAGCGGCATTTGCCGCGTTCTCTGCTTCTCGCCACGTCACGATTTGACGCTGGCGCAAATGGCGCTGGACGAAATTAGTGCCGTCATCGACGTGTGGGCCGAGCAGTACCGAAGTCTTGGCGATCTCGCATCGATCAACCACGTCCAGATTTTCGAAAATCGTGGCGCGATGATGGGATGCAGCAACTCTCACCCCCACGGCCAGATATGGGCCACGCAGACCCTTCCAAATGAACCGCGAAAGGAGCAGGCATCGCTCGAAGATTATTGGCGGGAACATCGCAGCTGTCTTTTGTGTGATTACTCTGCCCTCGAATTGGCGTCAGGCGAGCGGGTTGTATGCCAGAATGATTGCTTTCTCGCCGTTGTGCCTTTCTGGGCAACCTGGCCATTCGAAACCTTGCTGCTGAGCAAGCGGCACCTCACCGATATCGATACGCTGGATGCCTCGGAACGCGCAGCTCTGGCGGACATACTCAAGCGTTTAACGACCCGCTACGACAATTTGTTTCAGACTTCTTTCCCGTACTCGATGGGCTTTCACCAGCGTCCCACGGATGTTGGTGAACATTCGGAGTGGCATTTCCATGGGCACTTCTTTCCGCCGCTGCTGCGCTCAGCCACTGTGAGAAAGTTTATGGTGGGTTTTGAGCTGTTGGCGTCGCCGCAGCGCGACATATCGCCGGAACTCGCAGCCGAGAGATTGCGAGAGATGCCGGAACAACATTACTCACTACAAATATGATTACGGGAGAATCGGCATTGTTCCCGTCCTTCTTGGGTGTGAAGCATGATCCTGGTCTTGATGGGCGTGAGCGGCGTGGGCAAGACGGTCATCGGAGCCTTGCTCTCGGCTCGTACCGGGTGGAAATTCGAAGACGCTGACGATTATCACTCAGAAGAAAGCCGACGGAAGATGGCTGCGGGAATTCCGCTGACCGATTCCGACCGCGGCCCGTGGCTTCTGGCACTGCATGCGCGCATGCTGCGGTATTTTCGAAAAGGTGAAAGCGTTATTCTGGCGTGCTCGGCATTAAAGCAGGAATACCGCGAGTTGTTGGCCGGCGGCTTTGCGAAAAGCGGAATGCAATTTGTCTATCTGCACGCGCCTGCCTCGCTAATCAAAGAGCGCATCCAGTCGCGACACCATCCCTACATGAACCCGGACTTGCTCAATAGCCAACTGGCAACGCTGGAAATACCTTCTGACGCTTGGCCCATCTCCGCTGCTGGAAGTCTGGAGGAGTCCATCGAAAAGATCCTCGCGCGGCTGCGCGAAGCAGGCTTGTTCACGACCGTAGCGGAGACATAAGGATGACGCCCCACCTTCCTCCGTCTGCGAAACTCAGCGGAAGCAGGGACGTCACCCGGGCATAAAACAGGCGCCAACCCTCAGCACTATAGCTGCCTGATGATTACCGAGTACCCAGAGGGCTCAAATACGCCCGAGAACCAGGAGAATGATAACGATGAAGAGGATGAGTCCCACTCCTCCGGTCGGGTAATAACCCCAGTCACGACTATGTGGCCATCGTGGTAGAGCCCCAAAAAGTGCTAAAACCAAGATCACAATCAATATGGTTCCAAGCATAATTCCTCCTTGATCTTCTGCGCTGAGGCGGCGTCAAACGTCACTCGTAAAGGTGGCCTTTGATTCTGTCCGATACCAGCGCAGTGTCCCCGGTCCCCAAGTTTCGCAACACCGGAACCCGACCTTGAGGGGGAAGGCTAGCTTCGTTATAGGCGTTCTCCCGTTTTCTTAATGGTCAAAACTGCTCAATGCGAAGAAGTAGGATCTAAACGGACATAGTGCTCTCAGGGACGCGGGTGACTGCGGGTGGATAGAATCTCCAGGACGCGGAACATCCATTCGAGCAAGGCGTAGCCGGAAAAGAAAATGGCGCGAGCCCACGGAGCGGACCCGCACCAATACTAAGAGTTAATCAACCTTCACTTACGCCTCAAACCGGCTGACGCAATGCCTCGCGGTCAATTCGCTACTGGCGAGGGCGCTCTTCGGTTTTCGGCGCTTCTTTTGCAGGTGCAGGCTGCGCATGAGCCGCAGTCTCCGGATGTGGCGCACTCTGCGCCCGTGGTGCGGCTTCGGCGCGAGGTGCGGCCTGTTGACGAGGCGCAGGCTGGGCATGAGCTGCAGTGGATGGACGAGGCGCGGGCTGCGCGTGCGCCGCAGGCGCCTTAGTTGGCTCCGTAGACGCTCGAGCCGCCTTGGGCTTCGCGGTGTTCTCGTTCGAGCGAGTCGTAGCGGCCTTGGTCTCGGCAGCTTTGTTCTCGGAAGCCTTATTTTCAGCTGCCTTGTTCGTAGCCGCTTTGTTCTCGTTCGAGCGAGCTGTAGCGGCCTTGGTCTCGGCAGCTTTGTTCTCGGAAGCCTTGTTTTCAGCTGCCTTGTTCGTAGCTGCTTTGTTCTCGTTCGAGCGAGCTGTAGCGGCCTTGG
>Ga0182030_10022216_pt1 | contig 11825 bp, 11 predicted proteins | sample 812S3MmetaG_FD_121299 | JGI IMG/M metagenome (GOLD analysis project Ga0182030, IMG submission 121299) | Permafrost microbial communities from Stordalen Mire, Sweden - 812S3M metaG (Illumina Assembly) | ecosystem: Environmental > Terrestrial > Soil > Wetlands > Permafrost | place: Sweden... | reverse complement strand
GTGGAGCTGGGCGTCGTAGTGGGTGTGGACGTCGACGAAGCCCGGGGTGAGGACCAGGCCGTCGCCGTCGATCACCTTGTCGGCCGTCGCCCCCTTCAGGCGGCCGACCTTGGTGATCCGGCCGTCAGCCACGGCGACGTCGCCGACAAAGCCGGGCATCCCCGTCCCGTCGACGATCTCGGCACCTTTGATGAGCAGTTCGGACTGCGTCATGACGACCCCCTGGGACTTGACGACGTGGCGATTCAATCAGGCTCAACTCGATCCAACAAGGCGGATCAACGCATGGTGACCCCGCCATCGACGGAGATCACCTGGCCGTTGACGAAGGCAGCGTCCGACGACAACAGGTAGGCCACGGCCGCGGCGATGTCATCGGGCTCGCCGAGGCGGCCAGAGGGGTTCTTCGCCTCTCGCTTGGCCAGCAGCTCAGACATGGAAGCGGCCGCCGTGTCGGTGAGTATGAGCCCGGGCGCGACCACGTTGCAGCGAATGCCCTCCCGTCCCCAGCGATTGGCGACGTGACGGCTCACGGCGTTGATGGCTGCCTTGGCTGCGCCGTAGGCCGGGCGGTTGCGCTCGCCGACGAAGGCGGCGCCCGAGCTGGTGTTGACGATGGAGCCGCCACCCCGGGCGAGCATTAAGGGGATGGCCTGGCGCATGGCCAGGACGTAGCCCCGCACGTCGACATGCATGGTCCGGTCCCAGACCTCTAAGTCGATGTCGAGCAGGTCGGTGTCCCGGCCGAGGGTTCCAGCCGACAGGTCGGCCGCCACATTGTGGAGGAGGTCGACGCCGCCGAAGGTCGACGAAACCTCGGCGAAGAGCCGTGCCACCGACTCCTCGTCGGCCATGTCGCAGGCGATGGCGATGGCGGAGTCGCCGATCTCCTCGCTTACCCGCAACGCGGCGGCCGGATCAATGTCGGCCACGGCCACCTTGGCCCCTTCGGCGGCGAGCCGTCGTGAGCTGGCGGCACCGATTCCGTTGCCACCGCCCACGACGACTGCCACCTTCCCTGTGAGACGGTCCAGAGCGGACGGCCCCTGCGACGATGGGCTCAACCCGACGTGCTCGTCGTGGTCTTGATGGCGACGTTCGGGTAACAGGCGTAAGGGACCTTGACCTTGTACTGCGAACCCGACACCACCATCAGCGTGAGCCCGATGATGCCGTCCTTGTGGGCGGCGGGGAAGGTCTGGCTGCAGGCACCACCCTTCAGCGTCTGCTGGTACGTGAAGCCGCTGTTGGCCGCTTGGGTGATACCGGCCCCGGTCAGGGGAGCTCCCTTTTTGGCCGCGTTCTGGAGCATCTGGACCAGCATGTCCGCGGTGTAGTAGCCGAGCGAGGCGCCCAGGCCGACCGGCTGGGCCTTGCCGATGGCCTTCAAGTCCGTACTGAGCTGCTTGATTGACGGGCTGTTGTCCTCGGCCGCCGGCATCTCTGAGTTGACCACCTGACCCTGGAGCGCCGCCTTGACGCTCGGCTGGGTCTCGAGGATGCCCTCGCTGTAGCCGACCGGGCTGTAGAGGATGGTCTTCACCCCGGCGGCCAGGAACGCTGCGCTCAGTCCCGTAGCCGAGGCGAAGTCGAGCGAGAGAAAGACGACGTCGGGCTTGGACGCCTCGATCTGCTGCACGTAGGGCGCATAGTTGGTCGACGTGCCGGCGATGGGAACGATGCCCTTGTTGAACACGACCTTCATGCCGACGGCCTCGAAGAGATTGGCCTCATAGGCCCCGGACGCCGCTGCCGTCGGGATGTCACCGTTGACGATGGCGACCGTCGTCTGGGACGGCTTCTTCGGTGCCAGGTACTTGGCCAGGGCCCCACCGGTGGCGAGGGACACCTTGCCGTCGGTGAGGATCAGGCATCCGTCCACCGAGAAGGCGTAGGGAACGTTGCACCAGTCCGGCGCCAGTCCCCACCCGAGGAACGGCACCTTCTGCGCGGCGAGGAAGGTGGTCGCCGACGGGTTGAAGACCTCGGACACGACCGGGGCCACGATGTCCACGTGCTGCTCTTGGACGAGTGACTCAGTGAGGGTCTGGTCCCGGGACGGGTCACCGCCGTCATCTTGTACGCCGATGAACTGGACCTTCCTACCCTCGACGCCTCCGGCTTTGTTGAACCGGGCGATCCGGGCGTTGAAGCCGTCAGCCAGGCCCGGATAGTCCGCAGCCTCGGCAATGCCGCCGACCACGATCGGCGCTTTCGAGCTACTGCTCGTGGCGGCAACCGCCGTCGTGGCCGGCAGGGCCACGGTGGAGACCCCCACCACCAGCGCCCCGACCAAGGTGATCCAATGATGCCTACTCTTCCATTTCATGTTTTCCCCCAATAGGTTGATGCTTCGTTAGGTCACGAACTGTTGCCCTCGAACCTCGCAAGGAGCTGGTATGGATCTGATCTCGGGCCTGCGGCAAGCCGCAGCCAAGAAAAAGCAGGAAGAAGAGGCGGCACGAAAGGCCGCAGAGGGCGTGGCGGGCGTGAAGGCCGAATCCGGCGAAGAGACGTCGGACGCGACGGGTGACGAGGACGACGAGCATGACCCCCCGGTCACACCATGAGTACCTGCCTGTATGAAGGTGTCCACCGTTACCCCCTGGCGCCGACTCGGCGATCGGCACAGGCCGGCATCGTCACCCGGGCTAGTTGGCCGTGAGCGAAGAGTAGTCGGCCCGATGTCCTCGAGCCTCGAGCTCGGGGATGACCTTGGTGCCGAGCAGCTCGATGCTGCGCATCACCTTTTCGTGAGGGAGCATGCCGAACTGTGAGTAGCACAGCAGGTGGTCGATCCCCGCTTCCTCATAGCGGAGGATCTTCTCCAGGCACTGTTCGGGAGTCCCGATGATGATCATGTCCTCGTCTTGGTACTTCTGGACGTCGATGTTGCCCCCCAAGATGTCCTTCAAAAGCGGGAAGACGCCTTCTTGCTCCTCGGGGGTCAGGTTGGGCAGCTCCCACTCCAAGGTGAACTCGGCGTTGTTCTTGTACCACCAGTGCACGGAGTCCCAGAGCCCGTAGGCCGCGGCCTCGTCCATGTCGTCACAGCAGTGGACGAGGGTGTACGCCCCGGCCCGGTCGTTCCGCACCCGGGTCAGCAGCTCCGATGCCCCTTTTGTCTTGGCCTCCGCCTGGGCCTGGCGGTAGCCCTTGACAATGTCGGCCATCACCTCGACCGGCTGGAACAGGGCGAACGACAGGAGTCCGAGCCCGAAGCGTCCGGCATTCGCCGCCGACGCCTCGCTGGCCGCGGCCAGCCACACCGGGGGGTGCGGGTCCTGGTAGGGCTTCGGGGTCTGCATCCGCTCGGGGAAGGTGAGCAAGGGGCTGTCCCAGCTGAACCGCTCCTGTTCCCACATGCGCACCACGATCTCTACCGCCTCTCGCCACTGGGCTCGCGAGCGGTCGTCAATCGGCACCCCGAAGGCCACCTGTTCCATCGGCGTCGAGCGACCGGTGCCCCACTCGACCCGGCCATGGCTCAGCACGTCGACCGTGGCCACCTTCTCAGCCACCCGAGCCGGGTGCTGGAAGCCGGGGGGCATGAGCGAGACGCCGAAGCCGAGGCGGATGTTCTCGGTGGCGAGAGCGAGCCCCCCGAGCACCACCTCGTTGGAGGGACAGGCCGAGCGGCTGTCTCGGAAGTGGTGCTCGACGCACCAAACGGTCTGAAAGCCCAGCGTGTCAGCCAGTTTGATCTGGGCGATGCCCTCGTCGTAGACGGCCTGCTCGGCGTGGCGCTGGCCGTAGGGGTGAGGCTCCTTCCAGGGCTTCACCTTCGGCTGGAACTCGTACAGCAGATCGAGCTTCATCTTCCCCCATCTCACATATGAAACATATGTTGCGTCCGTGACCATACAGTGACGGACGGGGGCGAGCAAGGGACTCTAGGGCCGGCCAAGATCCTCCCGCTCCAGGGTGTGCGATGCCGCTTTGGCCGCTTCGATCAGCCGCTTACCGATGGAATCGATCTCCGCCTCGACGAGGGGGGTCTCAAAACCGACCAGGGTGATGGCGGCCACCACACGGTCGGCGTTGAACACCGGTGCGGCGATGAAGACCACCCGGTGCTTGGCGTCGGGCTGGACGTCGATGAGGGAGTAGTCGTCGCTGCTCGACTCCCGCAGGATGCTCAAGACATGGTCCGACGCATCCTCTTCCTCGGCCGTCTCCTCCATGCCCGAGGACACCGCCTCCAGGATCTTGGCGTAGACGTCGGACTGCACGCCGACCGAGTAGCCGCGCCTCTTGATGGCGGCCGCCGATTGGCGGTGCCGGGCGGCCTTGGCCTCGTCGTCGGGGCCGCCATCCGATCGATTGATCCAGTCCTCGATCTCGGACGGCGACGACCAGGCCACATAGACGGCTCCGACTGGGGCGACGAAGGGGACCTTCTGGCCGACCTCGAGACCGAAGAGGGGGACGCGGTGGTACGAGGCGGCCAGCTCGACGATGTAGCCGCCGATCGGGGCAGAAATGTTCCACTGGAGGTCGAGCTCCGCGGCCAGCTTCGACACTTCGGTAGTAGCCGCGCCGATCACCCGGAACCGGTCGCTCGCTGCCGCCCCGAGTCTGATGAGGGCAGGGCCCACCGAGTAGCGCTTGTGCACTGGGTGGCGGGACACCAACCCTGACTGCTCCAGAGTGTGGAGGATGCCCGAGCAGCTGGCCTTGTTGTGGTCGATGGCCCGGGCGATCTCGGAGAGTGTGTACTCCGACCTCGGGTCGTCGGCCAGGAACTCCATCATCTCCGCGGCATATCTGACTGCAGGTGCGGAGCGGGCCATCTGTGCAGTTTAGGTCAGGCCCGTCGAGACCCGACGAGCCTTTCGGGCAGCCATCATGGGTCACCCACGAAACGAATGTTTCATATATGCTGCAATAGGGACCCGGGGGAGGTTCCCACGAAGGGGAGACCATGGAACTCGGCATTTTCATCCAGGGCTATGTGCCGGAGTCGAGGCGCCAGTCGACGCCCGATGCAGAGCACTGGGTGCTCATGAAGGAGCTGGAGATCGCCGTGGCCGCCGACCGGGCGGGGTTCAAGTACGTGTGGGCCAGCGAGCACCACTTCTTGGACGAGTACTCGCACCTGTCGGCCAACGACGTGGTCCTGGGCTACCTCGCCCACGCGACCGAGCGGATCCACCTCGGCTCGGGCATCTTCAACCCGTTGGCGCCGGTCAACCACCCGGTCAAGGTGGCCGAGCGGGTGGCCATGCTCGACCACCTGTCCGGCGGTCGCTTCGAGTTCGGCACCGGCCGTGGGGCCGGGAGCCATGAGATCCTCGGCTTCCTGCCAGGTATCGAGGACATGAACGGCACGAAAGAGATCTGGGCCGAGACCATCGGCGAGTTCCCGAAGATGTGGCTGCAGGACGAGTACGAGGGCTTCGACGGCAAGTACTGGTCGCTCCCACCCCGCAAGGTCCTCCCCAAGCCCTGGGGTCCCGGGCACCCGGCCATGTGGTACGCCGCCGGCAACACCCCGAGCTACGCCATGGCCGCCCGGATGGGACTCGGCGTGCTCGGGTTCTCGGTCGGTGCCGTGCCCGACTTGGAGCCGGTGCTGAAGGCCTACAAGGCCGAGATCGTGAATGCCGAGCCGATCGGGGCGTTCGTGAACGACAATCTGATGGTCACGACCAAGGCGTTCGTCGCCGAGGACTCGGCCCGGGCCCTCGAGGGTGCGGTGGCCGCCCGCATGAACGACATCCAAACCCAGTCGTTCCGATACCACGACACCTTCCCCCACCCCGAGGGCGTGCCTCCGTGGCCGGAACGCATCCCGGACTTCACGCCTGAGCTGATGCGGGAGATGGCGAGCGTCGGGTCGGTCATCCTCGGGGACCCCGACGAGGCCCTGGCCCAGGTGCGGATGTGGGAGAGCGCCGGCGCCGACCAGCTGGTGTTCGCCATGCATCCAGGTCTGCCCGACGACACGATCTTCGAGACCATCCGGCTCCTCGGCGAGCATGTGATCCCGAAGGTCGACCCCGATCCGGTCCACCGCACCACGCGTTTTCGCCAGGCCGGCGGGACGACGGTCTGATTCCCGCCCCCCGTCACGGTCGGCGGTGGGTCACGCCGTCATCGGATGCGAAATGCAGCGAGTCGGGGGGCGGGATACCGTTGGTCCAGGGGAACGCCAATACCGGCGTCGACGCCGGGTCCGGGCTTGCGCCCTGGGGCCCGCTGATGGAGAGGAAGGTGCCCGATGGGCAAGCTAGACGGAAAAGTGGCATTCATTTCCGGGGCCGCCCGGGGCCAGGGCCGGAGCCACGCCGTGAGGCTGGCCTCAGAGGGCGCCGACATCATCGCCATCGATGTGTGCGCGGACATCCCCGCAACCGAGTACGCGGGTCCGAACGAGGATGACCTGAAAGAGACGGTACGACTGGTCGAGGCGACCGGCCGTTCCATCGTCTCTCGAGTGGTCGACGTCCGGGACCTCGACGGTGTGTCCAAGGTGGTGACCGACGGGGTCGGACAGCTCGGTCGGCTGGACGTGGTGGTGGCCAACGCCGGCATCTGCACCATCCAACCGTGGGACCAGGTGACCCCCGAGGTGTGGAACGAGGTCATCGGCATCAACTTGACCGGCGTGTGGCACACCTGTGCTGCCGCCGTCCCCCATCTGGTCAATGCCGGCGGCGGCTCGGTCATCTTGATCAGCTCGGTGGCCGGCTTGAAGGGCCAACCGTTCCTCTTGCCCTACGCGGCGGCCAAGCACGGGGTGGTCGGCATCATGCACGTGCTCACCAACGAGCTGGCCGACAGCAACATCCGGGTCAACTCGATCCATCCGACCGGGGTCAACACTGCGATGGCCGCAGGGTTTGGATCCATGGGCGACCGCATCATGAACGACTTCAAGGTGGGGTCGATCTTCATGAACTCGCTTCCGGTCGAACTGGTCGAGCCCGAGGACATCAGCCAAGCCGTACTGTTCCTCGCCTCCGACGAGTCGCGGTACGTCACCGGGCTGACCATGACGGTCGACGCCGGAGCCACCGCCCGCTGACCGTCGGGCGGCCGAGTTCCCGCTCATCAGCAGTCCAACGACAATGGCCCGGGCCACTCGATGAGTGACCCGGGCCATCCGTCTTAGCGAGGCTCGCCGTGAGGCGGGCCAGCCGTCTTGGCGTTTACTTGACCGTGTCGCGGAAGCGCGTGGTCCGGTGGATCGGATCCGTGTCGATCTTCGGGATCACGTGCTCGCCCATCAGCCGGATGGTCTCGAGTGCGGCCTCCAGATCGCCCCCGGAAACCCCGAAGGTCAGCTGGTCACAACCGGCCGACTCCCAGCGCTGACACTGATCGAGCGCCTGAGCCGGGTCCCCGACGATGGCTGCCCCGACCTCGGCCATGAGCTCTACCGTGGGCAGGTCCAGGTCTGGGATGGTCTCCGGCCAGTACGGCACGCCCTCAGGGTGGGGGAAGGTGTCGTGGTAGCGGAAGACGTTGCTCTGGAGGTAGTTGAGCTTGGCGTCGAGGCACTTCTGGTAGCCGGCCTGCTTGTCCTCGGAGACGAAGGCGGCGGTGCAGACCATGACGTTGTCGTTGACGAACGCACCGATGGGCTCGGCGTTCACGACGGCCTTCTTGTACGTGTCGAGGATGGCCTCGAGGTCGGGGAGGGACCCGACCGAGAAGCCGAGCACGCCGAGGCCCTTGCGGGCGGCCATCTCGTAGCTCGAGGTGCTGCCGGCGGCGTACCACATGGCCGGGTGGCCCGGGCCCCACGGCTTCGGCAGGATCTTGCGGGGAGGCAGCGACCAGAACTTCCCGTCATAGCCTTGGTACTCGTCCTGTAGCCACATCTTGGGGAACTCGGCGATGACGTCCTCCCAGATCGCCTTCGTGTCGTTCATGTCCTCGATGCCGGGCAGGAAGCCGAGGATCTCGTGGCTACCCGCTCCGCGCCCGGAGCCGAACTCGAACCGGTTGCCGGAGAGGTGGTCGAGCATGGCGACCCGCTCGGCCACCTTGGCCGGGTGGTTGACCTGGGGCAGTGGGTTGAAGATGCCCGAGCCGATGTGGGCGCGCTTGGTGGCATGGGCCAGGTAGCCCAAGACGACGTCGTTGGCCGACAGGTGGGAGTACTCCTCCAAGAAGTGGTGCTCACTGGCCCAGATGTACTTGAACCCGGCCTCGTCAGCCGCCTTGGCCAACGCGAGGTCGTCCATCAGCGCCGTGTGCTCGGCGTCAGGGTCCGATGCCGACTTCCACTTCGGAATGTATCCCTGGATGAATATTCCAAACTCCATTGGCATTGTTCGAACCCCCAAGATTCGCAAGTGGATACTGCGGCTAATTGCCCGTCAGCGTAGGCGATTGCTCGAAGCGTTGCGAACCTAGTCGGAGGCCGGTAGGGGCTTCGCCTCCTTGACAAGAAGAGGAATCTCTGCAATCGACAACGAGCCCTGACCGGGCTTCGTGCACAGCAATTCGATGCCGACCTCCTCTTCCGCGTAACGCTTTCCGAGCAGCGTCGAACCGTTGAAGCCTGTGGCCACGGTGCCCCCGGCGGGTCGCTCGTCGGCGAAGTCGAGGAGCGGCGCCCCGCCACAGCGAAGGTCGACGTCCCCTGCGGGCGCCCGCACGACGATCACCTCGGTCTCGTCCACTGCGCTCTTCAGCCTCGTCCCAGCCTTCAACACCATGATTGTTCCTCTCGTCAAACTAATGACCTGTCACCCGGCACCTTCCCTCGGGCGGTGCCCGGGTGCGCCGGACATGGTCCGTGCGAACAGCAGGCAGAGTGTACTGCCACAGCTGTCAGCGCACGACGGTCTGAAGGTCCCGACGGTCTGAAGGTAGGGTCCGGTCCCGAGGTCCAAGCACGGAAAGAGGATGAGTGCGCCCCGAACAGCTGCTGTCTGACGACAGGATCACCTTTGGCTTCGTCACGAGCGCCAGGAGCGAGCCGGCCCGGCTCGAGGCGATGGGTGCTGACTCACTGTGGACAGGCGGCCACATCGCCTCACGCAATCCCTCGCCCGAGGCCATGATGGGCTTGGCCGGCCTTGTCGAGCAGACGAGCGAGGTAACCGTCGGGACCTCGATCCTGCTGCTGCCCCTCTATCCACCGGCCCTGGTGGCCAAGCAGATCGCCGACCTCGACTGCGCCAGTCGGGGAAGGATCGCCCTCGGGGTGGGGATCGGCGGGGAATACCCCCAGGAGTTCCGGGCGACGGGGGTGCCCATCGGTGAGCGTGGGGCCCGGCTGGACGAGGGCATCCCGCTCCTCCGGAAGCTGTGGACGGCCGAGGAGATCAGCCACGACGGTCGCTTTTACCCGATGGAGGACGTGAAGATCCACCCCGCCCCGCAACAGGGGAGTGGCTTGCCCATACTCGTGGCCGGTCGCAAGGAGGCGGCCATGCGCCGTGCGGCCCGGATGGGCGACGGATGGATGCCCTACATGTATTCGCCCCGTCGCTATCGCAGCTCGGTCGAGTCGGTCCGGGCCTATGCCGCAGAGGCAGCTCGGGACCTGACCCGATTCTCGTGGTCCCAGTTCACGGCGTTCAACGTCCAACCGGACGGAGACGCCGCCCGCCGGGAAGCCGCCGCCTTCCTCGGGGGGACCTACGACCAAGGGTTCGAAGAGATGATCACCCACGTGGCCGCAGTGGGCACGCCGGCCGAGGTGACGGCGCGACTGACCGAGTACGTCGAGGCCGGTGTGCGCCACTTCATCTTCATGGCCGCGACCCTCGGTGCCATGGCAGACCAGGCCCGCGTCCTTCTGGAAGACGTCATCCCGCAGATGGGCTGAGCGTGCCGCCAGCGGTCGGCGAGGACCGCCGGCGGCACGCTCAGAACGGGGAGGGCATCCGGTCCATCGGGACGGCGATGACCATCGGGGTGTCGGCGGCCAGGGCCTCGGCGATGGCCCCGGGCAGCTTCTCCACGTCGTCGACCTTCATGCCGTCGGCTCCGAACGACCGGGCCATGGCCACCCAGTCGGGGTTGCGGAGCAGCGTGCCGAGCTCACGGCCGTGGTACTTCTCCCGTTGGTCCCGGTTCGAGTTGCCGTAGGCGCCGTCGTCGAAGACCACGGTCACGGTGTTGATCCCGTGCTGGACGGCGGTGGCCAGCTCGGTGGCGGCGAAGAGGAATCCGCCGTCGCCGGTGACGGTGACGACCGGGGAGTCGGGCCGGCCGACCTTCACCCCGAGTGAGGCCGGGAAGCCGAAGCCGAGGGTCCCCATGTACGAGGTCGAGAAGTAGGTGCGGGGGGCGTAGACCGGATAGCGCATGTGGCACATGTAGGCGATGGTCGTGGTGTCGCAGACCAAGATCCCGTCGTCGGGCACGGCCTGGCGAAGGAGCTCGACCATGTGGGTCTGGGGCCCGACGGCCCGGAGCTGCTCTTCCACCTGCGCCCGGGTGGCCTTGGCCTCGTCGGTGCGCGAGGGCCGGTCGATACCCCGCTCGGTGAGGGCGGCAACCAGTGCCTCCAGCGTGATCTGGGCATCTCCGGCCAGGGCGATGTCGACAGGATGGTTGCGCCCGATCTGGTCGGGATCGACGTCCAGGTGGATGAGCTTTTGACCTTCCGTGAGGCCCATTCCCTGGCCGCGGGTCCCGACGGCGAGCACCACGTCGGCGGAGTCGATGAGCGGCTTCAGGCGACGGTTGACCCAGGCCGTACCGACCGAGAGGGGGTTCCGATCGTCGATGGCCCCTTTGCCCTCTCGGGTGGTGACGACAGGGCTCTGGAGGAGCTCGACGACCTGGCGAAGCCCCTCGGTGGCGTCGCCCAGCACCACTCCGCCGCCGGCGATGACCAACGGTGTCGTTGAGCTGATGAGCAGGTCTGCGGCCTTCGCCACCAGGTCGGGATCGGCACCGACTGGGTGGACCTCGACCGGGTCGATGAGGGTGACGAGGTCGCTCTCGGCAAAGGCTTCCGGCGGGATCTCGACCTCGACCGGGCGGGGGCGGCCGGAGTTCATCTGGTTGAACGCCTCACGCAGGGCGGCCGGGATGCCCTGGGGATCGAGCACGCGCTCGGCCCACTTGGTGATGGGCCTCACCAGATCGAGCTGGTCATGGACGTCGTGGAGCAGTCCGAGGTCCTTGCCGATGCCGTGCCGGTTGACCTGGCCGGCGAGCAGCAGGACGGGCGATGAGCAGGCATAGGCGGTGGCGAGGCCACCGGCGGCGTTCAGGACTCCCACCCCGGGGACGACCATGGCCACGCCCGGACGTCCGGTGGCCCGGGCATAGCCGTCGGCCATATAGGTCGTGCCCTGCTCGTGGCGGGTCACGATGTAGCGAATCTCAGGCGTGTCGACCAGAGCGTCGAGGGCCGCCATGAGCTGGTCCCCCGGCAGTCCGAAGATCACCTCAACGCCCTCCCGACGGAGTTGGCGGGCCATGGCCTCGCCGCCGGTCATCGAAGTTGGGGTGGCGGTGCCTGCATCGGAAGTAGCGCTCATTGAACGACAGTGCCTTTCTCGGGGGTGCGCGGTGGCGACGACCACGGCGAGCACGCATTGTAGGCGCGAGCAGCGATCGATCCCCAGCCTGGACCCCATGCATCCCACCTGTCCAGCCGCGATCGACCGCCTTGTCGCTAGCACGGCCAGGGCGGTACCTTTGCGACCTGCCTTGGCCCGCCCGCGGGCCCGTCATGCCGAGGTGGGGGAGGAGCAATCGTGACCGAAGTCGAGGATCGCATGGACGAGCTGGAGCGTCGCCTCCAACTAGTCGAGGACGAGAGGGCCATCCACCGGACCCTCGTCCGGTACGGCTTCGCTGTGGACAGCGGTGACGGTGAGGCGACCGCCGACCTCTATACGGAC
>Ga0182030_10022215_pt1 | contig 11826 bp, 7 predicted proteins | sample 812S3MmetaG_FD_121299 | JGI IMG/M metagenome (GOLD analysis project Ga0182030, IMG submission 121299) | Permafrost microbial communities from Stordalen Mire, Sweden - 812S3M metaG (Illumina Assembly) | ecosystem: Environmental > Terrestrial > Soil > Wetlands > Permafrost | place: Sweden... | reverse complement strand
TATCCCTGAAGATGCACGTCGCAAGCTGGCTCTATTCTGTAACTTAAAGCCTGAAAGGGTTTTAGAAGCTTTGGATGTGAAGTCCATTTACGAAGTGCCGATCACCTATGCGGAACAAGGTTTGGATGTACAAGTGTTGAGTCATTTCAATCTGGACACGTCACACAAACCCGATATGTCCCATTGGATTGACATTCTAAAACGCATACAGAAACCTGCCAAAGACGTAACCATAGCCATCATCGCAAAGTACGTCACGATGAGGGATGCTTATAAATCTTTGATTGAAGCCATATCTCACGGCGGTTTTGCGAATAATGCACGGGTTAACATCAAGTGGATTAACGCTGAGCATCTGGAAGAAGAGGTCGACGGCGAGCTTCGCATGAAATCGCTGAAGGAAACACAAGCTATCATCGGCGATGTGTCCGGTATTCTGGTGCCCGGTGGTTACGGTATTCGCGGGGCTTTCGGTAAGATGGCCGCCATCCGCATGGCACGGGAGAATAAGATTCCTTACCTGGGCATTTGTTTTGGTATGCAGCTGGCAGTCATAGAAACCGCACGAAGCCTGGCTAATCTGCCACTGGCTAATTCGACGGAATTTGGTCCGACCCCAGATCCCATTATTGGTCTGTTGACTGAGTGGCGTCGCGGGGAATCTACGGAACTACGGGAGCAGGGTGGTGATTTAGGTGGTACCATGCGTCTTGGATCCTATGAATGCCATATTACACCAGGAACCCTAGCTCACAAGGTATACGGTCAAGATGTGATCGAAGAACGCCATCGTCACCGCTACGAGGTGAACATAGCTTATGCGGAACAACTGGCTGCGGCGGGGATGGTCATTTCCGGAATCAGCAAAGATGGCCGCCTGCCAGAGATGTGCGAACGTCCAGGTCATCCGTGGTTCTTGTGTACACAAGCTCACCCTGAGTTTAAATCCCGTCCATTCCATCCGAGTCCGATATTTAAGTCATTTATTGAAGCCGCCCTTGAGAAGAAGGGTGTTAAAGGAGAATCCTATGGTCACGCAAAAGCAAGTTAAGGTAGGCGGCGGCGACGTCGCAGAAGTTATTTTTGGCAACAACCAGCCCATGACGCTGATTGCAGGCCCTTGTGCTCTGGAAAGCCGCGAGCATGCGATGGAAGTGTCCGAGATCCTATGCAACATGGCTAAGGAACTGGGTATCGGCCTTGTTTACAAGACCTCCTATGACAAAGCCAACCGCACAAGTGGTTCTGGCTTCCGCGGGATTGGTATGGATAAAGGCCTTGAAATTCTGGCGGAAATCCGTGAAAAGCGGAAAATTCCTGTCCTGACCGATGTGCATCTGCCGGAGCATTGTAAAATCGTGGCCGAAGTCGTTGACATACTTCAGATTCCTGCGTTCATGTGTCGTCAGACCGATCTGCTCGAAGCGGCAGCTGAAACCGGTCGTGCCTTGCACATCAAGAAAGGCCAGTTTCTGGCCCCTTGGGACATGGTGAACGTGGTGAAGAAGGTTGAGGCTGCGGGCAATACCAACATCATTCTATGCGAGCGCGGCGCCTCTTTTGGGTACCAGACCCTTATCTCCGACATGCGATCCTTACCCATCATGCGGGCCACGGGATATCCGGTGATTTTTGATGCCACCCATTCAGTCCAACAACCAGGTTCCACAGGCAGCAGCACGGGCGGCAAACGTGAGTTTGTACCAACCTTAGCTCGCTCAGCAGTGGCTGCCGGCGTAGCGGGTGTGTTCTTGGAGACCCACGAGGATCCGGATAATGCGCCTAGTGACGGCCCCAATATGGTGTATCTCAAAGATATGCCAAAGCTGGTGAAACTCCTGCAACAATTTGATGCTATCGCTAAGGCCAATATGGAAGACGTACAAGTAGCGTAGCAGAAAATATCATGGAGATGTGCGGTATGCGTTTCGTCAAATATCTAACGGCCAGCGCGTTAATGGGAGCGACTCTTTTTCCGGCTCATGGTTCCCAAGACCCAAGCGAAAAGGATTTGGTTCCGGCTGCAAAACCACAAAACGCATCGGATAATCCATATGATCCGAGTCATGCGATTGGCTCCTCGTATAATATACCCGAGTTTCCCAACCCTGAGGCCTCTGTGGCATTCTTTGCAAAATATAATGAGAGGCTATGTTGGCTACATGATCATATATTAAATGATCCTGTATGGAAAAAATATTCTGACGAAGGACGTGCTCCTACCCTAGCTCTTCGCGAAGTGAGGGACCGATTTTTCAGACTTTACAAAAATCCACGAAGTAGGTGGACATGGGAGCAGGATGAATTGGAGTATAAAAGTATCTTCGCTGAATTTGAGAGTGCGAGCTCAAAGGCGCACACCTCCTTTCTATTGGATGAGGGTAAAGCGCAGTAGTGGACTTCATTGTTGTTATGTTTAAGGCTCTTATGCAAAACAGGTGAGTGAGCATTATGCCAGAACGAACGTAAGTGAGGGGAGCTAGCAAAACGAAAATTCCCAGCAGCCGTCATCCTGAACGGACGACCGCGTAGCGGGCGGTAGTGAAGGATCCAGTCAGACATGCGTCGCGAAGCGACTCTACTTTACATGGTCCCAATCATCTTGTTTGTTATCATCTAGACGGCTGGCTGGTTGCTTCACTGCTTTGTTTAATATATTTATAAGCAGAGTCGCTGCGCGACGCATTTATAACTGGATCCTTCACTACCGCCCGCTTCGCGGTCGTCCGTTCAGGATGACGGGCGTTGGGGGCAGAAGATTTCATCTAACCCGCCTGTTTTGTATAAGAGCCAGGTTTAAATATTAATATGGAGCGTTTAAATGAGACACTTTATGTTTATTTGTTTAGTAATACTAGGTTTGTTGAACTCGGCGGTGGCCAGCGATAAAATCGCGGACGCGCCAGACGACAGCCAATTCCAGACAGTTTTGAATCAGGTTGACGACATCGCTAAACAGGCTCAGTGGGACAGTGCTTCTTTGCTACCAGGTGCATCTGGGGCTGTGACTGTCGATGAACCGGGGCGTGTCGTTAAGGTCGTTGAACCGGTAAATGGCGCTCGATATCATGCCGATACGACAGCTTTCTTTAAGCACTTCGATCGATTGTTTAGTTCTTATTATGGCAATAAACCGAAGCAAACCGCAGCGGCCATAGTGGGTTTGCTCGCTGCCTCATACAAACAATGGGAATTAAACAGCAACAGCTATTTTACAGTCCATAAGCTCCCTGTTCTTCCAAAGGCTTATGCGGAGCAATCAATTAAATTTCGATTCGCAGGACTCCCCGATGTAGTAGTTCCCTTCAGGGATGTAGACACTGACCTAGACGCCATTGCAGCTATCATGACCAAGCACAATCTGAATAATGAAAACCTTGTTCGCTTTATTGAGACCATGACACTGAACAGCGTGCTGGAAATGTTTCTGAATGGGAGTTACAAAGCGATAGAAGGAAAAGAGAATCCGTTCAGGCATTTCGATCCTGCCGGAATACAGTGCTTTAGAGAGCGTCTTGACGGGATCAAGACATTTGCCGAAAAGGAACTTAGATCGTGGCTGAACTCGGACATAAAGAGGCACAGATGCTATTCATCGTGGTCTACTGAAGCTAGAAAATGGGATAAGCCTCAGGAGGGGGATAATCCTCTTGTGTCTGTCGAGTTGACCTTGCCAAAATACCTCACGGATAACTGCCAACAACAGCTCACGGGTCATGATTTGTTTCGATACTGCTGTATAATTGAGGCTATGTTTGATATATGCCCCAATGCCATAACCGACCAGGCGGCGATGTTTCAGCAGTACCTTGGGTTCATGAAGGAATTCGGATGTAAAGCGGACGATGATTGTGGGCAGCGGTTGACAGCTCTAGAAGATCTTCCTAGTCGGTTGCTCTCTCGCACGACTAATCCTTTGCAAAAACAAAAAAAGAAAAGGTCGAAGAATAAGAATTCTGCCAGTGTACCTGCAGTTGCTGCCGCAACAACGCCAAGCACGGATTCGGTGATTAATCAGCAGCAGAAGACCCTAGAACATCAGGTTCATAAAGCTGGGGCGGAAATTACTCGTCTTCAAAAGAAGATTGAGAAGGGGCAAAAAAACGCAGCCAGCCTGCAGGATCAAATAGACAAACTGAAGGCTCAGGCCGAGAAGAATATTGCTACCAGGGATGAACTTACAAAACAAAATGCGGAAAAGGCTCAAAGAATAAATACGCTGAATGCACAGAATTCCGCGTTCGCCGCAGAAAATGCGACACTGAGCGCCGAAAATCGTGCCTTAGAGACCAAGCTCAAGGCTCCTGATACTCGTAGCCAAGAGCTGGAGCAAATGCTCACTATAAAGCAGCAACAGTTAGATGATAATTTTAAACTATGGCACAAGTTATTTGCCGAGAAGTGTAAACTGGAAGCGGATCTTAGAACCTCGAAGGCTGAAAACGAGAAGCTTACCAGCCAGCTTGCTAAGGCAAAACTGTCTTTGGCCACTTTAAAAGAGAAAGATGTTGCGCGCGAAGCAGAGCATCTAGCTTCACTGCGCGAACGCCAGACACCGCCGGCCCAAAGGCAAGCGCCTGATGGTAAGCAAGCGGTTGATCACCAAACTAGCCCTGATAACCAGGATATGGCTCTTAGGCTCCTAAAAGGGCAAGTTGTCAAACTGAAGAGAGATATAGCCAACATGTCTACGGATCCAGCCACTCATCTTCCCGGAGCGCTTGAGTTTGAGGGAAACCAGGGTGATAAAGTACAGCTACGCTGGCCTGAAATGATAAATTTAGTTAACATCCTTGTGCAAAATGGATGTTCAACCCCAGATCAGCTGTATGCGTTGCTGAAGCAGGCCCAGCCGGTGGAGCAGGCGAAGGAGAGCCCGCAGGGTGGCGATCAGTAATAGGTGAGTTCTCGTAAGGGCCTACTCATTAAAACAAAATCTATACTGGGAAGCAGAAAGCCCCCAGCTTGTCATCCCCGCGAAGGCGGGGATCCAGCGCAAAATGCGTCGTGAAGCGACTCCTGATTTTCTATACAGAGCTGCTTCGCAGCACATAGTAGCTGGATCCCCGCCTTCGCGGGGATGACAAGCCGGGGCCCAGTGCGCATCTAATTTTCATGTGCATACCCCGTATTTCTCAAGCATCCCTATTGCGATCCCAGACCTGGAGCGCTATAATCCGACCCATATCAACAGCTTTATCAGGTAACATAACATGACCGCCATTATTGATCTCTTCGCACGACAAATTATTGACTCCCGCGGCAACCCAACGGTGGAGGTTGATGTCCTACTGGAAAGTGGTGCCTTCGGTCGAGCATCGGTTCCCTCGGGTGCCTCTACGGGACAACACGAGGCGGTTGAGCTGCGCGATGGGGATAAGAAGAAATTCAATGGCAAGGGCGTGTTGAAGGCTGTCGAGGCGGTGAACTCGGAAATTGCTGAAACGATTCTTGGTTTTGATGCCTTGAATCAGTCTGCCCTAGACCATTCGTTGATTCAGTTGGATGGGACTGAGAATAAATCACGCTTGGGTGCCAATGCTATTCTGGGTGTGAGCCTGGCCGTGGCTAAGGCTGCGGCCCATCAGCAAGAGCTTCCCCTTTATCGTTATGTGGGCGGCATCAACGCGAATCGCCTACCCATGCCCATGATGAACATCATCAATGGTGGCGCCCATGCGGATAACGCCGTGGACATCCAAGAATTTATGGTGATTCCCGTTGGTGCATCCAGCTTTTCTGAAGCCGTTCAAATGGGTTGCGAGGTCTTCCATGCCCTGCGCAGTGAGTTAGCAAAAGATGGCTTCAGCACCAATGTAGGCGACGAGGGTGGTTTTGCTCCTAACTTTAACAGCAGCCGTCAGGCACTGGACTTTATTATGCGAGGCATTGAGAAGGCTGGGTATAAACCTAAAGACGAGGTAGCCATAGCCCTGGACGTGGCAGCCACGGAGCTTTATAAAGATGGCTTTTATCATTTCAAGGGTGAAAAATCACGTTACGACGCAACGGAACTGGTGGGATATTTTGAAGAACTCTGCCAGAGCTATCCCATAGTGTCCATTGAGGACGCCATGGCGGAGGACGACTTTGAAGGCTGGAAGCTGCTGACCCAAGCCTTGGGCGAGCAAGTTCAGCTGGTCGGTGATGATGTGTTTGTAACCAACGTGTCACGCCTCAAGCAGGGTATCGTTGAAAACTATGCCAACTCAATCCTGATAAAAGTTAACCAAATTGGAACCCTGACAGAGACTCTGGCTGCGGTAGACCTGGCTCAACGGTCATCCTATACGGCCATTATGTCTCATCGTTCCGGCGAGACGGAGGATGTAACCATTGCAGACCTGGCGGTTGCAACCAACTGCGGCCAGATCAAAACCGGCGCCCCTTCAAGGTCGGACCGAGTGGCGAAGTATAACCAGCTGTTACGTATCGAAGAACAACTTGGGTCAGAGGCTGTGTTTGGATAAAGAGGGAAATCTCTTCCTGGGTTTTACCTCGAAGCTAGTAACACTTGCGATCGATGGGTAATCCCCAGGAGTACGACAGTTGTGGCTGGAATCAGCTACAAAATTAATTCTTTAATTTTATGACCTGCGCCTTTAACTGCTCGGCATTAGTGATAGACTTACTACAGCTACCTTGTGCCAAATAATCTGTAGCGTCCTTTGTAACATCATCTGGTTCTTTGCAATTTTCCGCTAGGATGTCTTTCAGTGCTTTATCAAATGCATTCCACTTAACAGCAAACTTTGGGGTTAGAATACTTTCGCCTAGCTCATTCGTCTTAGCTATCCTGAACCTTACCAATTCTTGAATCCTCGCACAATTCTTGACTTTTTGTTGATACAGCTTATATTCTGGTGATCCAGGCTTAGGCTCGTTAGGTTCGGGATTACATTCTACCGGCCCGTCCCCAGTATAGGTAAGCATTTTTGTAGCTACTGCTTCATGAGTTGACGACCCATCTGAGCCGGACGCGGCAGAGGCTGGTTCTTCTGCAGGGGCTTCTTTTTTGGCTTCTGGCTTACCTGATGCTGGTACTGCTGCAGGGGCTTCTTGGCCCTTGGCTAACTGAAAAGCTCCCTGAGCCTCTTTCGTCTGGATATCGCAATATTCATCTGTTTCTTTGAAGGTCGCTGAACAAGCCTCATACGCATTATCAATAATTTTCTTGGCAGACTCAGCCTTAGCTTTATCTTCAGCTGATGCGTTGCTAACCAATTCCTCAACCTGAGAGCGAAGGCCTTCTAGAAACTTATAGTTACTTTCCTTATCGCTTGCCATCGCGCCAGAGCTACAGATGACGAGACACGACAGAGTAATTATCAGTGATTTTATATTCATTTTTTACCTTTGCTCCTTTAGACGAGATAAAAATCAGTAAACTCACCCTTATCCTAATCAATTGTCATTAAAACATGGTTAACATCAAGGTAACAACTCACCAATCTGGTAGAGGAGAGAGCACAAGCCCCATGTAAGCTCCACTCAAATCGACAATCTTTTCTTGCCCGATGAATGGAAAAATGTTTATATAGCCCTATGTTAAAAAAGGTAGTCCTTTTTTTGAATCGTCCTTTGGACGCATCTCAAAAAGCAGCTGGATTGTCCTCCCCTGTGTTATTTCATACTTAGAACGAGAAAGCACAGGATTTGAAAAGATTAGAGCTAGCTAAGATGAAAATTCTATTAGATTTACAAATTCTCCAAGTCAATGCTTGGGATGACAAATTAACACAGTATTGTTATAAATTGGCACGTACGTTGATCGAAAACCGTGGCCAGCATGATGTCATCATCAGCCTTAGCCACGTATTTGCGGACAAAATTGATCTCATTCGCCGTGCTTTTTCTGATCTCATCGAGAAGGATAAAATCCACGTTTGGCAAGGACTTCATCATGGGAGTATGATTGGTCCAGAAAATGATTCTCGCACGGCGTTATCTTTATTAACTTACGACAACTATATTCGCGGCCTGGGAGCAGATGCCCTTATAACCTCAAGTATTTGGCAGGGTTGGAAAGAGGGCGTTGTAACTAGCTCTCATCTGCCACATCACGCTTCTGCCGTTCTTGCTTATCCTCATCAGCTCCGAGATTGCCCTGAATTTGCTTTTACCCGAAAAACCCAATTGCAGCAATTTGACATAGTCTGCCTGACGGATGATATCGGCAATCTGAACACGCCTCAAGAAAATGTAATTAAGCTGCCCCTGACCGACGATACAAACACAGTTAAGAACACAGCCGATCAAATAATTGAAGCTCTAGCTCGGGTACATAAAATCAAAACAGAAGCTCCTTTTGACTTTGAAGGTCGAAAGAAGAGGCTGGCATATGTGTCCCCACTGCCCCCGGAAAAGTCTGGTATTGCAGATTATAGCGCAGGCATTCTGAAGGCCCTGGGAAAATATTACGATATTGACCTCATTACGCGTTTGGATGTTATAGATTCAAAAGATTTGGTAGAACTCTTTGACACGAAGACCATCAAGCAATTCTACGATTGTGCAGACTCATATGATCACATAATGTACCATTTCGGAAATTCGCATTTTCATGAACACATGATTTCCATGATTGCCAAATTTCCAGGCGTTGTTGTCGCTCATGACATCTTTTTTAGTGATCTGCTACACCATCTAGAACACGGTCACCCAAATGATTCATACTATAAAAATATATTTAGAACTGGCCTTTATGAATCACACGGTTATCCTGCCTTAAAGGAATTAAGCGTAAAAGGTCGTGATGAAGCTATCAATCATTTTCCGACGAATAACACATATTTACGTTTTGCCAAGGGCATCATTGTCCATTCGGACCACGCAAAACAGATGGTCAGTCAATGGAACTGTCCTGAATTATTAGAGGATATTTCTCTCGTCAAACTTCCAAGGCGAGAGGCAAATGATGTGAGCAGGGCAGAAGCGCGCAAAACGTTAGGTATTCCTGAAGATGCCTTTATCTTTGCTAGTTTTGGATCCTTGTCCTATGCCAAGCAAGCTGACCAAATATTAAAAGCCTGGTTGTCGTCATCATTATCAAACAATAAAGACTGTTATCTCTACTTCGTTGGTCAATCCTCCGACTCATTTTTTGTGCATGAGATCAAAAGGCTTATTGACACTCGTTCTGATGCTAGAAGAATGATTGTAACTGGTTTTGTGGATGCTGAAATGTATGAACAATACCTGTCGGCAGCTGATGTGGGTATTCAGCTGCGCAGGCGTTCCCGCGGCGAATCCTCCATCAGTATTCTCGATTGTTTTTCCCACAAATTGCCTACCATCATTAATGCTTGCGGCTCATTTGAGGAAATCCCCGACGAGACGGTCTTCAAGCTGCCCGCGGATTTCAAGAAAAAAGAACTCGTTTCTGCCATGGAGACACTCCACAAGGATGCCAAATTACGGAAACGTTTGCAGACCACTGGTTATGAATATTATATAGAAAACCATACCCCGGAAATTGTGGCGAGGCAGTATGCTGGAGCCCTAGAAAGATATAAAAATAAGCCATTGCTCATAACCAATGCAAATGTCTGCCGCATGATTGAACGGGACCCTGAGTTGAACTTGTCTGATCAGGAGATTCTGGATCTGGCGAGGGTCTTAACTGAAAACTCGCCGAAACATTTATTCAAACAGTTTTTTGTAGATATTTCTGTCATCGTCAATGGGGATTCCAGAACGGGCATTCAACGCGTCACCCGAAGCGTGCTGGACCAATTACTGACCAGAGAACTACCCGGATATAGGGTAGAGCCAGTCTATCGGAAAAATGGGCAGTACTATTATGCTCGGGAATATACTCTAGGAATCCTGAATATTGAAAACTTCGGTCTCATCGATGAACCTCTAGATGTGGGCGTAGGTGACATATTTCTAGGTCTGGATTTGGATCCGTGGAATGCAACCGATGAGAGCGCGCAAAAGTTCTTGCGACACCATTCCCAGAGAGGTCTAAAGATCTATTACGTGGTATACGATTTGCTCTGCATCACCAATCCCGAGTGGTTTTTGGATGGAGGTTTCTCGTTGATATCCGAATGGATCAGCAAAGCATCCGTTAATGCAGATGAACTCATATGTATCTCCAAGGCGACGGAGAACCATGTGAAACACTGGTTACAAGAAAACCTCCCAGATCGTCTGCCTATGCTAAAGACAAGTTATTTCCATTTAGGGGCAGATATTGAGAGCAGCAAGCCCACGACAGGCATCAGCCCAGAAGATGAAAAGCGATTGAAGCAACTGCGAGGCCAAAAAACCATACTTAGCGTTGGAACGCTGGAGCCGCGAAAAGGTTACGATCAGGCCCTAGATGCAATGGAAACCCTGTGGTCCAAGGGAGAGAACATACCTTACGTGATCGTCGGTAAAAAAGGCTGGATGATGGAGAAATTTATCTCACGGGTCAAACGCCACGGTGAATATGATAAGCGTCTGTTCTGGTTTGAGCATGCTAGCGATGAGCTGCTCCACAAGATCTTTAAGCTTGCAAAGGTATATCTAATGGCATCCCGCGGCGAAGGTTTTGGTCTTCCCCTTATTGAGGCAGCTCGAGAGGGCCTGCCAATAATCGTGCGCGACATTCCCGTGTTCAGAGAGATCGCAGGCGAACACGCCCATTACTTCTCAGGTGAAAAAGGCGCCGATTTAGCCAATGCCATAATTCAGTGGTTAGCCCTGAATGAGAAAAACAATCATCCCAAGAGCGAAGCCATACCTCATTTAACCTGGAAGGAATCGACGGACAGGCTGTTAAGTTGCATCTTTGAAAGCAATGCGGAAGTCTCGCATACACAAAGCAAGAAGAAGCTGGCAAAGGCAAGTTAGCGATTGTGATGCAGCCTATTGGTAACCACTCACCAAATTTTGCAGGGGTGGAACATCTTCCCAGCTTGTCATCCCCGCGAAGGCGGGGATCCAGCGCAAAATGCGTCGCGTAGCGACTCTTTACTTTCTATATAGAGCTGCTTTGCAGCACATTATAAGGGCTGGATCCCCGCCTTCGCGGGGATGACAAGCTGGGGGCTTGTGCCATGCTGTCCACCATTTTGGTTAGTGGTTAAACCTAATTGATGATTTGAAGCCATTCGCTCGGTGGGCTAACACGTGGAAAGTTTAGTGGAAATTCTGTTTTACAATGAGTAAATGTTGACAAAATCATAGAGCTATACTATTAACTAGCATGTAGCCATTGCATGACGCCGTGGGTTATTTATTTTATTTTGGGAAATAGATTATGAATAAACTTATATTTAATATTATTATAATGTGTCAAATCGCGTTGCTTTCTAGCTCAGCTATAGCTTCAAAGCGGGAAAGAAGCGATGAAGACAGCCACTCCTCCGATGAGACTCAAGTTAAAATAGCCAACGTAGGCCAGCGATCAGTCACGGCTGATTTAGCAGGTGCAAATGGCGTTTTAGTTGTACATAATGCTGCGCCGGCAGAGAAATTAGATCCATCAATACACACCGTTGGCGGCCTAGAGCAGTTTTATCGCTTAGATAAGGGTGTACGTACACACATATGTGGTTTCCTAGACGGCGTAAGCGCAAAAATGCTACTTCATGTTCCTAATCGTGCCTTCCAGCAGTTCATTCGCGATGCTGTGTACGCTAGAGGACATATAAAATTCCATTATATTGATTTCGGTCTTGATGATTTTGAGACTTATAGCCCATTGACTCCAAATGTGCGGGATAGAGAAAACAATGCGACACGACTTGCGGTTGCAGCATTGAGTGATTTAAAGACTTTTATTGGCAAGCAAAGAGATTTGAAATCAGTGGATCTTTCGCTAGTCGATTC
>Ga0182030_10022213_pt1 | contig 11827 bp, 10 predicted proteins | sample 812S3MmetaG_FD_121299 | JGI IMG/M metagenome (GOLD analysis project Ga0182030, IMG submission 121299) | Permafrost microbial communities from Stordalen Mire, Sweden - 812S3M metaG (Illumina Assembly) | ecosystem: Environmental > Terrestrial > Soil > Wetlands > Permafrost | place: Sweden... | reverse complement strand
GGACCATTGGTCCGAGGCGTTGACCAGCGTTTCCCAGCGATGCAGCAGTTTCCCGGTGGAGCGATCCACTGCGAAAACTTCCAGCCGGCCGTCGCCGCTTTTGCCCACGGCCAGGCGCGGGTCCACGCTGGCGCCCAAGCCATGCCACTCCGCCACGGAATCACGCGAAGCCGGCGGCGAATTGGTGCTTTGGTCCGTGCCGAAATCCTCCCAAGTCGTCCACCAGCGGCTGTTGCCGGCGATGGCTTGGGACGTGCGGACGACGGTGAGATTGGTGCCGGCGACGGCAAAAACCTCCAACCGGCCGGCGGCGTTTTGGCCCACCGCAAACCCGGGAAAAATCGCTCCGCCCAGCGAGTTCCAAGGGGACCAGTTGGCGGCGTTGGGGCGCTGCTGCCAGCAATGCGCCAGCGCGTGACCGCCGGCCGGGATGCCGAAGAGTTCCAGCCGGCCATCCGTGTTTTTCGCAGCCACCAAGCCAGGCTCGAAGGCGCCGCCGAGATCGCTCCACGGCGACCAGTTTTCCGCCACGCCCGTCTGCCAGATGTGCCGGGCGGCATGGCCGGCCGCGGCCACGGCAAACACTTCCAGCCGGCCATCCGCATTTTGCACCACGGAAAGCGGCGGCAACACATCGCCACCAAGGTCCAGCCAGCCGGACCAGTCCACGGCGTTGGTGGCACACTGGCAAAGGCACATCAGCGCATGCGTCGTCCGATCCACTGCGAAAATCTGGAGCCGCCCATCGGCGCCATCGGCCACGGCCATGCCGGGAAGAAAAGACCCACCCAAACCGGACCAGGCGGACCAATCGCCGCTGGACCGCTTCTGCCAGCGCTGGCGCACCTCACCAGCAGCGTCCACTTCGAACAGTTCCAACTGGCCGTCCACGTTCCGGGCCACCACGGGTCTGCCGGTCAGGGAGCCGATGTCCTGGGCGTGCAAGCCGGAAACCAGCAGGCAGAAAAGCCAAAGCACCGCCCCGGGCGTCCGAAAATAGCTCGCTCGCCCGCAATCTCTCACACGACGGCTCATTCGAGTTACCTTACTGTAAGCCCGATTTCCCTGCCAATAGTTTTCCCGCGCCGTCATTTGCGAGCGAGTTGCGAATGGAAAAACCGCCCTCCGTGGCACCGGGCACGGTTTTGACATTGCGGGGCGCGCCCGGCCCGGATACGTTGGCCGCACATTCATGAAGGCCGCCATCGAAACGACGGATTTGACGCGCGATTTCGGGAAATTTCGCGCCGTCAACCAATTGAACCTGCGCGTTGAGGCCGGGCGCTTTTACGGTTTTCTGGGGCCCAACGGCGCGGGCAAGTCCACCACCATCAAAATGCTGACCGGCCTGCTGGCGCCGAGCGGCGGCGCGATGCGGATCCTGGACGAAGACCTCGCCGACCCGGCGCGCGCCCTGGCCGTCAAACGGCGCGTCGGCGTGGTGCCCGAAAATCTCGCGCTGTTCGACAATCTCACCGCCCGCGAATATCTCACCTTCATCGGGCGCATGTACCTGCTGCCGCGGGAGACGGTGCGAACGCGCACGGACGAACTGCTGACCATGATGGAGCTGGCCGACACGGAAAAGAAGCTCACGCTGGAATTCTCCCACGGCATGAAAAAGAAGCTTTCTCTCGCCGCCGCGCTGATTCCCAATCCGGACCTGCTGTTCCTGGACGAGCCGTTCGAAGGAGTGGACGCGGTGGCCTCGCGGGTCCTGCGGGACACGCTGAAGCAATGCGTGGGGCGCGGCGCCACGGTGTTTCTCACTTCGCACGTGCTGGAAATCGTCGAGAAGCTTTGCACCGACGTGGGCATCATTTCGCAGGGCCGGCTGGTGCACCAGGGGCCCATGGAGGAATTGCGGCGGGACGGCGCGTCGCTGGAGGATAAATTCATTTCCGTGGTGGGGGCTGACGGGCAGGAAACGCAGAAATTGAGCTGGCTGGAATGAACTGGAACCAGCTCCAAACAATCCTGTGGCTGCGCTGGCGGCTGATGTGTCATCAGTGGCGGCGGAGCGGCGGGCTGGGAGCCGTCTTAACCGTCCTCGTGCTGATGCTCGCCATTGTGGCGGCGGCGGGAAGCTTCATCGTGGCGCTGTTGGGCGGCCTCTTTGGCCTGGCCAAGGAGAAGCCCGAAACGATCATGCTGGTGTGGCTGATCCTCACGATCATTTTCCTGCTCAGCTGGATGGCCGGATTGCTGGCGGAGCTGCAACGCTCCGAAACCATTGATCTGCAAAAATTGATGCATCTGCCCGTGGGGCTGGGCCAGATGTTTGTCATCAACTATCTCGCCTCGCACTTCGCCTTCAGCATCATCATCATCCTGCCGGCCACGGCCGGTCTGGCGCTGGGTTTGGCGCTGGGCTACGGGGTGCAGATGATCCTGCTGCTGCCGCTCGCCTGGAGCATGGTGTTCATGATCACAGCTTGGACGTATTGCCTGCGCGGCTGGCTGGCGGCCCTGATGAGCAACCCGCGGCGCCGGCGCACCGTCATCGTGTGCATCACCCTCTTCTTTGTGGTGCTGGGCCAGGGGCCCAATCTTTATTTCAACGTGTTTCACTCCCGGTCCTCCCGATCCGGCGGGGTCCAAATTCAGGGCGGCCGGCAATGGCTCGAAACGCTGACCAGCATCGAGGCGTTCGTGCCGCCGCTGTGGCTGCCGCTGGGCGCGCGGGAACTGGCGGCGGGCAATCCCCTGCCGGCGCTCGGTGCCACGCTGGGCTGCGCAGGCCTGGCGGCCCTGGGGCTGCGGCGGGCGTATCGCAACACGATCGGGTTTTACCGGGGCCAGACCAACGGCAAGGCGGCGTCCAAGACCCTTCCCGCGCCGGACGCAAAAGTCTCCGCCGCCCGCGGGCGCCCGGGCACGAGTTTTCTTGAATACGCCATCCCCTTCGTCCCGGAACAGTCGGCCGCGCTGGCGCTGGCCACATTCCGGTCCCTGTTCCGCGCGCCGGAGGTGAAAATGGCCTGGGCCAGCTCGTTCATCGTGACGCTCATCGTGGGGGCATCGGTGGGACTGCGGGCCACGGCCAACGTGCCCGACGCCGCCAAACCGTTCCTGGCCACGGTTTCGGTGGTGTTCCCCACGCTCTTTCTCGGCCAGTTTTTCGTCAACCTGTTCGGCTTCGACCGCGACGGGTTCCGCGCCCTGATCCTCTCGCCGGCCGATCGGCGGCTAATTTTGCTGGGCAAAAATCTGGCCACCTTGCCAATCGGCGTTATTTTTGGCGGCCTGCTCCTGGGGTTCACCAGCCTGCGGCTCCAGCTGGCTCCGCTGACGATCCTGGCGACCCTGTTTCAACTGGCCGGCGTGCTGCTCATGGCCGCCAGCATCGGCAACGTGTTTTCCCTCCTGGCCCCCTACCGCATCCAGCCGGGCTCGATGAAACCCACCAAAATGCCCGGCTTGGCCATGCTGGTGCTGATCCTCTCGCACCTGTTCTTTCCCCTGGCGATGGTGCCGTTTTTCGCCGGTCCGGGGCTGGAACTGCTCGGGCACTGGGCGGGCTGGCCGGCCTTCATACCGGTCAATTTCGTGGTTTCGGCCCTGATGCTGGCACTGACGGTCTTCGTTTACTGGCAGGCGCTCACGCCGCTGGGCCAATTGCTCCAGCGCCGCGAGACCAAGATTCTCGCCATCATTGCCGTGGAAGTGGAATAGCCTGCGGCGCCTGCCGCCAGCGCAGCAGTCGCAACGCATTGCCGATGACGATCAAATCGGAGCAGGCCATCGCCGCCGCGCAAAAGATGGGGCTGATGAAGCCCAGGGCGGCCAGCGGCACGCCGAGGGCATTGTAGAAAAACGCCCAGAATAAATTCTGCTTGATGGTTCGCAACGTGGCCCGCGCCAGCCCCAGCGCTTCCGGCACCGCTTCGATTTCCGACTTCAGCAAAATCACGTCGGCCGCCTCGCGCGCCACGTCGCTGGCGCGGCTCACCGCAATGCCCAAGTCCGCCTGCGTCAGCGCCGGCGCGTCATTGATGCCGTCGCCCACAAACGCCACGCGGTCGCCCTGCCCTTGCAGTTTTTTCACGAATTCTGCCTTTTCCTCCGGGCGCACCTCGGCAAAAACATTCGCCGGCGGAATGCCCGCCAGCTTCGCGATGGCGGCAGCCGTCTGTGCATTGTCGCCCGTCAGCAAATATGTCTTCAGCCGCTCCTGCTGCAAGCGCGCCACCACGGCGGCGGCACCCGCCTTCACGGCATCGCGCACCGCAAAGACGGCGCGCAACTCTCCGCCGGCGGCCAGGCCCACAACGGTGGCCCCCTGCCCCAACCATGCGTCGGCAAATTTATTTCCCGGCGCCAGTTCCACGCCGCTCTCGCTCAGCCAGCGCCACGATCCCAGGCGCACTTTTGTCGCCGGCCCGCCGGCCGCCGGCGACGGCAGGTCCGCCTCCAGCCCGCAGCCGCGGATTTCCCGCCAGCCATCCGCCGCCAGGCTCACCGACGGCCCGCCGCCGGCCTTTTCGCAATGCACGGCCACCGCGCGACTGACGGGGTGCGTGGACTGCCGCGCCAGCGCGCCCGCCAGGCCCAACGCCGCAGCGTCCGCCCCGCCCGCCTGCCAAACCTCCGCCACTTCCGGCCGGCCGGCGGTGAGCGTGCCGGTCTTGTCAAAAATCACCGCCGTGATCCGCCCGGCCTTTTCCAGCGCCACGCCATCGCGGATCAGGATGCCGAGGCGCGCGGCGGCATTGGCGCTGGCCATGATCGCCGCCGGCGTGGCCAGGCCCATGGCGCAGGGACAGGCAATGATCAATACCGCGGCGGCGATCATGAATCCCGCCGCCACGCCCGCCGGCGCGTGCACATGCCAGAGCCAGGGTGCCAAAAATTCGTGCACCCGGCCCGCCGCGCCCGGCGCCAGCCCCCACCACAACCCCGCCGCCAGTGCCACCGTCACGATCACGGGCACAAACACGCTGCTGATGCGATCGCCCAGACGCTGAATGTCCGCCCGGCTGGTCTGCGCGCGCTGCACCGCGGCCACGATGTGCGCCAGCGCCGTGGCCTCCCCGGTGGCCGTCACGCGCATGACGAGGTGGCCGTTCAAATTCACCGTGCCGGCGAATAATTCGCCGCCGGCCTTTTTATCCGCCGGCGCCGATTCACCCGTAAGCATCGCCTCGTCCACGGCCGACTCGCCGGCCAGCACCACGCCATCCACCGGCACCCGGTCGCCGGCCCGCAGCGACACCCGGTCCCCAATTTCCAATTCGGCCACGGACACCTCCGCTTCCTGTTCCGGCGGCAGGTTGACAGCGGCCGCGGGTGAAAAGGAAAACGCCTTCAGTCCGGCCGCGACCATCGGTCCGGCGGCGGCCCGGGTGCCGGCGGGCGAAAACTGGCGCAGCCCCGGCGCGGCTCCGTTTTGCCCGGGGGCAGGCGGCGCGGAAAGCCGGCGCGCGGTCTGCGGTGCCAGGTTGAGCAGCGCCTGCAATGCGCCGCTGGCGCGCTCGCTCACGCGGGCTTCCAGCCAGTGGCCGAAGCTGATGACCGAAATGATCGCCGCCGCCTCCATGAAATAAAGATGTCCGCCCGCGCCGGCGAGCAGCGCCCACGTGCTGTAGCCAAACGCCGTCGAGGAGCCCAGCGCCACCAGCGCGTCCATGTTGGACTGGCCCACCTTGAGCTGCCGCCAGGCGCCCGTGTAAAATTGCGCCCCGCAAAAGACCTGCACCACGCCGGCCAGCGCCAGCGAAAGCCATTGGAACCAGGGCGCCGTCCCCAAGCCCAAAACCCACTCGCCCAGCAGCAGCGTGCCGGTGACGCCCAGGCCGATGATCAAGTTCCACTGCCAGCGGTTCGGCGCGGCACCGGGGCCGGCACCGTCCGCGGCCGGGATTTCCGCGGCCACGTAACCGGCCTGCACCACCGCCGCCAACACCGCCGGCACGCTCCGGTTTTCCGGCGACGCCCATTGCACTGTGGCCCGCTTGCGTTCGAGCGACACCCGCGCGCTGCGAACATTTGCAACACTCTGGATGGCTTCCGTCACGTGGCGCGCGCAATTGTTGCACGTCATTCCCGTGACCTTCAGTTCGGTTTCGGTTGTGGCTGGCGATGTCATCTTCCGTCGAACAGAATGCCACAACCGGGCCGCCAGGTCGAATCAGCCATGCATTCTTCTTTCGCTTCGCACCCGGTAGAGCCGCTCCGTGAAACCGCCTTCTTCCACGAAGGCTTCTCCTTGGGCGGCTAGTTGCTTGTCAAGCAGGTAGCACGCGAGATTTAGCAGCGAGAGAGCGGCATTGGCCACGAGTTGGGCGGAAGTCACGGACACACACGGACGTTCACGGACCGGCACGGACTTCATTCCGCGTCGCTCCTCCTCCACCCAAACCCGCACCTGCTCCAGCGTGGCGCACCGCCTGGCCTTGAAGCGCATCAGTGCCGGATGCTCCGGTGGCCACTGTGCCAACCCGCGCTGCCGCAGGTTGTCCTCATAGTCCAGCCGCAGCTCCTCCAGGCTGGCCCGCGCCACGTTCGTGAGCTTGAGTTCCGTTTTCTTGGATGTGCCGCTCGCCTGGCTGCCCTCCGCGATGTTCTGCACGCCCGACCGCGCCGCCTGTACCATCTGGTCGTGCGTGCGGCTGCGCTTCTCAATGTAGCGGTCGCGGAAGCGCACCGTCACGTCATAGGCCAGTTGCGCAATTTGAAAGCTCTTCAACTTCAGGTAGCCGCCATGCAGCGGAATAAGTTTTCCCGGGTTATTCATCGCTCATGTGTTTGGGTCGGTGTCAGTCCGTGCCAAGTCCGTGCCAAGTCCGCGCAATCCTATTCGTGCGCCACCGGGATGCAAAGCCCGGAGTTTCCCGCGGCGTTCTACCTGCGGACCGTCCGCATGCGGGCGTGCCATTTGCGCAGGTGCGGCCGCGACTTGGGCAGCGTGTAATGCCCTGAGAAGAGAAAATTCTCCACCATGCCGAAAAGGTCGAAGTCCACAAACAGCGGCCGTTCGTCCAGCAGGTACGGCGAGTGGGCCAGCATCTGCTCGAACGGCACCAGGCCGGTCTCCAGCTTTTCCAGCCAGTCCTGCTTTTGCGCGCGCCACTGGTCAATGCAGCCGCGGCCGAACTTTCGCTCCTTGAAGCGGAGATATTGCAACTGCTGATCGGCGGCCACGTTCTCCTGGTAATAGATGTCGTTGAGCCGGAAGGTAGCGCCTTCGATCTCACTTTCGATCAGGCGCCAGAGGATGGATTGCACGCCCTCGCGCGCCGGGGGAAACAGCCCCAGCTCCAGCTTCCCGTCGAGATACTTGGACACGATCTGCTGGTCGTCGGTGTCGTCGAAAACCACCTTGGCACCGTCGCGGATCACCGGGACGCCGTAGTATTGCCGTCGCGTGATCTTCCACACCAGCGTCCGGTCCTGCGGCGGGACATTGGTGATCTTGAATTTGACGCTGGCGAACTCCAGGAGGCGGCGCACGGGAAGGCAAAAGGGACTGAACGGGAACTGGATCAATTCAATCATGCGCCATATTTCCGCCATCTCCGGCGGATGCGCAAGTGCAAACCCGCTTTACAGTTCGGTGGCATGGGACTAAATTCGTTTTATGGCTGGCTCGCAAGATCCGTCTGAATTCATCGACACCGACTTTACGGCGCAAAAATCTCCGTTTGCCGCCGCGCCGACGCGGGACGACACGGACCGCAAGCTGGTGGAAGCGCAGCAGAAACTGGTGGAGCTCAAGCGCGTGCAGGAGGACTTGGAACGCGAACGCGCCGGCTTGGAAGAACTCCGCCGCCGCCAGGCCGAATTCATCACCGGCCGCGAGGAGATTGTCCGGCAACTGACTCGCGCCACGGGCCTGCTGGAGGAAGCCGAATTCACCGCCCGCCGGGACGCCGAGCTGATGGCCAAGACGTTCGCCGATTTCCACGAGGCCCTCGCCAAGGTGCAGGCCATCCGCGACGAGACGTGGACCAAGGAAAACTTTCAAACTGAACTCACCCGCGCCCTGACCACCGTGGAAAACGCGCGCATGGAATGGAACGCCGCGCGGCTCAAGCTCCCGGTGCTGGCCGGCGAAGCCGGGAGCGCCGCCGCGGGCAAAAGCCCGGTGGCCGCCGCTTCAGCCGCGCCCACGCTGGCGGACCTGAGCTTTGGCCGTCTGTGCCAGCTCGGCCTGGCCTTCACCTGGCCGCTGCTCGTGGTCGGACTCGCCCTCTTCCTGGCACTCCTGGAGCGTAAATAAAATCCGCATGGCCCAGAAAAAGCCAGATCCCATCTCGGACAAGGCCCGGTCCCTGAACCAGGAAATCGCCGCCTTGGAAGCGGAGATCAAACGCCTGGATTCCCAGTTGGCGCGCTCGCCCGGCCCGAAATTCCGTTCCACGGCCCTGCCGCCGGGCGCCGCCACCCGCGCCCCGGAGAAGCCCGCCCCGCCCCCGCCCCAGCGGAGCGATCCTGTCTTTGAGGAGGTCAAACGCGGGCCGCTGGCGGTCGCGGCCGAAGCCGAAGCGCCGGAGATTTACAACGAGCTCGGCGTGCGGCGCTATGATCTGCCCGGCCTCTGGAACCGCCTCCGCAATCATTTCCACGGTCCGCCCACCAGCAATCCGCGCCTGGTGAGTTATCTCGCCGCCGGCGGCGTCCAGGGCCTGCGACCGCTGCGCTACGAGAAACGCGTCGCCCGCAACCGCTTTCTCGTTTTCACCCTCCTCCTCTTCGGCCTTTTGCTCGGCACTCTGTTAATTTACCTGAAACACCATTGAAGCGGCTCCCGCCATGAACCAGTTCGTCGCCCTGTCCATTGCCACCGAAGAAGGAACGTTCCTGGCCCGCTACTCGGAACGCGGCCTGGCCGAACTCAATTTCCCGCGGGCCGGCAAATCCCTTCCCGCCGCGGACGCCGACAATGCGCCTGCCCAAGTTCTACGCTGGCACCGCGCCACCACAGCGGCACTCAAGCAGGTCTTGGCCGGCCGCCCCGCCGAAAACCTCCCGCCGCTGGATTGGTCCGGCCAGTCGGAATTCCAACTAGCCGTCTGGCGCGAAATGCTGAAACTGGGACCAGGCGAAACCCTGAGCTACAGCGAAGTGGCCCGCGCCATCGGCAACCCGCGAGCCAGCCGCGCCGTGGGCGGCGCGTGCGGCGCCAATCCCATTCCCGTGCTGGTTCCCTGCCATCGCATCCTCGCCGCGCACCAACAACTCGGCGGCTTCTCCGGCGGACTGGACTGGAAGTGCCGGCTGCTGGACCGGGAAGGCGTAGTCACTTTCGGTACACGAAGATCATCCCCTCGTTGTTCATCGTAAACGTATTGCCGTCCACGCTGCCCTTGGTCACCCCCGCGCCCTTCCAGCGCATCGTCAACTCCGTGCCGGACGTTGTGTAGGAGGCATCCACCACGCGATGCACGTCGGCGTAATGCTCCACCGCAAAAATCGATTCGCTGTGACAGGTGCCGTCGGCATTGATGCTGAAAGCTCCCGTTTTGACCGTGACGTCATGGCCCTCGTGTGAGACCACGCACGGCACCGGTTGGCCGTTCACGCTGACGAGCGTGTAGTTGCCGGTGAGGCTGGCAACGGTTCCCGGGTCCGCCGGGGACGAGCCCCTGCAGCCGCTGAGGCACATGGCCAGCAGCGTCCCGGCGAGCAGGCCCAAGGCGATCACCCGGGGACTGATGATTTTAAGTTGACGGTTTTCCCAATTGGGGTTTGTTTTCATGGCCCAGTTATAGTCCGGCCGGTGAGCAATGCGTGAATTGAAAAATTCACTGCCGGCCGCAAAAAAATCAATGTGCCCGCGGGCCGACGGGCCGCGAAGCGAAACGATTCAAATAAACCACAGATGAACCCAGATGGACACAGATAAAAACGGGGTTGGTAAGGCGTTCTTGAAGCAAGAGGACCACTCGCCAATTGGTAGTACCGCTCCGGACCAACCAGTTCCGCCTTCGAATCAGTGTTCATCTGTGTCCATCTGTGGTTGAGCATTTTTCAACTGAATCGTTCCGGCTCCTTCAGCGGAGGCAAATTATGAATACATTGCCCGGCATCGCCTTGGCCATCACCGGCTTGCTCCTGCTTCGGCGGTGACCGGTCTTCCCGCCGCGCAATTGCCCTTTGCACATTTCCCGATTCCGGGCCAGATTGAATCGATATGGCTGAAAAAGTCGGATTTGTGGGAGTCGGGCGAATGGGGGCCAACATGGCGCGGCGCCTCAAGGAATGCAACATCCCCGTGGTCGCGGTATTCGACCGCAATGCCGCCGCCGCCCGCGCGCTGGCGCAGGAACTGGGCTGTCTCGCCGCGGATGAACTCGAGAACGTCACGGCGATCGCCGATGTGATCATCACGGTCGTCACCGATGATCGCGCCATGAAACAGATTTTCACCGGCGGCCTGCTGACGGAGGCCAAGGGCAAGCTGTTCATTAATTGCGCCACGGTCACCCCGTCCGTCCACGCGTGGGTGGAGGAGACCTGCGAAGCCGAAGGAGCCCAATCGCTGGAAGCCTGCATGGCGTCCAGCATCACCCAGGCGCGGCAGGGCACGCTTTACCTGATGTGCGGCGGCAAGCCGGAGGCGTTTGAGCGCGCCCGGCCCATTCTGGAAAGGCTCGGCGAATCGGTGCGGTACATCGGCCCCGCCGGCAAGGCCGCGCAGGTGAAGGCACTCGTCAATATGGTGATGAACGCCAACACCGCCGCCCTCGCGGAGGGGTTGGGACTCGGCGAAGCCCTGGGCTTGGACCTCAGCATGTTGCGCGAAGTCTTTGCCCAGACCGGAGCCCGTTCCGGCGTGCTCCAGACCGATGGCGAGGATATGCAAAATCGGGAACACTCCTGTTTTTTTTCCGCCGCCCACGCCGCCAAGGATTCCGGCATCGCCCTCAACCTGGCCAAGGAGCAGCAGCTCAACCTGCCCGTCGCCACCGCCACCAAAAAGCAGTACGACCGCATGGTCAAGGCCGGTTTGGGCGAGCTCGATAAATCCGGCGTCGCCGAACTGACGTTCAAAGGCCGCGGGGGGAATCATTCCACGTGACGGCAGCCAACTTATCTGTGAACGCAGAGGCGCTAAAGAAACCTATAAGCCGGAACGCGTCGTAATTGCGCGGCGCGGCATGGACTGCGGCGGGAAGCGCTACGCCGCTTTCGTGCGGGAGGCGGTCTTTGAACGCTCGTGGCTCGGGCGCGCGGGCGAAAGCGCCGTCGCCGCTGGCGCTTTGCCGGCGCAGTCCAAGACGCGAACGTCCAGGCGGCATCCACTGCCAATGCTGGGCGGACCAGCGACCGAAAACAGCGAGGAACCTTTCCCTTGCCTTTTCATCCCTTCCCGGCGGGTGTCATTTTTTCTGCCCACCCGCGACACGACTTGTCCCCCGCCCTGTCCAACCTCACAGAATGCAATGAATGCCTGACTAACCCAATAAACCAATCCCCAAAATCACGAGGTCCCCATGTCTAATTACCTCTACGAAGCGGTGGATGCCAGCGGGCTGAAGAGCAAGGGCTCGCTGGATGTGATGGATCAAAACGAAGCTCTGCGGCGCATCAAGGAGATGGGCCTGTTCCCCACGCTGGTCCGGCCCACCCTCCCGGCGCCGGCCCGCACGCGACCGGAAGCCGGCCGCAAAAAACACGGTTCACCTATCCTGCTCGGCGGCGTGAAGCCGGCCGCCCTGACCGGATTCACCCGCCAGTTAGCCACCCTGGTGGGCGTGGGCATGCCGCTGCTGCGCGGCCTGCGGCTGCTCCACGAACAGGCGGACAACGCGGTCCTCAAGCGCGCCATCTCCGAAATCGCCCAGAACGTGGAAAGCGGCGGCACCATGTCCGAAGCCCTGGC
>Ga0182030_10022212_pt1 | contig 11827 bp, 10 predicted proteins | sample 812S3MmetaG_FD_121299 | JGI IMG/M metagenome (GOLD analysis project Ga0182030, IMG submission 121299) | Permafrost microbial communities from Stordalen Mire, Sweden - 812S3M metaG (Illumina Assembly) | ecosystem: Environmental > Terrestrial > Soil > Wetlands > Permafrost | place: Sweden... | reverse complement strand
TGTCACCAACGCAGGCGAGGGATACACGTTCTTCATCCCAAGCCAGCCATGCACGGTCGCTGAACGACGCCACCGCGTCACCGGCGGATCCGCCTTCCAGGTCGGCCACAGCCTCGCGCGCGGGGAGACCGTCGCCCACGAGTTCCAGCCAGACGCACTGTTCTACCGGTACTGCGGATCCTTCAACGCCAAGGGCAAGCTCCACATCGCGAGCATCCCACAGCACTCGGCAACCATCGAAGTGCACTACCACCACGCCGGCGAACCAGACGTCATCATCGGACGCACGACGATCACGCTGCCGAGCGGGACACTGGTTCCGGCGGCCAACGGCACGCGGGTAACGGGCGACGTCAGTAGATGACGCGCGGATGGCAGGCCCCGGAGCAACTCATCTCGTCGCGTTCGGGTCCGCGACGTCTTGGAGCGAGCCGGCGGCGGTGTGATCACGGACGAACCCAAGGTGTCCGGACCTTTCCCGCTTGCAGGCATGCCCAGCATACGTTCACCCTGGCCGTACGGCCATCGGGGGTTGCGCGCGCGGGGCCAGCAAGTTCTGCGATCCCCGTCCCGCGCGCTCAACAAGCAAGTGCTGCGTGCCCCGATGGCCCCTTGGCTCGTCCGCGTCCATTCCCCGCCTGCGGAGTGGGCTCCCGCTGGCGCGTCGGGAAGCCCGGTGGAACGCATCGCGCACCAAGCGTCTAAACGAGTTGTTGAAGGCTCAAGGCGGGGCTCATTCACCGCAGCGTGGGGCGCCATGCGTCACAGAACCGAGCGCTCGCGACACTCTATGCACGATGGACGATGCTGACGCGTTTTCTGAGCTCTATCGACGGGAGGGCGAAGCGGTGCTGGTTTTTCTCACCCGGCGTACCCTCGACGTCGAGGTCGCCCTCGAATTGACGGCTGAGACCTTCGCGATTGCGCTGACCTCATGGCGGAAGCTTTCGGGCTTGGCCGATGAGCAGCGGCGGGCATGGCTGTTCACCGTTGCGGCACGGCGCTTTGGCCGCTACCTGCGCCGCGCGAGCGTCGAGCGCCGGCTCATCGCTCGACTGGGTATCGATGTGCCCCACGCCAGCACCGAGGACATTGCGCTGATCGAGCAGCGCGCCGGACTCGGCGAGCTGCGGGCCGCGCTCGGACGCGAGCTTTTGCTGCTCAGCAGCGAGCAGCAACAAGCACTGCGCCTGAGGGTGGTGGAAGAGCGCCCGTACGATGAGGTCGCGGCAACCCTCGGCGTCTCAGAGCAGGCCGCCCGGGCACGTGTCTCCCGGGGACTACGGGTGCTGGCCAGAACCCTTGAGCCGTACCGTGCGGCGGGGGAGGGGTCCTCGTGAACGAGCGGATCCGAGTCCTTGATGAGCTCGGCGGCGAGCTGGATCGCGTCGCCAGGCGCCAGTTCGCCCACCGTAGCCGCACGGTCCGCGGGCCGCGCCGGCTGAGTGTTCTGGCGATAATCGTTGTGCTTCTGGTGCTTGCGGCGGCGGCCGCGGCAGCTGTGCTCATGTCATCGGGCTCGCCGCTGCCGGCGCCCCGGCCGCAGGACCTGGAGTCCGGCGGCATCCCCATTCCGTCGACGGTGCATCTCGCAGGGCTTGATGTCGCTGACCCCGAAGCAGGCGCGCCCCGCTGGGATCTGCGGCTCTCACGCAGCCGCTCGGGTGAGACGTGCACCGCGGTCGGCCAGGTACTGGACGGTCAGTTCGGGATCGTAGGGCTCGACCATGTCTTCCGGGCGCTGCCTCTCGGGGGGGTTGACGTGTGTGGCTTCGCTTCGCCGGGTGGGCCCGTGCTCGCGGGTGCCCGTGTGTTCTCGGGCTCGAGCTCGATGGAAGCCAGGACCGTCGTAAACGGGGTCGCTGGGGTCGGTACCAGGTCGGTGACTGCGTACGGTCCGGAAGGCGCACGCGCGCTGACGCTCGGTCCGGACGGGAGCTTCCTTGCCGTCTACCGCGGATATGTCGAAGACGTCCGTCCGCGCGTGGTGATTGTGAGCCGTCGGGGCAGCAGGCGAACGGTGTCCTTTGCCCAGTCATCTGCGTTTGAGATCCCGGACCCGCAGGGCGGCGCGCCGTGGCAGGTCAACGGCGAACCCCGCATCGAACAGGGTGCCTATCTGGATGAGAACTGCGTGCAGGCAAGCCGAGTGCTGAACCATGCCAACCCGTCTGTCGGCGAGACAGCTATCACGCCGGAGATCTGTGGGCGGCTCGCCTCCAACCCACTGTTCGTCCTCATGCGCCGCTTCGTCGCCGGCGAGGGCGAAAGAAGCGGATACCCATGGGGGAACAACCCAGCTCGAACGCTCATCTACGGTGCGGCCGCGCCGCGTGTGACCTCGCTTTCCCTAGCCGGCGTGGGTCTCGAACGACAGATCCAGGTTGACCCCCGTGGCGGTGTCTTCATGGCGGTGCTCGACGGGCAGGTGGACCCGCGGTCGCTGACCCTCACGGCACACATGAAGGACGGCAGCAAGCTCAGGTACACACGGTCCGCGAACGTCCTGGAATCGCGCACTAACAAACCGCTTGTCGAACCGCCTGTCCCGGCGTACCGCGAACCGGTCCCGGCGGCGCAGATCGCCCCGCCATCGGAGGGCACGCCGATCACAGGAACGCTCACGCAGACAGCGCCGGTGCGCGACCCCGCGGGCGGGCCGCCTTGGGTGCTGCGCAGCTGGCGCTCGATCCTGCACACCTCCGGCTCCACAGCCTCAGGGCACGGGGTACTCCAGTACTGCTTCCAGTTCGGCGTGATCGACAACGGCAACCTCGTGTTGCCTAGGACGGGGGCTGCCCCGATCCTGCTGAATGCGCCCGGGCACCCCACGAGTGAGTCGAACGAAGAACGCTGCAACAGCACGCAGGTACTCACGCACCGCAACTCGCAGTTCAGCGTCGAAAGCTATCTCGCCGACCCATACGCATACAGCCCCACGGTCGTGCGCACCATCGTCAGCGGACAGACTCCGCTCGGCTCCACGCACGTGCTGCTGATCGGCGCGGGAGCTGCACGGCCGCTCGCGGTGGATGCAAACGACGCGTTCCTGATCGTGTTGCCGGGCCGATACTGGGCGAACGCGCTGCACCTCGCCTACACGCTGGACGGCCGCACCTACGGACTCCCCGGGAACGCCGGCACCTTCCAGCGCGGGCCCGGGCTGCGGCCGGAAGCGCGCACACCCGACCCCGACGGGGGGGCGCCATGGGGATTCGCAGAGCGCGGGAGCACCTTCAACGGTTTCGGGCGGATCGTTGAAGGGCGCATTGCCGGGATCGACGAAGCACGCGGCACCGTCACCGACGGGCCGGCGGACTTCACCGAGGGCCTCGGACATCTGCCGGGCCAGGCATCGTCGCAGGTCGATTTCAACGAACAGCGCGTCGAAGACAATGAAGGGATCGCGGGGCACGTCGCGCCCCTCACGCGCGCCGAGATCGAGCGGCGCACCCTTCCCGGCCGAACGATCATCACTGGCATCGCGCTCCCCGATGTTGTCTCGGTGACGCTCACAACGCCATCGGACGTGCGGACGCTCCGCCCCAGCGGCCGACACCACCTGGTGATCGCGGTCTACCCCGGTGTCTTCTACCAGGCAGCTCCAACCGCGACGATCCTCCTTCGAGACGGAAAGACCATCACCGAACCGATCCTCGGATTCGCGTCGCGGTCTGTGCGCTCGCCGACACCCCTGGAGCAGCTCCAGGACATTTACCGCCAGCAGGCAGCCGTCGAACACGACCGGCATCTAACCCAGGCCCAGCGAACAGCGCTGAGCGCGTGGATTCCCGCGCAGGCGCGGCTGATCAAGCTCCGCATGGCCTACGAACGGGCCCACCCAGGGCTCCTGCCGGCCCCGTAGCCCGCGAGGATGGGCATCGTTGTCGGGGGCTGAGGCTCACAACGGGCGCTGAACGGTGACTTGGTCACAAACCGGGCGGCTGGATCGTTATGGATGATGTGAGCAGCAACGAAGGCGCGATCACGGACGGCGAGCTACTTAAACGCACCCGCCGCGGGGACCGTGACGCATTCGGGGTCCTATACGAGCGCCGTCACGAGCTCGTACTCGCGTTCCTGCTCAAGCGCACCCGAAACCCGGAGGTCGCGATGGACCTCATGGCCGAGACGTTCGCAGCAGCGCTCCTCGCGCTCGCTGACCGGCCACCGGACATTGACGGGTCGGCCGCGCCATGGCTACTCACGATTGCGCGCAACGCGATGGTCGACAGCTTCCGCCGCGTGACCGTCGAGAGCGCGGCCCGCAGCCGGTTGGCACTCGAGCCCGTTCATATCCACGACAGCGACGTCGACCGGGTACTTCAGATTGCGGCCGAGACAGATCTGCTGATCGCTCTGGCAGACGAGCTCCCGCCGGACCAGTTAGAGGCGGTGCGTGCCCACGTCTTGGACGAACAGGGCTATGAGCAGATCGCGCAGCGGCTGAAGTGCTCGCAGGCCGTTGTCCGCAAGCGTGTGAGCCGCGCGATCGCGGCCCTCAGGGAGAACGGGACGGTACGAACATGAACGACTTCCATCAGCAGGTCAAGAGGCAGCTCACCGACTCCGCGGCGACGCTTTTTCACCCGGCCACTCAACCCATCCAGCTTGAGCGCAGGGCGCGGCGGACGGCGCTCCTGGCCGCCGCCGTGGCCGGCGCGCTGCTGTTTGCGGCAGCCGCGTTCGCTGCGAGTCAGATCATCGGTATTGGCGCGCCCGTCACCGCTTCCCGGGGTCAGGAACGGCCCACCAAGACGACGGGCACCGGGGTCCCGGTATCGGGGCCCCGAGGTTCAGCGCTCTCTGTGCAGCTCCTGCCGATCTCCGTCGCTGATCCCGCCGGCGGCCTGCCCTGGGGGGTCAGGCTCGTGCGCACCACCCGCGGGCTCGTCTGTGTGCAGGTCGGAAGGCTTCTTGACGGGCGTCTCGGGGTGCTCGGCCGGGACGGCGAGTTCCACAACGACGGGCTATTCCACGAACTTCCCGCCGCAGTGCTCAACCCGTACACATGCAGCCAGCCACAGGACAGGGTCCTCTACAGCTCCGAAGGGCTCGCCGCCGCAGGGGCCATGCCGGGGCCCATAACGTCATGCCTTTACCCCGGCGCGGCGCCCCGGGATGGCTCGAGGCTTCCGGCATGTCCTGTCGCCGATGAGCGCCTCATCGCGTTCGGACTGCTCGGACCCAACGCGCTCAGCGTCTCCTACCCGGCCGCCGAGGGCGTCCAGACGCAGCGGACCGTCGGCGGCGACGGCGCCTACCTTCTGGTTCGCCGCCAACCGTCGGTCAGCTCGCAGGCCCTGGCGGCGGGGGCCGGACCTCTGCGCAAGCGGTTCACGCCCGCGATGCTGCTCGGCCGCTTCCCGACGCTTGGCTCATCATCGAGCCCGCGCGGGCTCTTCCCGCTCGAAACCGCATCCGCGGTCATCCTCGCAGCGCAGTATCGATTTGGCAGACGAACATGCCAGAGCGGCAGCGCCCTCCAGCCCGGCGACGGGCCAGCCTGCACGAGTGCACTCGCCCGCACTCCAAGCTTCGTGCCGTTCATCGCGCCGGGGCTACACGCATCGGTGCAGGTCGCGTCTCGGCGCGCCCGCGGCGGCTATGAGCTCGAGCTGACGTTCACGGCTCCCGCGAGCGTGTTTGATGCCAGCACCGCATACGGCGTCCAGCTCACAATGCCGGTCGGCTCCAGGTGCGGACACGGCGGCGTCAGCGGGCAGTCGCTTGAGCGCGACATCCGCCGAGGCAAACCAGCGCATATCTCCGTGTTCATGGGTCGGCCCGCCGGTTGCGCCGGCACGGTCCGCGGACGCGTGATCTACGGCCGCCAACCCGACGGGTTTACCGGCCCCGTCGGCGGCGAGACCATCGGCCGATTCGCGTACAAGCTGCCGTAGTTGGCGTGGCGTCGACCGTGGGTCTGGGTGGACGGCTGCTGACACACTGGCCCGTGCGCAGGAGCTGGCTACCGGGATGTGATGCGTCTGAGGACTTCGCCGTTGCTGCGGAGCCACCGCACTTCCTTTGGAGCGGCGTTTGGTGCCGGCAGATGAACCCGGTAGATCACGAGGTTGTCGGTCACCGGGACCAGGACAGTTCGTCCATGTGGGTAGACCGCTTCAATCTTGGTGACCCCGTCGGGGATGATCCCGGTGACTACGGCTGGGGGGCGGCCGTAGTCGGATGTCTCATAGCCGATCATGTCCAGTTCGGATGGTTCGGTGCACGGAAACGAGACGGGCCCCTCCGCGGCGACCACGCACAGGACGGGCCGGACCGCGGCCCGGCGCGCGGCCTTCTGTGCCGCGAGTTCGAGCCGATGCTCTGACGCGGTCACGGGGGGGCTGCACCCGGCGGATCGACCGAGGTCGGCGAAGCTTCTGCGGTAGCCGACGACCATGTAGTAGCGGACCCCCGCGGGGTGTGTCTTCAAGATCCGGATCGATGACCTTAGGACGCGCCCGAGACCGGGGGTCGCCAGGGTTTGGGAGATCGACCCATTGGCGAGGTTGAGCTCTTCGCTCGTCTGCGGGCGGCGCAGGACGGCGAACCGGCTGGCGAGGGTCGACGGGATGGCTCCCGCGACGAGCTGTGTCGGGGGTGGTCCTTCGTTTGTGCAGGTCGGCGCGGGGGCCGCCGGCGCGACGACTTCTGTGAGGCCGCGCTTGACGAATCGTTCGGTGGTGCTCGTGACCACACCCGAGCTGACATATGCCGTGTACTGCACCGCGTAGCCCGCAGGCAGCCCGACACTCGGGATCGAGGACAGGAGAGCTCGCTGCTGCGCCAGAAGCACGCCGGTCGACGGGTCAAAGATGAGCTCTTCCCGTACGCTCACAGGCTTTGAGAGCTCTCCGCCGCCGTCGATGAACCGGTAGCTCAGACCGTTGCTTGCCAGTGCTGCACCGGAACGTCCGAGCGCGTCTGTGACGTGCGGAATATAGATCACGCCGGGAAGTTTCTCCGTCATGCGGAAGGTCGCTGCGCGCTGCTGCGGGCTGAGCGGCAGGTCGGCGAGGATCCCGGCGATGCTTTCGAGCTCGGTCTGCGCGAGGGACTCTTCTGCGACGGGTGATTCGGGTGCCTGAAGCCGAAGCTCAGTCAGGGAGTGTTCGGCCGCGTGGCGTATCGCGTGGAGCATCGCCTCGGGGGTCGATGGGAGTGCCTGCACCTGGCTGTACGTGAGGATCCCAAGAGGTGAGCGGAACCCGGTGCTGTGGGGGAGCAGCTCATCGACTGGGACCGGTTTCGGTGCTCGCGCTTCCTCGCGCCGAAAGCGCGCGCGGGCGACCGGCGTACCGAAGAAGAGCGGTAGCCCATCGTTCACGGTACGTTCCCGACCCGAGCCGTCAGTGGACTGCCAGATTTCCGTGGTCTGCCTGGACTGGATCAGGGCAGCGCTCCCGAGAGCGCGGTAGCCCGTGGTGCCCGCCGTGACCGACCTGACATACCAATACTCGCCTGGCGTGAGCGTTGGCGCCGCAAGTCCCCGCCCGGCTGCCTCGGCAGCCCGCTCCAGCGCCTGCGCCTCCGACAGCGACGGGCCCGCACCGATTCCCGCCGCGAGCGCGATGACTGCGGCGATGGCGATCGCTGCGGCAACAGCGACCAATGCCATGGCGCGGCGTTTAGGTCGAGCGGGCCGTTGCGCCGACTGCTCGGCACGCCGGTCGCGGACCGCTTGGCGAAGCTGGCGTTCGAGGTCGGGGAGCAGTGGCGTCATGGCATCTCCTTGATCCGGTTTCGCATCGCGGCGAGACCGCGGCTGACGCGCTTACGCACGACACTCGGCGAGCACTCCAGTTCGCTCGCGATCTCCTCGTACCCGCGTTCGTTGACGACCCGCTCGATGACCGCGTCACGCTGGTCCTCCGGGAGCGACCCCAGCGCGAGTACGGCGTCGGCGCTCCCCGCGGTCGCCTCTATTCGCTCGATCGCCTCGTCATCGAGCGCGAGCACTCCAAGGCCGATGCTGCGCCTTGCGCGGTCTTCAACGCGGCCGCGTTCACGGCTGCGTGCCAGCACGTTGCGTGCGATGCCGAACAGCCACCCATCGGCCTTGCCAAGCGCCGGGTCATAGCGCTCCGCCGACTCGACCAGCGACGCGAAGGTCTCTGCCGTCAGGTCGGCCGCGAGGTCTCCTCTTCCGACGGCCCGCATGAAGAATGCGATGACGCGATGCTCATAGCGCACGTAGAAGGCACCGAGCGACTCCTCATCCCTCCCAGCCGAAAGCAGCAGCTGCTCGTCGCTTTGCTCGCCTTGCGGTTTCATGTTCACCCACTAGTTACGGCTCCGGCCCAGAGTGTGACCGGCCCCGGCACTCTCGGGTCGAGCTCTGGCTCGTTAAGGGGACGGACACGCTTCGTCGCGCGGTCGCTCCCGTCGCTTCGCCGGGTAAGTTGGATCTCGCCTCGGTCACAGACCGGTAGCTGGCTCGTAGATGAGTATGTGCGGGTGGGAAACGCCGAGGACGCAGCCTTGCTGGGGAGCCGGGACCCGAATGATTTCGGGCGCTTCTACGAACGACATGTCGGCGCCGTCGTCTCGTATCTCGGGCCTCGTGTGCGTGGGGCAGACGTCGTATTCCATCTGACCGCGGAGACGTTTGCCCGGGCGTTTGAGCGGCGCGGGCAATACGACTCGGCGCGCGGCCCCGCGGTCGCGTGGGTTCTCGTGATCGCCCGCAACCTGCTGATCGACTCGGTGCGCCGCTCGCGGGTGGTGGACGAAAGCAGGGTGAGGCTCGGCGTGGAGGCAGTGGCTATCGACGACGCTCAAGAGGGTGTCCGAACGTCTGTGTGTGCCCGGGAGTGCTCAGCTCGCCGAGCTCAGAAACGCGATACGCCACAGCAGAGCCATCAACGCCGTTGCGATCAAGGACGCAGAGGCCGCGCTGCTCTGGTTCGAGCAAGTCTTCGCCACACAAGCGAGCCCAAGTTCGCCGACCTGAGCAAGACCGAGTCCCACGGAGGCTCCCGAGACCCGGGCATGGCTCGGTCGCGGGACGATTTGCGGTCAGAGCAACGCTTCGAGGCCAGCCTGGCTGCCGGACAGGCGCCGCAGTCAAAGAGGCCCTGGCCGCTCAGGGCCAGCCTCGTCGACACGTGGCGCCTGAAGAAACCTCAGCGTCGAGCCGTCACTTAGCGTCAGGTCGACGGCGAGTGTGCCGTCGTCACTGATCGCTACGTCGTCAATCCGTTTGCCGATCGCATCTTCAAGCTCGAAGCCAAGCTTTGGGCCGCGAAACACCCAGAAACGCGCGAGCGCGTATCTGAAGGCTGCACGCGCATCGTCAGACATGATCCCGATGCGGGCCACTATCAAGTTCCGATCGAGGGTCGACTCTTGCAACAGATCAACTACGCATTCGTCAGTCCCTCGCATCTCGTCTCGACAGACGGGAAAATATCCCAGCACCTTATTCTGCTTGAGCGCGTCAGGGGTGCTCGGTGCCGCCTCCGCATAGGGCACGAGCGGCGCTACATTCAGGTAGCGATCCAGCGATAAATCGCTAGCCGCGAGTGTGCGCGCGCTCTCGAGAGGCATGTTCTGTCGATTGCGTAGAGATTCAACTCGCCGGCTGAACTCCTTATCTAGTGTGCAGTCGTGCGTCGTGACTGCCACAGGGCATAGCCTGATACTCGTTACAAGCCGACCGGCCTCTGCTCCGAGCGGCGCGTCGTCCCAAACCGGCGTAACGAGAGACTCACCGATTGCTGGGCGGCCTTCGACGAGTGACGGTGGGTAGTCGCCCGACTCCAACACAACCGCAGGCGCGAGCACGATGTCCCCCTGCTGGTAGTAGGCACGGGAATCAGGGGCAAAGTACGACTCTGGCTCGTCGAACAACACAGCTGGAGCGGTGTTCTACGGTAGCCGCGGCCTGCGCGCACGTGCTGACGGAGGGTCCCCGAGCTTGCCAAAAGCGACCTGCTGGACGCTAGTGAGCAACTCCGGTTCCGCCAAGTCTCGGAGCTCCCGCTCTCGAGGATCCGGTCGGCCCGCTTCCTGTAGCCGTCCTTTTTCAATCGCTCGCATCAGTACGGGGTACCTGACGGCGGGTTCGACATATTCAGCTTGGTGCGCCTCCTGGACTCGACCGACATGACTCGCGCTCACAACTCGAACGTCATGCGTGGCCAACGGCCGGTGCATCGCGACTACAACAACCAGAATCGGCGCGAGCTGGACCATCTGCCTCTTTGACCCCCGGGCCCACCATTTGCCTCGCTCGGCCGAACTTGCGGTGAACCTGGAGGCATGTGCAGCTGCGACTTGGTCGAAGGGTTCAAGAATTGCTTCGACCCCATCAAGCTGCTCAATCTCGACCGTAGAGCGAGCAAAGATGGCCTGTAGCGGCCGATCATCAAAGCCTTCAGCCCGAAATGTGGTCTCGGCCTCTACCGCCGACATCGACCTCCTGCGGGGAATCAGAGCCTTCATCCTGTCATCGCCTCAAGCTGGCTGAGGTCGAGTTGGCCATCCCGCACGAGGGGATTCGCGACGCGGGTTACGAAATCCCACGATAGGTCATTCATCTCGCGCAACTCCTCCTCGTCAACCGCGCTGTGCTGGCGTAGGACGTTCGCGCGGAGACGATTGTTGACTTCTATGTTGAGCTCGATACCCGCCTCTGTTACCTCGCCCTCCCAGGGCCTGATGACGGTTGCGGCCGGAGCATCGGCGGCTGCAGTGCGCTTGACCTGCTTCGCCTCGTAGGGACTGACACCGAGATTCACAAAGAAGTGGTCCGCGACTCGAATGCCAATCTGCGCCTTCAAGTCGTAGACAGCCTGATTTGCTAGTCCCTCAGCGAGGAAGTGGTCGCGAATGTGAGCCCCCGCCTCATCTGGTGCTGTTCCGAAAACGCTCTTGAGATTGATGACGATGTTTGCCCACACTGGTCGAGCTCCGACTGCGACCCATGCGTCCAACAGACTAGCCAGCCGCTCACCAAAGTACTCCCGACTAACACCAGCATCGTGCTGGTGGCCGCCGTAGAATTTGACGTCAAGGGCGGCTTGGCTGCTCGCGATCGTGATCTGACTTCCACGGCTTTCGAGGACAAGAGGTGCCGCCTCGCCCGACGGATCCCCTGCGGCTCCCGAGCCAGAGGCCTGCGTGTACTCGGACGAGAAGGCAGCAACCATCGCCCTGTCTGCGCCCTCGTCGCGCGGGGCGGGGTTGTCCACGGGTACAGCGAGCACCCCTAGAGCAGCTTGAATGTCGAGATCGGAAAATGGCACGACTTGCTCGGCTCCTAAGTCCTCGGCCGGCAATCTATACGCATTAGGTCGGCCGTTGCTGGTCGATCGTTGTCTCTTGCAGCGGGGCTTGCCGCTTGATCGAGCATCTGAACAAGCTCGATGCTAGTCGCACGACGCTCTCAACGCGACGCGATACTCGCTTTGCGTGAGCTCACCGTTGCTCGCTCCACCCGGACAATCGTTCCGATCTGGCGAGACTATTCTCGAAATTGCACCCCGCTTGCACCCCGCCCCAGGGCCTCAACCGACGCCTGGACGAAGAAAGGCCCTGAATTCCAGGGCCTTCCTTCATAGCGGGGGCGGGATTCGAACCCGCGACCTTCGGGTTATGAGCCGGGTACGGCACGCCGAGCCGAACAACTTGCCAGCGCGGCCCTGATGGGACGGGCGCGGCCGGCTTGGAGCCGGGACCTGCGAGGAGACGCGATCGTGCGCGCGGTCCCCGCGTATCGACAAACCAACCGTCCACGGACGGCAGTCCGAGCGCTCGGCGGTGTCTACGAGCCTCCCCGGGGGAACGGCTGGGGGAACGAACTTCTGAAAAAGGGGCG
>Ga0182030_10022211_pt1 | contig 11827 bp, 6 predicted proteins | sample 812S3MmetaG_FD_121299 | JGI IMG/M metagenome (GOLD analysis project Ga0182030, IMG submission 121299) | Permafrost microbial communities from Stordalen Mire, Sweden - 812S3M metaG (Illumina Assembly) | ecosystem: Environmental > Terrestrial > Soil > Wetlands > Permafrost | place: Sweden... | reverse complement strand
CTAGAAACTGGGCGTCTCCGTACTTTCCGTCCGTGGCGCCGCACTTTCGCGTGGCTTACTCTACTATCCCAATATTTGGAGGCGCAGACTTCTTAAGCTCGGCAATATCGGCGCTATGGCCTAGGATTTCGTTTCAGGAAGCAACAGGAATGTCAAAAGGCGACGCTCTTTCCAATCCTTCACTTGCCTCGACATTTGCTTCGATACTCGTAATCTCATTTATCGTCGCGGCTAAAAGTCTTGCCGCCGAACCCGCGCTTACTCCCGCCTGGCAGTCAAACCCGCTTCCCATTGGCGGCATTTTGAGAGACAGCGCTTTATGGACTGCCTATAGAGCGCGCTTTGTCGACAAATCCGGTCGCATCATCGACACAGGAAACGGAAAGGCTAGCCACAGTGAGGGACAGGGATACGGAATGCTGCTCGCGGCGGCGGCGGCGGATCGTTCCTCATTTGATGCGATCTGGTCTTGGACAAAAGAAAACCTCATGGTGCGGCCGGACAGACTTGCCGCATGGAAGTGGGATCCAGATACCAAGCGCGCAGACGACAAAAACAATGCGACCGACGGCGACATATTGATCGCATGGGCTCTTGCGGAAGCTGCCGAATTATGGGACTCGCCGAACTATTTGAGTGCGGCGCGCGGCGTCACAGACGATATAATCGAAAAGGCGATCCGGATTGCGCCGGGACAAGGGCATATCCTGATGCCTGCGGCCCGAGGATTCTCACGTTACGAGAGCCCTGATGGTCCCGTCGTTAACCTCTCTTATTGGGTCTTCCCCGCATTCCCTCGCTTAGCGCAAATCAACCCGCGATTTGACGGACGAGCGCTGACGATAGACGGTCTTGAGCTTCTCCGACGCGGCCGGTTTGGCGCATTGGAACTACCGCCAGACTGGCTGTCCCTAGAGTCCGAAGCAGATGGCGCCAAACCTGTCCCTGCGCAAAACTTTCCGAGAAGATTCGGATACGACTCCATTCGCATTCCTCTCTATCTCTTTTGGGCTGGAATTTTAGGCGAAGGGGCGCTGCGCGCCTTCGAAGGCGTATGGACGAGCGAGGATTCGAAGGGGCAGTTGATCGACCTTGGCGCCGTCGGCAAGAATGTCCCACTCGACGAGCCGGGTTATCTGGCGATTGGGGCGCTTGTCCGATGCACGACAATGAAGCAGACCTATCCAGCCGAGTTCTATCGTTTTAGATCAAATCAAAACTATTATCCTGCAACGATACATATGTTGTCGTTGCTCGCAGCGGCTGCACGTGGCGGACCCTGTCTGGACCAAGCTGCTGTGTCTGACAATATGCCTCATATTGGGAAGTCGCACACCTCCTCAATGTCATCGTCAGTGTCGCAAATTACTCCCCGGGCTGGATTAGCTCCGCAACGCGAGAGAACTGCGCCACACTTGGCCGCCTCAGGGATAAACGCTCCGGAGTCGGCGAAGCGCAAAATAACGGTTAAGAATGACGAACGAGACGATGCCGTTCTGATGTTTTACCTTCGATGGGCGCTTGGCGGGCTTGTTGCAACCACTGCACTGTTCTCGATGGTCCGGAGAATCAATTTAAAAAGTCTGTCGCCCAAACCTGAAGCGCGTGAGTCACTCTTCCTAAATGCGGCATCGATAATTCCGCGGAGAAATGATGATGCGCTCATGGAGGCGCCAAGGACCCTTCCCTACAATCCATTTACACATTCATCCGACACTGCGATCTTGGGTCGACAGATAGAGATCGCAGCGGAGGCCTGTGTTCGATTCAGTCGCACCATCGGCGTCATCTATTTCGAAGTTGGCTCGCTAAAAAAATTGGACCGTCAGCTTGGAGCGCAAGTTGTCGACTTGAAGGTTGCTGCGTTGGTCGCGGAACTTGGCCGTTTGCTTCGGGCTACGGATTATATAGCGACGCCAGAACGCAACCAAATCGTAATTTGCATTTGCCTCCTTGAAAATACGACGGATCTTAAAAGCATCGCCGCGCGTCTTTGGGAGACTGTGCAACGACATGGCATCGTGCCGCAACCGGCGGGATATTCAGTCTATCCCCTCAATGGCTATTCGGGTGAGGAACTGATCAATGCTGCGCGCGAGGACTATCTATCTAAAGGCGGCAGCAAACGTTCCCGAGATTCCGATAGCATCCCCAAGCAATTTACTTCAAACAAATATAAAATGGCGCGCCATAGATCAGCGGACAAGACAGCCAAAAAATCTGCTTGTGTCGCCGCGCCGGCGTCAAATGCCAAAATGTCGGTGATTGCGGGGAAGGGCCAAAGGACTTTAGGCTTTAAGCGTTCAGATGATTTGGTATGTGAAGAACAGAACCTAAAGCCGCTCCGCTAAATGAAAGTCAGTTCTGATCGAGATCGACGATCAAGGACATTCGCAAAAGTTCCGAAAGGCTTTCGGCATGCATCTTCTCCATGATGGTGGCGCGATACGTTTCGACCGTGCGCATGCCGATGCCGAGGTTATGGGCGATAACTTTGTTCAGCTGTCCGGCGAGCAAACCGTCCAATACTTCGTTTTCACGTGGCGTCAGTGTCGCCAGCCTGTTCCGGATCAATTGAATTTCTGCGTCGCGCGCCCGTTGGTCGCTTCCGTGAACTAGCGCCGCGTGGATCGCGCCTAGCAGCATTTCATCGTTAAATGGCTTTTCCAGGAGATCGACCGCTCCTTCCTTCATGACTTGAAGGGCTAGCGGCACGTCAGCGTATGCGGTTATCACTATCACAGGGACAGCGATTCGCGCCCGTTTCATCTTGATTAGAAGCTCGACCCCGGTCATATCCTGCATCCGCACATCCGTGACAACACAGTCGAATTTCTCGGGCTCGCTGCAAGCAAGGAAATTTTGCGCCGACGTATATGGGCGAGCGTCGAGGCCCTTGCTTGTCAACAGCATTTTCAACGCCTGTCGCAAATCGGCATCGTCATCGATGATGGCAATCAATGGAGGGCTATTCATCGGCAGCCTCTCCTCGGACCGCTAACGGCAATGTGAAGCTGAATACGGCGCCGCCAAAAGGATTTTGATCGGCCCATATTTCTCCAAAATGGGCTTCGATGATTGATCGTGAAATCGACAAACCAACTCCCATCCCATAGTCCTTAGTCGTGGCAAAGGGCTCGAAAAGTCTCGCCTTCACCTCGTCGGGAATTCCACTCCCTGTGTCGATGACGTCAATGCGGATCATGTCGCATTCGATTGACGACGTTGCGATCCTGAGTTGTCGCTCGTTGGAATTGCTCATCGCCTGTCTGGCGTTTCGGAACAAATTGGCCATAACTTGCTTGATCTGAAACTTGTCCGCCAAGACGAGATCATTTTCCGCATCGAGTTGCAGAGTCGCCTCGATATTCGCCGACCTAAGGGAATCGATCATGAAGGCGAGCGCATCGCGTATTAAGTCGTGCAGTTTTTGAAATGTCTTGTTTGGCTCTCCACTTGACACGAATTCGCGTAAGTGGCTGATGATATGACCCGCTCGCACTATCTGATCGGCAGCAAGATCCAGGGTTTCCTCTACGGTTGCGCTTCGCTCCGCCAGCGGCGTCGCTAGAAGCTGCCGCGCCGTGTTGAGATAAGCGACGGTCGCTAAAAATGGCTGGTTGATTTCATGCGCCAAAGCGACGGCCATGCCGCCGATTGCGGTCACGCGTTCCCTGCGCAAGCTCTCAACAATCGCCTCGGCCTTGCGCTGCGGAGATAAATCACGTGTGAAGCCGACAAAAATGTCGGCAGCATCGCTTCTTGCTCTGGAAAGCGCTAAATCCATTGGGAACAGCGAGCCGTCCTTACGTCGTCCTTCGGTTTCGCTGCGAAAGCTTCCAGGGCCGGAAGGACTTTTCAGGAAATGGTCCTGAATAAAGGCCTCCAGGTCCTTGTTCGCCATTTCGGGAACGAGCGATCCAATGGTGAGTTGGACGATTTCTTCCTGATGGTAGCCAAACATCGTCACACCGGCGGTGTTGATCGATTGCACCATACCGGCCTGGTCGAAGGCTAGAATTGCATCTAACGAACCATTAATTATAGCGCGAAGCCGCTGTTCGTTGGCAGCAAGCTGGGTTGCGTGCGCGGCGACCTCGATTTGACTACGCACACGTGCGAGGAGAATTGTCGGTTTGATGGGCTTTGAAATATAGTCCGAAGCGCCGAGTTCGAACCCTCGTTCTTCGTCAGACGCGTCCGCCAGCGAAGTCAAAAGCACGACTGGAATATCGGAGGTCAACACGCTTTCGCGAAGCGCTGCGAGAACGGCGTATCCGTCGAGGCCGGGCATTACGACGTCGAGCAAAATGAGGCTTAGCTTTGGCTCGTTACGAGCGATGTTTAATCCCGCCTCCCCGGTTCGCGCAACGAGAACGCGATATTGAGGCCGCAAAATAGCGCTCAAACTGGCGATAATAGCCGGAGTGTCGTCGATGATCAGAATTGTGGGGTTATTCGTATGAGTCATTATGAACGGTTGTTGGCGTTGCAAATCCTAGTTCCCGCTTAAAAGCAGCGCGGTTAGCTAAGAAATACCTCAGTTTAGCATTGTCTTAGCGAATGAAGAGAGATCTAACACTTTGCCGGCGCATTGACAAATTCTGGCGCAACAAATGTCAAGTTATAGCGCTCTGCATAGCAGCCCGGACGCAGTTGAAGTGCCGGTGTTGCAAGACAATCCGCCCCATGGATGACGCGTCGATTTGCAGCCGCCTACCAGATTCGGGGACTCTTGATCTGCCGGCTTTCCTTCGCGTGCCGGAGGATGAGCCTTCCCGTGGTCGAGTCCGTCCTCCGGAAAGGAACCCTTCGCGGGGCCGACGCCGATGCGCTTTCGCACCTATAAACTGGTCATGACCTTGCGCGTCACGTCTCTCATCACCAGCGGATAGAGATAGATATACGCCTCCTTGCAGATCTCATAGGCTTCCTGTTCGCCGGTCGATTCGGCGGCTTTGGATGCAGGCAACGTTGCGCCTAAGTTGGAGATCAACACGGCAGCGCCTCCGTTGATTCTTGTGAAGCCGGTCTTCATTCTGCTTTGCCACGTCTTTTCAATCGGTTTGAGGCCAGCAGGACCGACCGAGGAAATTCTTCTCAGATTCATGGGGTTCGCCGAAATCGCCCTTCGGCTCCCGTTTTCGGAGCAACGCCATTTTGGACTATCCTAACGCCGGGCGAATCGGAATTCGCCGTCGCAGAATTTCATGCCGTTTTGAAAAGGTTAGTGGCATGCGCCTTCCGCTGGTTCTCCCGATCGCATTGCCACTGCTTGCGGCGTTGGGAGAATGGATTCTTTGGCCCTGGATCGCGCCAAGCGTCTGGCTGCTGTTTTATCCGGCCGTATTTTTCACCGCGCGATACACGGGCCTCTGGGGCGGGTTCTTCAGCAGCGTGTTGAGCGCCTGTATTGTCGCACTCGTTTTCTTTCCTCTTGGCCGCGAGCAGACTTCCCAATCGGCCCATCTTTGGTCGATCGCCGCCTTCATGTTCATGGGGGCGTTAATCAGCGAGACTTTCGCGCGCCTGCATCGCGCGCGGGCCGCGGCGCAGGGCGGTTTTGAAGCCGCCTTCGATCAGGCGGCGGCCGGCGTCGCGTTGATAAAGCCTGACGGGCGGCTCTTCCGGGTGAACAGAAAATATTGCGAAATCCTCGGCTACGACGAGAAAGAGCTGCTCGGCAAAAGGGGCGCGCAGATTGCCTATCACGACAATGTTGAGCCTGCCGCGCACAGTGGAGAGCAGTTGCTGGCCGACGCGGGGAAGTCGGCGACGATAGAAAAACGCTACGTTCGCAAGAATGGGGAAATCATATGGGCCAGTACGTCGCTGTCGCTGGTGCGCACGCCTGAAGGAGAGCCCGATTATTTCATCGCCGTGGTCGAGGATGTTCACGCGCGTAAGACGGCCGAACTGGCCTTGCAGGAAACCTCGGGGGGTCTTGCCGATGCGGAGCAAGTTGCGGGAATCGGCAACTGGCATGTCGACTACCGGACAAAGAAAGTCTTTTGGTCCGACACGCATTATCGCATCTGCGGTCGCGATCCGGCTCTGGGACCGTTGGCCTATCCCGAAATTCTGAGTCTCTTTACCCCCAAGAGTCAGAAAATCATGATCGCCGTCAGAGAAGCAGCCTTTGCCGGCGCCGATTTCTGGGAAGGCGATCTTGAATTGCTGCGCCCCGATGGCGTTCCCCGCTGGGTCACGATCCGAAGCCGGGTCGACCACGACGCCAGCGGCGCCGCTTTGAAAACGCATGGCGTCATCCAGGACATCACCGAGCGCAAGCTGGCGGAGCAAGAGGCGTGGGAAGCCCGAGCCAATCTCGAAGCCGCGCTCGCCAGTATGAGCGACGCCGTTCTGATTTGTAGCGTCGCGGGGCGTATCGTCGCAGCCAACGAAGCCTTCGCCACGTTCCACAAATTTAAAAACATGGCCGAATGTCCAACGCAGCGCTCTGAATTTCAGGCCATTTTTGAAATATGCATGGAGGATGGAACGCCGTGTCCCGCCGGTGAGCTGGTGGTCCCCTTGGCGTTGCGGGGCGAAAGCGGAACAGGCGCCGTGCGCCTCTTGAAGCGCAAGGACACGGGAGAAAGCTGGTTCGGAAGTTTTAATTACGGACCTGTTCGCAACGAGAAGGGCGACATTGTTGGGGCTGTGCTCACGGCAAGAGACATCACCGCGAGCAGGGCGGCCGAACAGGCGCTGAGGAAGAGCGAATTGCGCTTTCGCACGCTGGTCGGCGCGGTAAGCGCAGTAACGTGGTCCTGTCCGTCATCGGGACTTCATATCGAGCCGCAACCGGAGTGGATGGCTTTCACGGGCCAGACCGCGGAGGAAATGCTTGGCGACGGCTGGACCAAAGCCGTGCATCCCGAAGACCTCGACGCGGCGGCGCAGTCATGGCGAGCGGCCGTGGCGCGGGGCGAGCCATATGCGAGCGAGCACCGCATCAGCCATCACGACGGCCAATGGCGCTGGATGAGCGTGCAGGCCGTACCGATCCGCGACGCCAGCGGCGAGATCGTTGAATGGTTCGGCATGGGCGTCGACGTCACCGCCAGAAAGACGATGGAGCTGGCGATCAAAAAAAGCGAACAGCGGCTGTACGAGGCACAGCGCGTCGCGAGAATCGGCGACTATGAATGGGATCCCAAAACCGGAATCTCCTATTGGTCGCCATATATCTACCGCCTGTTCCACCGCGATCCGGCACTTGGGCACATCTCCTATCAGGAGGCCGAGAGTTTCATTGTTCCTTCCTGCTGGGTCGGCGTGAATGCCTTTGTGGAGAAATGCGTCGCAACCGGCGAGCCCTTCGAGGTGGATGCGGAGCTGAAGCCGCGAGATGGCGCCGTCCGCTGGGTTTCCATGCGAGGCGAGGCCGTTCACGACAAATCCGGCGCCCTCGTCAAGCTGCGCGGCACCGTGCAGGACATTACCGCCAGAAAGGCGATTGAGCAGGCGCTCAAGGAAAGCGAGGACCGGCTGTCACTTGGCACTCAAGTCGCCGGGCTGGCGCTCGCGGAAGTCGATTACATCAGCAACGTCATTCATCTCTCCGCGTCGGCCGCGAGCCTATTCGGCCTGGGCGCGGAGGCGAGAGACGCGCCGCGCGAGACCGTCCATGCGCTTTTCCATCCGGAGGATCGGACCGGCGTCGAGGAGGCCATCGAAAAGTCTCTTGATCCTGAAGGCTCCGGCGGATTCGAGATGGACTATCGCGTCATTCGGCCCAATGGCGAAGTTCGATGGCTGCGCGTTCAAAAGAAAGTTTTTTTCGCGGAGATCGACGGCCGCAGGAAGCCTTCCAGTTCAATGGTGGCGGCCTTCGATGTGACGCTGGAGCGAGGCGCTATAGAGGCCACGCGACAGAGTGAACAATTCTTGCGCGGCGTGCTCGACTCTCTGCCGCAGGAAATCGCGGTGCTGGATCAGGAAGGGACCATCATCGCCGTCAATGAGCCATGGGACCGCTTTGGCGCGGAGAATGGAGCAACTCTAGCGGCTGTATCCACAGGCATGAATTATCTGAGGGTTTGCCAGATCGCCGCCGAAAATGGCGATGACGACGCCCGCGCCGCTGTCATCGGGCTGGAGGCCTTGTTTTCAGGGTCGCGGAACGCCTTCACGATGGAATATCCCTGCCATTCTCCCAAAATTCCTCGATGGTTCATGATGCACGCGGCGCGCGCGACCAACAATGCGAGCGCGTTCATTGTCGGTCATATGAATATTACCGACCGCAGGCTCGCGGAGAATGCCTTAAGGGATAGCGAGGCGCGGTATAGCGAGGCAGAGCGCGTTGCTGGCGTCGGTAATTATGAATGGGACCCAATCACGCTCAAAGCGAATTGGTCGGCAAATCTCTATAGACTATGCAACCGCGACCCTTCGCTTGGTCCTGCCGTTTTTGATGATATCGCCCAATATTATGAGCCGGCGGATTGGGCGCGTATAGACGCAAGCTTGCAGCATTGTTTCACAACGGGCGAACCCTTCGAGTTGGACTGCCAACTTTGTCCAACCGGCAAGGCGCCGATTTGGATCACCTTCCGCAACGAATTCTTCCGCGACGCCGCCGACGATTCGGCGAAGATGCGCGGCACATTGCTGGACATCACCACCCTGAAACTGGCTCGCGACGAAATATTGCAGCTGAACGCCGGGCTCGAAAGACGGGTCGAGGAGCGCACGCGGCAGTTGGCCGAGGCGAGCAAGAAAGCGGAGGCCGCCAACGCCGCGAAAAGCGCCTTCCTCGCCAATATGAGTCACGAGATCCGCACGCCGATGAACGCCATCCTTGGCATGTCGCGCCAGTTGATGCGCGAGGCGCCGACGCCGCGTCAGGCCGATCGTCTGGCCAAGATCGACGGCGCCGGCCATCATCTGCTCGCGATCATCAACGACGTTCTCGACTTATCGAAAATCGAGGCCGAACGGCTGGTGCTCGAAGACCGCGACTTCGATGTCTCGGCGCTGTTCGATCATGTCAATTCGCTCATCGCCGATCAGGCTCGCGCCAAGGGGCTGAAGGTCGTTCTGGAGCTGGACGATACGCCGCTGCGTCTTTCGGGCGACATAACCCGGCTGAGTCAGGCCCTGCTGAATTACGCCAGCAATGCGGTGAAATTCACCGAGCGCGGCTCGATAACGATGCGGGCCCATCCGCTCGAAGAGCGCGACGGAAGTCTCCTCGTATGCTTTGAGGTGCAGGACACCGGCATTGGCATAGAGCCGGACGTGGCCAGGAAGCTGTTCGGGGCGTTCGAGCAGGCCGACGCCTCCACGACGCGCAAATACGGTGGCACGGGGCTTGGCCTCGCGATCAATCGCCGCCTCGCGGGCCTGATGGGCGGCGGCGTCGGCGTCAGGAGCGAACCGGGACAGGGCAGCGTCTTCTGGTTCACCGCGCGCCTGCGCCGCGCGAAGTCCGCCGCGCCGGACGTGGAAGCGGCGAAATTGGAAGTGGACATGACTTTGCTCGCGGGAACGAGAATTCTGCTGGTCGAGGACAATGAGGTTAACCGGGAAGTCGCCCAGGAGCTTCTGGAAAGCGCCGGACTGGCCGTGGCCCTGGCCAAAAACGGACGCGAGGCGGTCAACGCCGCCTTGAGCAACGACTATGATCTCATCCTGATGGACATTCAGATGCCCGAAATGGACGGATTGACAGCGACGCGTCTCCTGCGGGCTTCGCCGGAATGGGCGACGAAACCGATCGTCGCGATGAGCGCCAATGTGTTCGAGGAAGATCGCCGCGCCTGTGAAGAAGCCGGAATGAACGACTTTGTCGTCAAGCCCGTGGACCCCAGGGATCTTTTCCGCGCGCTAAGGAGCTGGCTTCCGGAAGCCGCGCCAGCGGGGGCGGGCCACGGCGGGTCGCTCGAGTCCGTTCCCGGTCTCAATGTCGAGAAGGGCCTCAGGGCGCTGAACGGAAACAAGGCGGCCTATCTGCGCATTCTAGGCCGTTTCATCGATTCCCGAGCTACGGAAATGGACCGGCTTCAGGCCAGCGTGAAAGACGGCGACTTGAAGCAGGCCGGAATTCTCGCCCACGGCCTTAAGGGAGCGGCCGGCAATCTCGGCGCCGAGGCGGTCGAAGCCCGCGCCCGCGAGCTGGAGGAAGCGATAAAGCAGGGCTGCGACGCGGCGGAAATTGAAGCCATCTTCGCCCGGCTGAAGACTGAGCTGGAGCGACTGGCCGTCCCGTGATGGATGCATGGGTTTCTGCCACATTCGAGCCCCCGACGACCGCTCATGGCGCCAAGCTGCCGTGCTAACCGCTCGAAAGCACGTCCGTTCAATGAGGCACTGCGGCCGCTCCTCAAACGCTGTTAGAGGCGGGGTTGAAAGAGGCATCGTGAACCAAGGACCGATATCGGCCGTATAGTCATCGCCAATGCACGGCCAATCAGTCCACTCAAACGCGATGTTCGCGGTTCTATTCCGAGTAGTGGGAGTTTTGGCGCGCCGAGGGGGATCTGAACTCCTGTTTTAACCGTGAATGACTGAAGCAATTCGCAGAACGCGGGGAGCGTTGGCTTTGTCTTCGCCCCCTATTGATAGTGGCTACCGACAGCTCGATTTTTCGACTGGACTCCGCTTCCAAACGGAGCATTGCTTGGCGTCAGGAAGCCGGCCGCCCGTTTTGGCGACAAGGCGCCCCCTCTTCCACCCCGCCGGCCCAAGGCCATTGCGGGGTCGTGTTGGTGACAGCGGATGCTGTCGCCTCACGAGGAGAACATCATGGCAAAGCTCACGGATAACCAACTAATCGTATTGTCCAACGCAGCAGCGCGCGACGACGGAATCGCGGTCATCCCGAACAAGATGAACAAGGCGGCGGCCTCAAAGGTGGCAGCAAGTCTGGTCGCACGCAAACTGATGCGGGAGGTGCGGTCCAAGCACGACATGCCGGTCCGGTGCAAGGATGAGGCTGATCGATCGATCAGCCTGAAGATCACACGCGCAGGCCGCGATGCGATCGGCCTCGAGGATGAGGTTGCTGAAAAATCGCCGCCTGCCAGCAAGACGAATTCTCGCTCGAACCAATCGGCAGCGAAAGAACGGTCCGGCGTCGGTGTCGCGTTGCAGGAAATCATGCGACGGCATTTCAATATTTTCAATTGGTTACGCCTGCACAAAACTTGAGAATTTGTGTGAAACCTGAGAATGGCGTGACAGATTTGCACGAAATGTGCGAATGATCGGTCCCGATGTTTGCGAACGATTCGATCCTGCAAATGAACGACGAGGCGGAACGAGACGAGCGAGACTGGGAAGAGGCGTGCCGACGCGAAGACGCAATTCGCACATTACTCACCGGTCGGACGTCGACCTTGACCGCAAAAGAGGTGGAGGCTGTTGCCGTCGAGCTCGGGCTCAGTCGTGCAACACTTTATCGCATGATCCGGCGTTATCGCGACGGGGGCACCGTTTCGTCGTTACTGCCCCGCTCCATCGGTCGGCCGAAGAAATCGCGGTCGCTCGCACCGGAACGCGAGGCGCTGATCGCCGACGCAATCCGGCGGTTTTATCTGAAGCCTGAGAAGCCGAAGTTCGGCCGGCTCGTGCAGGAGATTCGGCTTCGTTGCCTTGAAATGGGATTCGCGCCGGCGAACTGGCGTACGATCAAGTCGCGGGTCGAAGACCTTGACGTGCGCATGGTGGCGTTGCGCCGCAAGGACGAGCCCGTGATCAAGGCCACGAAGGCGACGCCCGGCCACTATGTCGCAGCGCGACCGCTCGAGATCGTTCAGATCGACCATACTCGGGTGGACGTTGTGGTTGTCGATGAAGAAACCCGCGAGCCCATCGG
>Ga0182030_10022210_pt1 | contig 11827 bp, 6 predicted proteins | sample 812S3MmetaG_FD_121299 | JGI IMG/M metagenome (GOLD analysis project Ga0182030, IMG submission 121299) | Permafrost microbial communities from Stordalen Mire, Sweden - 812S3M metaG (Illumina Assembly) | ecosystem: Environmental > Terrestrial > Soil > Wetlands > Permafrost | place: Sweden... | reverse complement strand
TCCATTCGGGCGTCGTCGGGCGAGGTGCTCGAACTCGGCGAAAGCTCCTTATACACGGCGCTGCAGCGCCTCCTACTAAATGGTTGGGTGAAGGACGAATGGGGAGCATCGGAAAATAACCGCCGCGCGCGCTATTACACGCTTACACCAGCCGGCAGAAAACACCTGGCAGCACAGGTGCGCGAGTTCGACCTGGTGATGACCGCGATTCAGCGGGTGCTGCGGACAGCATAAACGAAAGGGGACTTATGCGCTTGTTTCGAAGACTCAAGTACCTGCTCCAGCGCAACCGGCGCGCGCAAGAACTGGCGGAAGAATTGTCGTTTCACCGCGCGCTGGCCGAGCGGGAGGAGCGAGATTCCGGCGCCGCCCCGGGGGAGGCAAGCCGCGCGGTCAACCGCCTGATGGGCAACACAACGCTGGCTCGCGAAGCGGCGCACCACATTTGGTTTCCCGCCGCGATTGAAGGCGTATTTCAGGATTTGCGCTACGCCTGGCGCGGGCTCAGCCGCAGCAAGGCTCTGCTGGTAGTCGCGTGTCTCTCGCTCGGTCTCAGCACCGGTTTTGGCACCGCGCTGGTCAGTGTTGTGAACGCCGTGGTTTTACAGCCCGTGACGTCGGCACGCCCGGACGCCTTGACCCGGCTCTGGGTGGGCACCGGCAATCGGATTTCATGGTTGAACCTGCACGACATTTGCGACGACACGCCGGGTGTGGCGTGCTCCGGGTATCGCATCGATGAGCTGATGTGGGATCGGGGCGGCGAACCCGCGCGGATTTTTGGCCAGACCGTGAGCCCTCACTACTTCACAATGCTCGGCATCAACGCAGCCGAGGGTCGCGTGTTCACGGCCGAGACCGTGCGTGACACACCAGATACGATAGTGCTGACGCAGGCGTTCTGGGAGCGGCAATTGGGGAGCGACCCAGGTGCGATAGGGCGCAAGCTGTTGCTCACCGGCCATCCGTACACCGTGATCGGTATTTTGCCTCGCGGATTCCGCTCCATCTGGGGACTCGGAATTGCACCGTCAGTGTACTTGCCGGCAGGCTCCGCCGCACGGCCCACCACAAACCGGCGCGCCGATACGGAATACGAGATTCTGGGCTTACCGGCGCCGGGACAGGGCTTGGCGGAATTCCGCTCGCGCGTATTGGCGCGCGCCAAAGGACTGGAGGCAGCGTATCCACTGGACAACCGCGAGTTTGCCCGGGTGCAAACATTCGCATTTCACCGCTTCGGCCTGTTTCTCAGCAGCGACGATCCGATGATGCGCGTGCTTCTGCTATTCGCGTCCTTGATCGTGGTGTTCGTGGTGCTGCTTGCCGTGGTGGCGTGCGTGAACGTCGCTGGGCTGTTGGTGGCGCGGGCCATGGCGCGGCAGCGTGAGATCGCCATTCGCCTGAGCATCGGGTGCGGACGAATGCGGCTGGCGCGCCTGCTGCTGGCCGAGAGTCTCCTGCTGGCGCTCGCCGGCGTGGGCCTCGGAGCCCTGATGAGCGTTTGGCTCGCGCGCCTGCTGGTCGCCGTGCCTCTGCCGTTTCCGGTGCCGTTTGAGGTGGAAGTGCCGATCGATACGCACCTTCTGGCTTATCTTGCGATGCTTGTGGGTCTCGCCACGGTGGTAGTGGGCGTCGCACCCACGCTACAGGCGTGGCGCGTTTCGGTAGCGGGAGGGGCTGGCCTTGCGCCGCGTGCCGCCGGGTTCCGCCGCTGGTCTCTACGCGGCGCCTTGATTGCCGGACAGATCGCTGTCTCGACCGTGCTATTGGTGGCCACCACTCTTTTCGTACGGAGCCTTTGGGTGGCAAGCCGGATCGATCCTGGATTCGACCTCGACCACGTCGCGACCGTGGAAGCCGACACGCGCTCGCATCAACTGAAGGAGGCCGAAGTAACGGCATACTATGGCGCTGCGATTGCCCGCCTGAAAAGCCTGCCGAACGTGACGGCGGTATCGGGAGCCGTGGTTGTGCCGCTCAGCATGGCCTCTATTGTCAACAGCCTGGTGGTCGACCGAGGCGACAAGGATCAGGCCGTCACCGTCAATAGCAACTGGATTCTGCCCGACTACTTTCGCGTCATGGGCATCCCGCTTCGCGCCGGGCGCGACTTTGGCGAAGCGGACAGGCAATCCAAACCTCGCGCCGCCATCGTGAACGAGACATTTGCTCGCAGACTGTTTCCTGGCCGCGGTGCGCTGGGGCAGCGTGTTCGCCGTCCCGTTTCGACTGGCGACCCCGAGCCTTGGGCGGAAATCGTGGCGGTGGTCGCCGACAGCCGCTACCTGACGCTCGGTGAGGAGACTCGCCCGCAGGTTTACTGGCCGTTTGGACCGAGCACGGGCGACATGACCATCCATGTCCGCACGGAAACGGACCTGGGAACGCTGGCACGTGCGCTTCCGGAGATCTTGAGCGGCGTCGATTCGCGCGTCACCACGCGGGCCCGGCCGCTGCGCGCGGTGATGTCTGTGGCGCTGTTTCCGGCACAGGCTGCCGCGGTAGTGCTCGCTGCGCTCGGACTGGTGGGCTGGGCGCTCACGGTTGCGGGGCTTTATGGGCTGGTGGGTTATACCGTGACGCGGCGTATTCCCGAGATCGGGGTGCGAGTGGCTCTGGGCGCCTCACCATCGAATGTGATGCGTCTGCTGCTGCGAGAGGGGCTGACCATTACTTTCGCCGGTCTGGCGGCAGGACTGGTTCTGGCGGCATTGGTCACGCCTTTCCTGGGGATGCTTCTCGCCGGCGTTCCGCCGCGCGATCCTGCAAGCTTCGCACTGGTAGCCATCGTTTTGGTAGTCACCGCCCTAATTGCCAGCTATGGCCCCGCGCGCCGGGGCATGCGGCTCTCGCCGGTGGACGCCCTTCGTCAGGATTGACCGAGCTCCCCACGCTGCCGCCCCCGCCGCCGGCAGGGGCAACAGCACGATCACGGCGCCCGGATAGGAATGTGTTCCAGCCGCAATCGCAGGAACGCAAGCGGACTCAGCAGAATCGCCACTGAGACACGGGCGCAGCCGCCTCAGGAGTCCAGGCTGTGTGTGCCGAATCGAGTCATCGAGTGGGCTCGGGGATCAATATCGGGAGTCATTGTAGCCAATTAGGACCATCAAAGTCGCAATTACATAAGTCTTACAAACGATTGGGCATCTCCCCTGCTATCGTGGAATCGTCTCCCTTAAGAGGATCTCCTTGAGCAAAGAACCTGCCATCATAATCGACCGCACCGGCCTGAACTGGCTGACCACTATCGTTCTGGTCCTGATCCACATCGGCGCCATCGCAGCGCTTTTCTTCTTTAGTTGGAAGGCTTTGGCCACCGCCGTTTTCCTGTATTGGATAGCCACCGGGCTCGGAATCAGCATGGGCTACCATCGGCTACATACCCATCGGTCGTACAAGGTGCCCCGCTGGATGGAGTACTTTTTCGCGGTTTGCGGCACCTTGACGCTGGAAGGCGGACCGATTTTCTGGGTCGCGATCCATCGCATTCACCATCAGCGGTCAGACCAGCCGGGCGATCCGCACTCCCCGCGCGAGGGCGCATGGTGGGCTCACGTCGGCTGGATCCTGGTGGGCGAAACCAAGCACAACAACACCAAGCTCCTGGGCAAGTATGCGCCCGATCTGGCCAAAGACCGCTTCTACGTCTGGCTCACCGATAACCACTGGATCCCCAATGTGGCGCTGGCGATTATCCTCTACCTGGTGGGCGGACTTCCGGTGCTGCTTTGGGCCGGCTTCTTCCGCATCGTTTTCGGATTGCACGCCACCTGGCTGGTGAATTCCGCCACTCACCTGTGGGGCGGACGCCGGTTCGCGACGCGCGACGACTCGCGCAACAACTGGTGGGTGGCGCTGATTTCCTTCGGCGAAGGCTGGCACAACAATCACCACGCTTATCCCACGTCGGCCCGCCATGGGCTCGCCTGGTACGAGTTCGATCCCTCCTGGCTTCAGATCAAGCTGTTGAAAGCGCTGGGCCTGGCGAAATCCATCCACGTGGCGAGTGTAGACGGCAGTATCGCCGCCGAGCGCGAAGCCGCCTGACTTACCGGACGCACAGCCTAAGTTACGGAATGCGCCGCGGGTAGTCGCGTTCCAGTTGCCGGTAGAGATCCCGCGACTGGCCGGTACGCCCGCGATAGTTGCCGAGCATCTCGGCGAGTGCCGCCAATCCTTCGAAATCGGCTTCCCGTTCGACGGTTACGCGCTGCGCCGCGGGCAGGGGCGAGTCCCCGATAATCCTCACATTTGTCTGGCCTGTTTCGAGATAGGTCTTGAGATCCAGCTCCACCTGTCTGACCGATTTGCCGTAAACCTGGCGAAATGCTTCCGTGGTTTCCACGGTCTGCAACGCGGCCAGCAAATCGGGAAACCTAGCCCCGTAGCGGGGATCGAGAACCAGCATGTGAGCCAACAGCCAACTCTCCGCGTACGCTGCATCCACCGAACCGGCACTCGTGAAAATCGGCGAGTCCGTAGTCGCCGATGCCAATTCCGTGAGGCCGATCCAGGCATCGCGGCGTAACGAGAGCACCCTGCCGGGGATGAATTGTCCGATGGTAGTCGGTTGCCCGGATCGCGGTTCCGCGAGATTGGAATAGAGCTCCGCCAACCCCTCATTGAGCCAGGCAGGTAGCCGTAAACCGCTCTGTGACATCACGAAATGCACGTATTCATGGGAGGCCGCCCGGCCCTCGGCGTGGGTACCATCCAAGACCACAAAATCCCGGCGCGCGCCGGGCAGAAAGTAGCCGATCGAGCGGCTCATGGGCGCAAAGGGCAGAAATTCGTCGCGCGACCCGAATTCGATGATGCAAATCGGCCTTTCGCGCCGATCCCGCACCTCGCTTCGCACCTCTCCCCTCCATCCTAAAATGGGCTGCAGGACGGCCCGCAGACGCTCCAAACGGAAGATCAGACTGCGCCCGGCGTCTTCATCCGCCGTGGTGTACAGTTCGAAATCCGGGGTGGCCACTCTGACCCACGAGGCGTGCCCATGGGGCAATTCCGCGGCGGCACACCACGCCACGGGGAAGCAAAAAGCCAGAGCCATCAGTGCGAAACATCTCGGCACGAGTATCTCATCGGCAGAATCTGCCGCAGGCTCCACTGGAAAATCCCGCCCATTCGTCCGATGAGGTTGGCCAGGAGAATCGAGGAGCCGAGCGTCCAGTGGCTCCGAACGGGAATCGGTGCGTCGTCGAACCAGGCCTACCAGGCGAGACCGATCGCAGCGCGCTGGGCAGGTGTGCTTTTGCTCCTGCTAGTCGTAGTGGACAGGCAAGGGCTCGCGGCGGATAGTGGAATCATGAAGGCTGGCTACTGCTGCTTCGCCCAGCTCCGGCAGATGGCGCCGGGTTTCTATCGGGTTTGCGGCAGCGCTGGTTATGATAGGATTGGCCGTTCTGGCCGTGTCGAATTATCGCGAGCGCGGGCGCTTCCGAGGCGCTCTCAATAACGCCCGGCTGGCGGCCGGGACGGGCAGCCGCCACAAGAGCACTCTTCTGGCTCACATGAGCCACGAAATCGGGATCCCCGTGCACGCCATTACCGGAATGACCGGTCGGGCGCTGGAAGAGGTGACGAGTGAAAAGCAACGCGGGTATCTTCACGCACGGTCAGAAGGCATCCCAGTCGTTGCCCACTTTGGTGAACGATATGTTGAAGTTCTCCAAGCTGGAGGCAGGGAACGTGGAACTGAAAGCGGTGAATTTCAATTTGCAGGAGTGTCTCCAGGCGGAGCTGCGCGCTGCGGAATTGCACGCACGGGAAAAAGGTCTGACGGTGGCGCGGCAGATCGATCCCGAGGTCCCTCAGTTCGTGGTCGGCGACGATCGCCGCCTCGGCCGGCTGCTCTCGAACCTCGTAGGGAACGCCATCAAATTCAGTAGCAGCGGCGAGATTCGCGTGAACGTCAGGCCGGTGGTGATCACGGAAGAATATGCGGAGCTGGAGTTCATCGTGACCGATACCGGAATCGGCGTACCCGCCGACAAGCAGCGGTCCATTTTCGGCGCGTTCGAACAGGCCGATGGCTCGAGGACGCGAAAGTACGGTGGCGCCGGGCTTGGCCTGGCGATGTGCGAGAGACTGGTGAACCTGATGCACGGTAGCATCTGGGTAGAAAGCCCCTGGCGATCGCCGGAAACCCATCGAATGGTACAAGGCAGCGCCTTTCATTTTACGGTGAAGATCAGCCCCGGTAAGGCGCCCGTGGTGCAGGCGCCAAAGCTTGTGCCGGCGGCTATTTCCCGCACGCTGCGGATTCTGCTCGCCGAAGACAACCCGGTGAATCAGAAACTCGTCGTCCACTTGTTGCAGCGGCGCGGCCATACGGTCGCTGTGGCGAATAACGGGTGCGAGGCAGTGGAAATCGCCAAGCGCGAGAACGTGGATCTCGTGCTCATGGATGTCCAGATGCCGGAGATGGACGGTTTTCAGGCCACCGCGGCCATCCGTACCTGGGAGCAAGGCCGCCGCACACCACTGTGCATTGTGGCGCTCACCGCACATGCCATGGATGGCGAGAAGGAGCGGTGCTTGGCGAACGGGTTCGATCTGTACCTGGCGAAGCCGTTCCGTCCCGACGAACTGGATCGCGTGCTGGCCGAAGGGGTGGTCCACAACGACGCTCTCGCGGGGTAGTCGTCAGCTGCGCGGGCGACGCTCTGGGGTAAGGTCCTGCTGCCCGCACCAGATCGGAGAAGTATTCTCGGCAGACGGCTTCAAGCCCAATGCCCCAAGTTTTTCCCGTTTCCGGGCAATAGCACAAATAGTGGGGCGGACGCCCTCGTCCGCAGCCGACCCCCTGGTCGGCTTCTCGGTGGTCGCAGCCGACTGATTCTTCACGCACCAGCGGGACGAGGGCGTCCCGCGCGGACCAGGGGGTCCGCCCCGGGTCCGCCCCACCAATTTATTCGGAGTCCCGGCGGTGGGAAAAGTATGCGGCATTAGGCTTCAAGCCAGGCTTCAAGCCATTCTCTGGCATCCGTGCCACTTTGTTGCCCGGCAGCATGATCGCCATCTTCCCAACCTGGACGTCGCGGGTTCGAGCCCCGTCTCCCGCTCCATGTTTTCAATAACTTGCGTAAATCCGTTTCACGTCGTGCTCCGTTTGTTCTCCGTTCATAATCAATACGGCGCTAAGATTCAGCAAGCACAGGGCTACTTGCTCCACCAGCGTGCTCCGATAGATGATCACTGCTAACCATCTCCAAGTAGCCCCATCCGTCAAGCACTTAGTGGCGTCGGTCGACCCATGACTGCCAGCGTTCGGAAACTGGCTCAATCCAACGGCCAATCTCAGTAGGGAGGAACCTGCGAATGGCGCGACGCCTGCGCTTTGACGGCCCGCCCCGGCTTGGCGGTTCTCGGTCAGTAGGAGAAAATCATATGGATTCCAGAACCTTCCATGTCACTGAACGCGCGCTATATCATTGACGAACTGCCAAGGATTGCAGCACCGGCCTAGTACCCCTAATTTGGGCGGCCCGGCCGACCACCACTGTGGCATCATTACGTTGAGGCTGCCTGAGATGTGGCCTGCTCACGGATCTGAGAGGCCCGCGATGGATCGAAGAGAACCGGTCTTGCCGAGGAGCACCGACGCTGTTGTCGTAGTTCCTGGAAGCATGGGTTCGGAGCTGATAGACGCGTCCGGCAAGGTGTGCTGGGGGTTGAAACCTTCGGTCTTGGCACGTGCCTGGTTGACCAAGAATCTCGACATTCTTCAGGTCACCGACGACGATATGGCCGGCGGTGGCCGGCTGCGTCCTACCCGGCTGCTGCGGGTGCCGGGGTACATGCCCTTCCTCGGGGGAATCGAGCCATACACCGACCTGTTGAGGCGTGTAGCTGAGGCCGCGGCCGACTCGCGGGCCGTGGCCGAGTTCCCGTATGACTGGCGCCTATCTATCGAATACAACGCCCCGCTTCTTGTCCGGTGTTGCGAGGAGCACCTCGAGTCGTGGCGGGCAGTTGTGCAGGCCGAACGGAAGGGCGATCCGGCCGATGTACGTCTCGTGGTGGTGGCGCACTCGATGGGCGGCTTGGTCACCCGGTATGCGACCCAGGAGTTGGGTCTGTCAGCGTTGCTGAGGCAAGTCATCACCTTGGGGACGCCGTTCTACGGGGCGGTCAAGGGGGTGCAAATGCTCGCCACCGGGGAGGGCGCCCCTCTGCCCCGTGAGGCCGCCCGCCGGCTCGCGTTGACCTGTCCGGGAGTCTTCGACTTGTTGCCTCGGTACCGGTGTGTTGTGACCACCGATGGTGTGCGGCGACTGACTGTCGAGGACATCGCCGCGATCGGCGGCAGCGCCGAGCTGGCCGCGGACGCCTCCCAAAGATGGGAAAGACTCGGCCTCGCCACCGGTGACCGATCCGGCAGCGCGGTTCGTCATCTCGCTGTGGTCGGTACGGAGCAGCCCACCCTGCAGAGTGTGGAACTAGAGGCGGGAGAAGCGACGTTTCTCGAGTCCCTCGCCGGGGTCAATCATGCTGGTGACTCGACGGTCTATCGGCAGGCGGCTGCACCGGACGACCAGCCGGCGTTCGTGCTCCCACAAAGACACGGCAGCTTAGCCAAAACACCAGAAGCGCTGGCATTCGTCGCAGACAAACTGGTCGGTGCGGACACAAAGCCCCCGCTTGGGACTCGGCCCGTCGGTGCGGATATCCCCGACATAGCCGTCGCCGGGAGGCCGGTCAAGGTCCGGGTAACCGGCAACGCCATCGATCCGGTCGGAGTGTCGGTGAAGAGCACCGACATCGAGACGGGCATACCTACCACGTGGCATGCCAGCACCCGTGTCGATGGTGCCCTGCAGTACACGCACCCCGGGCTCCCGCCGGGCCTGCACCGGATCCAGATTCAGGCGGGCGGATACTCACCGGTCACCGATATGGTTCTGGTGACCGCGCCATGAGCCAGATCAAGCTGATCACCGTTGGGCTCAGCGAATACAGCAAAATGGCCGGGTGGAAGATCGAAGAAGCCGCCTCCAGTCGGACCGCGATCGAGGATGCCCTGCGACGCCACGGTGTCGACGTCGAAGACTGGACGCCGCAGGCGACGACAGAGGGGATCCGAAAGCGGCTGGAATCCTGGGGAAAGCAGGCCGACGAGTCAAACATCGTGTACTGGGTGGGACACGGCGAGTACAGCGACTTCGGCTACCACCTCGCCCTCGCCGACAGCGACAGCCCTCTTGAGGAGGAGAACAGCCTCCCCGGTGCCAGGCTACAAACGAACCTGCGGAACCGAATCGCTCGACGCGCGGACGCGTCCGGCGACGGCTGGGTCTTGCTGATCCTCGATACCTGCGGATCCGCCGAGGGATCCTGGGATATTTACCGGGAATTCGACCGCAGACCACCTAACGTCGGCGTCATCGGCACCACCCGTGGCGGCGCCGCGTTCGCTGGCACGTTCAGCCAAAAGTTCGTCGAAGGACTGACCGGCTTCACGGGAAACGACACCGACGGCATCCCACTGCGCGAACTGGTACGTCGCCTCGAGGAGAGCGGATTCCCGGTCAACCAGGACTTCGCCGCGACCGCACGCTTACCACTCCCGTTTGACGCCGCCCCACCAACCCAAGCCACCCTCGACAGCTACGCCGAACTGCAAACGGTCCTCGATAAGGCGCCACCTGAGGTGCGGAATCACTTCTACGCTAAAGCGCAAGGCGCGGAGATCGGCGAGCCAGCTTGGCACTTTAGTGGCCGCGAAAACGAGCGGCGAGCCCTCTCCGCATGGCTGCGCGCAGAAGTTGGCGGCATGTTCGTTGTGACTGGGATCGCCGGGGCCGGCAAATCCGCGCTGCTCGGCATGATCCTGGCCACCGCCGACGACGACATCTGCAAAGGCCTGGCAAGCCTTCGACAGGACCAGATCCCGGACGACCAACGCCCCGTAGGTGTCACCTTCGATGCGGTGGTACATCTGCGCAGCCTGACAGTCACCGACACCATCGAGACCCTCGCGGGCGGGCTTGGACTCGACGGCATCTCCGACGTAGACGCGCTGATAGCCGCCGCCCGCAAGCGCACGGCCGCGACCTTCATTCTGGTCGACGCTCTAGACGAGTCCCGCGACCCGATGACCATCGCCGCCCTTCTGCGCCAACTCGCTTTGGTTCCTGACGTCCGCGTCCTGATCGGCACCAGACAGTCGCTGCATGAGGACCCCGACACACCGACGGCACCAGATCGTGACGTGCTCGACGCTTTGGATGCCCCACCCGAACACACCCTGACTCTGCAACGCGACGCCGACGCGGTCCGTCGTTACGTCGCCCGGCGACTCCAGCAGCCCGATGTCCGGCGCCTGGGTATGCCCGCCGCCCGCATCGCCAAACTGATCGCCAGCCACGACGAGCCCTTCCTCTTCGCCCGACTCGCCGTCCACGAGATCATCGCCGACCCAAATTGGGCTACTTCGATAGATCGCCTGACCCAACTGCTCGGTGGGAAACACCGAGGAATCTTCGCTCGCGCCGTTCAACGCCTGGCCGCCAATGAACCTGAGGCCGAGGCGCTCCTGCATGCCCTCACCTACGCGCGAGGAAGCGGATTCCCCCGCACCGGCGGCATCTGGGCGATAGCTGGCTCGGCGCTCGGCGATCGTCCATTCAACGACAACCACGTCGCCAAGGTCCTCAAGGTCGCAGCCCCATACATCATGCACGACACTGAGTTCGGGCAAGGGGTCTACCGGCTCGCCCACCGCACCTTCGTCGAGCACTATCTACGCAGCGACCGCCGAAGCCCAACTACGGATCACGATGACCACTCGGCCCCAAACAGCGCGCCATGACGTCATGAATGACATGGAACCAGGACCGCTTATTCCCCGCCCAAGGGATTTGGCAGACTGGCATCCGACGGCGGGAGCAACGATGAACATCGTCAATCGGGAAATCGAAGAACGGCTCGCCCACGCCCTCGTTGCGCACGCCATCCGGGCGTTAGCAGTTGGTCAAGAGGTGAGCCCTTACCTTTTCCACTATTTGCCAGAACACGTCGGCGCCGGCGAGACATGGGAGTTGCTCGTGGAGATCCTGGATCACGTCAGCCCGCGGATTGTGGCGGCGGAAGCGTTTCGCTCGGGGTACGGTATCCGCCAGCTTCCTGCCGGAATATTATCGTCAATGATCGTGCCAGACGAGTTGGGAGCGGCTGAGGTTGACCAACGGCGCTTGATTCGCGCCATGGCTGCGCACCGTCTCCGGTATGGTCGAGACGTCTCTACCACTGACCCGCGGCTGTCGTGGTGCCAGCTCGATAGGGTAACACCGCATTTACCGCTAATCGGGCACGGCAACTGGGCACGGAGCGTCGCATTCGGATACCTCGTGGACGGCCGCACTGTAGTCGCGTCCGCCAGCGATGATGCGACCGTGCGAATGTGGGACCCTTATACGGGCTCGCCTATCGGCGAGCCCCTTGCGGGCCATGAGGGCCCAGTGACGTCGGTAGTGTTCGCCTATCTGTCTAACGGTGACGTGCGCCTTGCCACCGCAGGCGATGACGGCACCGTCCGACTGTGGGACCCCTACACCGGTATCCCCATCGGGGCGCCCCTGATTGGTCACAGGAACGTGGTGTGCTGTCTTGCCTTCGGGAAGTTATCCGGTGACCGAACTCTCCTTGCGTCAGCCAGCTGGGACGAAGACGTGCGGCTGTGGGACCCGGCTACCGGCGCAGCTGTGGGTGCACCGCTGCCCGGTCATGATGGTGCGGTTACAGCAGTAGCTTTTGGGTCGCGCGAAGACGGTCACACCGTTTTGGCTTCGGGTGGCGACGACGCGACGGTGCG
>Ga0182030_10022209_pt1 | contig 11828 bp, 12 predicted proteins | sample 812S3MmetaG_FD_121299 | JGI IMG/M metagenome (GOLD analysis project Ga0182030, IMG submission 121299) | Permafrost microbial communities from Stordalen Mire, Sweden - 812S3M metaG (Illumina Assembly) | ecosystem: Environmental > Terrestrial > Soil > Wetlands > Permafrost | place: Sweden... | reverse complement strand
TCCGGTCAGTTCGAGGGTCTCGCTGATCGGGGTCGGATAGAGCACGTCGAACACCTCGATCCGCGCGTCCCAGCCCCAGGCCTTGAACCAGGCCAGGCTCGCCTCGGCATTGGCCTTGTCGTGGGGCGAGCCGACATTGTTGACCTTGGAGGACATGTCCTTCAGCCGCGAGCGCAGATCCTCGGCCGAGAGATTGGCGTCGAACCGGGCCTCCAGCGCCCGCTCGGCCTGGCTGGACGCGGCCGAGAAGCCGACCAGAGGACCGGGCTGGGCGACCGCGGGCGCGGTCATCAGCGCGGCCGCGGCCACGGACAAGAGGGTTGCGCCGATCAGCCGGGAACATGCCGCCATGGAGACCTCCGATGTGAAGGAGGCGACCATACAGAATTTCACGGTCGCGCTAGAGGGGAATTCCCAGGGTCACACATCCGCCGTCTGGCGCACGATGGCGCCGGCCATCAGGGTCTGGGTCAGGGCCTGCAGGTTGGGCGAAAAGGTCAGGCCGCGTTGGATCAGGCCGACATAGATCAGGTCGTTCTCATGATCGACCCAGAACCAGGTGCCCCACGCGCCGTCCCAGTGATAGGTGCCCCGGCCCACAGGGATGCCGGCCGCCTCAGGGTCGGTGAACACCACCCCGTTGAAGCCGTAGCCGAAGCCGGGCCGGATCGCCTGGGCGCCGACGCCGTAGCCCGCGGCCATCATCTCGTCGGTCAGCTGGTTGGTCATCATCAGCGTGGCGGCCTCTCGGCTGATGATGCGCACGCCCCCCAGTTCGCCGCGGTTGAGCAGCATCTGGGCGAAGCGCGCATAGTCGATGGCCGTGGAGATCAGTCCGCCGCCGCCGGATGCCAGCGCCGGCGGCTCGGCGTGGTCGAACAGCATGGGTTTTTCCGGCTTCAGTCCGGACCGGCTCTGCCGGTAACCGCTGGCCAGACGCGCCCGCTTGTCCGGCGGCAGGTGGAAGGCCGTATCGACCATGCCCAGCGGGCCGAACAGGTGTTCCTGCATGAAGTCCGGCAGGGACTGGCCGCTCAGCCGCTCGATCACGGCGCCCTGGAGATCCATGGAAAGGCTGTAGAGCCACTTCGTTCCCGGCTGGTAGGCCAGGGGCAGCTTGGCCAGCTTGGCCGACATCTCGGCCAGCGAGGCGGAACTCCAGACATGGGCCGCCTGGTAGAGTTTGTCGACTGGGTCCTCGGGATTGAACCCATAGCTGAGGCCCGCGGTGTGGGTCATCAATTCGCGCAGGGTGGGCGCATGCTCCGGCGCCTCGAGCCGCGGCTGACCCTGGTCGTCCAGCGCGGCGAAGACCTGGACGCCGGCGAACTCGGGCAAATGCTTGGCGATCGGATCGTCCGGCGACCACAGGCCGCGATCATAGAGGATCATCATGGCCACGGCCGTCACCGGCTTGGTCATGGAATAGATGCGGAACAGGGCGTCGGTCGCCATCGGCTCGCCCGTGGCGATATCCTTCAGGCCGAGGGCGTTGAAATGGGTCAGGCGGCCATGGCGCGCGACCAGGGTGACCGCGCCGGCCAGTTCGCCGCGGTCGATCTGTCCCTGCACGGCGGCGTCGACCGCGGCGAGACCCTCGGGCGAAAGACCGACCTCTTCAGGCCGGGCCGTTGGAAAGTGATGCATGGCGCGCTCCCGTTTTCACAAATCCTAGCCGAAGCGGCGCTCAGCGTCTCGCTTGGCCATAAGGGGTGAAAGGAGCGGGGGAGCGTTCTGCCGGCAGACAGGCCCAGGGGGCCGCGCCCGGCGCGGCCCCCCAATCCCAATGGGTTCGGGTCCTAGAAGCCGACGAGCGCGGTGGCGCCGCCGACGAGCAGGCCGAGAGCCAGAAGGAACAGGCCGCCGACCCGGTCGGCGGCGCGTTGGAATTGGTCGAAGTTTGCGAGAGACATAGTCGTAGTCCTTTTTAGCCTTTTGACCCCGCGCCTCCCGGGGGAGCGGTCGGAAGCGGGGCTTGTCCATGTGGACAGCGCTAAGATAGGAGCGATCTGAGCGATGACAAGATCATCTTGACGGTGTTTAGACGAGAAATTGTCGGGCGTTGATCAGAGAAACTGAGCGGCGTTATCCGAGATGTCGGCGCCGGCTCGCGCTTCGCCGCCGAATCCGGCATGGTCCTGCGCCATGGAAAATCAGCCCTTCTTCAGCCGCGACGGCGCGTTCTATGTTCCCACGCCGATCAGCCGCGGGCCCTGGGATCCCAACTCCCTGCATGGGCGGGTGATCGCCGGACTGCTGGGCCATGTGATCGAACAGCGTCACGGCGAGGCCGCCTTCCAGCCGGCGCGGCTGACCGTCGACATGTACAAGCTGCCGGACCTGTCGCCGATCTCGGTGACGACCAAGGTCGTGCGCGAGGGCTACCGGATCAAGGTGATCGACGCGGAGTTCTTCAGCGGCGGGGTCAGCATGGCCCGGGCGACCTGCCAGCTGCTGCGCCGCACCGAAAACCCGCAGGGCCATGTGTGGTCCCCGCCCGACTGGGTGGTCCCGGCCCCGGCCGACATTCCCGAGCCCGAGGACAAGCGCGGCGGCATGGGCGGCATGTGGACCACCCGCCCGATCTCGGGGGGCATATTCTCCGCCGGCGGGGACCCGCCGGGCCCGCGGCGCCTCTGGATGAGCGAGGTGCGCGACCTGGTGGGGGGCGAGGCGCTGACCCCGTTCGGGCGCGTGGCGGTCGGCGCGGACTTCGCCAGCCCCTTCGCCAACGCCAGCGACCAGGGCCTGGGCTATATCAACAGCGACGTGACCGTCTATCTGCACCGCCTGCCCACGACCAACTGGGTCGGCTACGAGGTGGTGAACCACCACGCCACCGACGGCGTCGCGATCGGCGAGTGCTGGCTCTATGACGAGGCCGGCGCGATCGGAACCGCGACCGTGGCGGCCCTGGCGCAGAGGCGCTCGATGAAGTGAAGCCGCCGCCGCTGCTCAGACCGCGAAATCCAGCACGATCTTGCCGAAGTGCTCGCCCGCCTGCATGGCGGCGAAGGCGGAGCGCGCATCGGTCCAGGCGAAGACCAGGTCGACCACGGGCTTGATCCGATGCAGTTCGAGCGCCCGGCACATGGCCTCGAACATGTCGCGCGAGCCGACCGAGACGCCCTGCAGCCGCGCGCTGGTCCCGATCATCGTGCCGATCTGCAGCGGCGGCGCGAAGCCGGCCAGCACGCCGATGACGGCGATGTGGCCGCCCAGACGGATCGATTTCAGGCTTTCGTCCAGGGTTCCGGCGCCGCCCACCTCCATCACGAAGTCGGCCCCGCGCCCGCCGGTGTGCTCGCGCACGGCCTTCGACCAGGCGGGCGTGGTCTTGTAGTTGACCGTGTGGTCGGCGCCGAGGGCCTGGGCGCGCTCCAGCTTTTCGTCGGAAGACGAGGTGATGATGGTCCGATAGCCCGCCGCCTTGGCCAGCTGCAGCCCGAAGATCGAAACCCCTCCGGTGCCCTGCAGCACCACCGTGTCGCCTGGCTCCAGCCGCGCGTCGACGAACATCGCCCGCCACGCCGTCAGGGCCGCGCAGGGCAGGGTGGCGACCTGGCGGTCGTCCAGATAGTCAGGGACCTTGGACACGCCCTCCTGGCTCAGCACCACCCGTTCGGCGCCGGCGCCGCGCGGACGCCCGCCGCCCAGGGCCGAGCCGGCCTTTTCCGGCGACGGGGGCCCGCCGATCCAGTGTTCGAAGAACAGGGTCGAGACCCGGTCGCCCGGCTGCACCCGCGTCACCCCGGGCCCGACCGCTTCGACCACCCCGCAGCCGTCGGAGAAGGGGGTGAAGACCGCGCCCGCGGGCGCGGGATAGGTCAGCCCGATCAGATCGCGATAGTTCAGCGACACCGCCCGCATGCGGACGACCACCTCCCCATGACCGGGCGCGGGGTCGGGACGTTCGACGACGCTCACGCGCTCAAGGCCGGAGCCGTCGCCGATTTGAAGGGCTTTCATGGGGTTTCCTCTCGGGCCGTTCGGTTTGCGGCGACTATAGGTGATCAAGGCCCGCGAGCGACAATAGTCTGGCTGGCGGGCGCCGGTCTTCAGTCCTTCCCGCCGGCCGCGGCCAGCTCCACCTTCAGCGTCCCCTCCGGCCCCGGCGTATACAGCGACGTCGGATCGGCCCCGAGATCCAGCCACGCGCCCCAAGCCGCTCGCGCCAGGATAACCGGCTGGCGGCTGTGATAGGCGGCCATGTCCGGCCCGGCATGGGTGGTCAGCAGAGTGCAGCTCTCAACGGCGCCGTCGGCGGTGTCCGCGCGGTCCCACAGGCCGGCGAAGCAGAACCAGGGCTGGTCCGAGGCGGTGATCAGCCACTGGGTCTTGCGCCCCTTCTCGCCGGTCCATTCGAAGAAGCCGTCGGCCGGGATCAGGCAGCGCCTGCGGGCGAAGGCCGTCTTGAAGGCGGCGGTGGTGGCGACGGTCTCGCTGCGGGCGTTGGTGGCCAGGAACTTCTTGGCCTTGACCGGCTGTTTCCAGAACCAGGGGATCAGGTCCCAACGCACGACGGCGCCTTCCATGCCTTCGGTCGGACGGGCCGCGTCGAGCGGGCGGAAGATGGCGACCTCGTTGGTCGGCCGGATCTCCTCCCGCAGATTGGGCAAGGGATCGGGAAACCGAAGGGGAATCTTCAGCTCGGAGAAGTCCTCGGCCCAGTCGCGCCAGCCGAACCGCTGGTTTCGGAATCGATTACACATCCGAATAGAATATGCCCGACGCGGCTATTGAATAGTGGGCCGAATGAGGCGTGCGAAGACAAAACTCAGCTGAGCGTTGGGCCAGCAAGTTCAGAATGCGACCTTGCCGCGATCGTCAGGCTTATTCAATTCGGCGGGGTGCGCTTGGAGGCCAGATGGGTGTGACCGAAGGCGTCCGGGTATTTCAGACCAAAGCCCAGCATCCGGTCGAAGCCGATGTGCGCGACCCAGATCAGGGCGATCGCGACCAGGACCGGCTGCGCCAGGGTCAGGCCCAGCGCGCCAAGGGCCGCCGGGATCAAGTGGCTGTGCCCGGCGTTGTAGAGCGCCGCGCCCAGCCGCGGGCCGCGGAGATAGCCCAACATCGACAGGTCCGGCGCCAGGAACAGGGCCGCGAACATCGCCCAGCCCTGGCCAGCCACGGCGTAGGCCGCGACGGCGGCGATCAATACGGCCGCCCCCTCCAGCCGCAGGATCAGATGGGGCGCGCCCGCCACGGCGCCGGCGCCTTGGCCGGTCGCATCGTCGCGGGGGATAGCGACGGGCCCCATCGGTGCGGTGAGATCGGACATGGCGTGGGCCCCTTCCGGCGCGGCGATCGACCTTGGATCGCGGCCATCCTCACGCTCCGCCGGTCTATTCGCCACTGCATATTAATGGCGACCCGATATACAAAATCGCATCGACTGCCCGTCGACCCGCTGTGTCGCCAACGCCAGGTCTCGTCCCAGAATAAGATTCGAACCTGGGTTTATATTTGCGCGATGCTCATCTCTTAAGAAATAATTCTCCATGTTCAGGCAACCCGACCCTGCTGATCGCGGGGAATGTGCTCAATTGAGGCGAAATTGGTTGGCGCCGCCCTTGCACGGGAGGGTTCAACTGGAATTTCTTTGAGGGGACTGCCCAAATGTTCGTCAAGACGCTGTTGCTCGCCGCGATCGCCGCGGTTGCGGTCGCCGGAACGGCCAACGCCGCCGCCATCGTGGGTCTCTACAATACGGGGGTCGACGACACCGGCGCCGCGGTCACGGGCAATGGCGCGGACCTGCATTGGACGCTGGATGAAGGTCCGGCCTATACCGGCGCGACCAACGGCCAGTTCCCGATCGGGCCCTGGGTGCCCGACAACGGCGTCTCGCGCTGGCTGACCCCGTCGCCGAATGCGGCCGACTCCTACGACCCGTCCACGGACGGATTTTACAACTATGTCCTGACCTTCAACCTGACCGCCTCCCAGGCGGCCCATGCGAGCTTCACAGGGCAGTTCGCGGCCGACAACACCGTGGCCTCCATCGATCTGAACGGCCACGCCCTGGGCGCCGGCGGCGACTTCAGCAGCTGGACCAGCTTCGGCGCCACGCACGGGTTCTTTGTCGGCGGCCAGAACACGCTGGTGGTCGATGTGAGGAACTACGCCCAGAACGGCGGCAACCCAACCGGCCTGAACGTCGAATTCCTCAGCAGCAACATCAACGCCGTTCCCGAACCGGCGACCTGGTCGATGATGCTGGTCGGCTTCACGGGCCTGGGCGCCGCGCTTCGCAGCTCGCGCCGCAAGCTCGCCGTCGCCTGATCGATCCATTCATCGGCAACGCGAAGCGCCGTCGGCCGCGAGGCCGGCGGCGCCGGCCTGACTCCGATCCGGTGGACTGCGACAATCCGCCCGCGCGGGCTTAAGGAATTCGGAAGCCCAATGCCGCCACCGTGGGGTCCGGGCGTTCAGAAGGTCGCCCTTGGGGACCAGGAACGCGGATGGCCGAAGGTTCGAGCGTCGCCACAGCGCCCAGCGTCCGCTCCCTGCCCGAGACCGCCGATGTCCGCAGTGTGGGAGAGACAAACTACCGGATTCTGGCGGAGCATATCTCCGACATCATTGTCCGGGCGGACACGACCGGCGCGATCCTCTGTATTTCACAGGCCTGCCGCGCCCTAGGCTATGAGCCCGAGGAGCTGATCGGCCGTTCGCCGGCCGAGCTGGTCCATCCGGACGACTTCCCGCGGTTCGCCGCCAACGTCGCGGCGGTCTTCTCGGGCGAGCCGGTCGACCGCACGGTGGACCGTGAGATTCGCTATCGGCGCAAGGATGGAAGCTGGGCCTGGCTGGAAGGCAATCCCAGGCTGATCCGCGACGCCTTCGGCCGGCCGGCCGAACTGCTGAACGTGTTTCGCGACATCACCGAACGGAAGCTGGCTCAGATCGCCGCGCGCGAGGCCGATGCCGAACGCCGGGCCAACGCCCAGCTGTTCGAGAACGCCTTTCTTCACGCCGCCATAGGCATGGCCCTGGTCGGGCTGGACGGCCGGTTTCTCAAGGTCAACCCGGCGTTCTGCGACCTGATGGGCCATGGCCAGCAACGGATGCTGACCCTGGATTTCCAGGCCATCACCCACCCCGACGACCTGGCGGCCGACCTGGGCCTGCTTGGCCGCCTGACGACCGGACAGATCCCCAGCTATCAGATGGACAAGCGCTACATCCGCGCGGACGGCGCGGTGGTCTGGGCGCGGCTGTCCGTCTCCATGGTCACGGAACCGGATGGCCAGCCCAAGCACTTCATCGCCCAGGTGCAGGACCAGACGGCCCACCGCGCCGCGGAATGCGCCCTCGCCCAGAGCGAACTGCGTTTCCGCAGACTGGCCGACAATGCGCCGGACATGATCGCCGAAAGCACGCTGGAGGGCGTGATGACGTACGTCTCCCCCGCCTGCCTGGCCACTACCGGCTTCACGCCGGAAGAACTGATCGGCCGGACCTTCATCTCGCTCATGCATCCCGAGGATGGGCAGGCCGTGCTGACCATGTGCCAGACGGTGTTTGCGTCAAAGGGCGACGTCGCGCCATGGCCGGTGGAGTTTCGCGCGGAGCACAAGGACGGCCGTCCGCTCTGGATGGAATGCAAGCCGACCCTGGCGAGGGATTCCGAAACGGGGCTCTTCACCGGCCTGACCGACGTGATCCGCGACATCACCACGCGCAAACAGCTCGAGGCCGACCTGCGGCGCACCCAGACCGACGCCGAAGCCGCCGCCGCGGTGAAGGGCGAGTTCCTGGCCAATATGAGCCACGAGATCCGCACGCCGCTGACGGCCATCCTGGGCTTCTCCGGCCTCCTGGCCGAGCGCCAGGGCCTGGATGAGGTCGGGCGAGGCCATCTCCAGCGCGTCGTCACCGCCAGCCAGTCGCTGCTGTCGATCGTCAACGACATCCTGAATTTTTCGAAGCTGGAGGCCGGTTGCATCGATCTGGCGCCGCGCCCGGTCGCCCCGGTCGAATTCACGGGCGACGCTCTGAACATGTTCGCGCCCCAGGCGGACGCCAAGGGCCTGTCTCTGGCCTTCGAGGTCGAGGGCGAGCCGCCGGCCTATGTCGCGCTGGATCCGGACAAGGTCCGCCAGATCCTGTTCAACCTGATCGGCAACGCCATCAAGTTCACCGCCGCGGGCGGCGTGCGCCTGAGGCTGGGCTATGATCTTGCGAGTGCGAAATTGCGGGTCGCGATCGAGGACACTGGCCCTGGAATCGCCGAGACCGACCAGTCCAAGCTGTTCCAGCGCTTTGCGCAGGTCGACGGGTCGTCGACGCGGCGGCACGGCGGCACGGGCCTCGGCCTTGCGATCTGCCGCGGCCTGGTCGAGACCATGGGCGGACGGATCTGCGTGGGCTCGACGATCGGAAAGGGCTCGATCTTCTCGTTCGATATCAGCGCCCCGATCGCCGAAGCGCCGCCGAGTGCGGAGGAATCAGAGGACGCCTGCGCACCGTTGGACGGGGTCCGCGTCCTGGTGATCGACGACAACGCGGTCAATCGCGAGCTGGCGCGGGCCGTGCTTGAGAGCGCGGGGGCCGACGTCACCCTGGCTGAGGATGGAGAAGCAGGCGCGGCGCGGGCCGCGGCGTGGCCGTTCGACGTGATTCTGCTCGATCGGAGGATGCCCGGCCTGGACGGACCCGAGACGTTGCGCCGGATCCGCTCCGCGCCTGGGCCCAACGACGCGATCCCCATACTCGCCTTCTCCGCGGACGTCGATCTGGCGCGCCTGATCGGCCCCGGCGGATTCGACGACGCCATCGGCAAGCCGGTGAACCCCCGCGAGATGATCCAGACCGTCTCGAGATGGACCGAGTGGAGCGAGCCCGGCCCCGGGACGAAGACGGCTGATGCGGCCCACGCCTGAAGCCGGGAACTCGCGGATCCTGGTCGTCGAGGATGATCCGCTGATGTTGGAGCTGATCTGCACCCGCCTCACCCTGGCGGGGTACGTCACCATCCACGGCCGCGATGGCTGCGAAGGACTGGAGAGACTGCGCGACGCCAGGCCGGACGCCATGCTGCTCGACATCAACATGCCGCGCCTGGACGGGTTCGAGGTGCTGCGCCGGATGAGGGTCCTCGGCCATCTGCCGCGGCTGCCCGTCATGGTGCTCACCGCGCACAAGCGGACCTCGGACGTGCAGGACGCCCTGGAGTTGGGCGCACGGGACTTCCTGACCAAGCCGTTCGACGAGACGCGGCTGCTGGCGCGGGTTGCGCGGTTGATACGCGCGTCCGCCGCGCCGCGACCAGCGCCCGCTACGCCCAGGCCCCCGCGCCTGATCTAGCGACGAGCCTGTCGCGGAAGCTCAGCGACCGGTAGAAATACTTAAGTAAATGGCAAACTAATGATTGCGCCTGAATGTCCGATCCGATACTTAGGCACATGCTTAACCAATCGGCGAGCCTCGATCAGTTGTTCCACGCCCTGGCCGATTCCAGCCGCCGCGCGGTGGTGGAGCGGCTGAGCCGGGGCCCGGCCAGCGTCAGCGAACTGGCCCAGCCGCTGGCCATGTCCCTGCCCTCGGTGGTGCAGCATCTGCACGTGCTGGAGACCAGCGGACTGATCCTCACCGAAAAGGTCGGGCGAGTGCGCACTTGCCGGGTGGCGCCGGAGGCGCTGAGCCTTGCGGAGCGTTGGATCCGCGAGCGGCGCGCGGTCTGGGAAGGCCGCCTCGACCGGCTGGAGGACTATCTGAGGGACCTGCAGGCCCAGGAGACCCAAACCTCAATCACCCAAGCCCAGGAGAAGGATCATGACCCAGACGTCTGAAGCGTCGACCGACCAGGCTCCGCCGTCCCTTACCCTCACCCGCCTGATCGCGGCGCCCAGGGCCCTGGTGTGGCGGGCCTGGACTGATCCAAGCCAGCTCTCCATCTGGTGGGGGCCCAAGGGGTTCACCAACCCTCGCTGCGAGATCGATCCCAGGATCGGCGGCGCCATCCACATCGACATGCGCGGCCCGGACGGGACGGTCTATCCGATGAACGGCGTGGTCTGGGAGCTGGTCCCGCAGGAGCGGCTGGTGTTCACCAGTGGGGCGCTCGACGAGACGGGCGCGGCCCTGTTCGAGATCATGAACACCGTCACCTTCGCCGACCAGGACGGGGGGACCCGGCTGACCGTGGTCGCCGCGGTGGTCGCGATCCACGATCCCCGGGCGGGCGATCATCTGCCCGGCATGGAGCAGGGCTGGTCGGAGAGCCTCGACCGCCTGGAAGCGCTGGCGGCCGACGCCTCGGTGGTCCATGCGAGCTTCACCATCAAACGGCGCCTGGCCTTCCCGCCCTCCACGGTGTTCGCCGCCTTCGCGACGGTACAGGGCAAGGCCGCCTGGTTCGACGGGGCGGCCGATCGGTGGACGCTGATGCGGCGGGAGCTCGACTTCCGGGTCGGCGGGCGCGAACAACTGGTCGGGGCCTGGAAGGACGGTCCCGTCACGGCCTTCGACGCCGTCTATCACGATATCGTCCCTGACCGGCGGATCGTGTTCGCCTATTCGATGCACCTGAATGACCGGCGCATCTCGGTCTCACTGACCACGGTCGAAATCCGCCCCGACGGCGATGGCGCGCGGCTCAGCTTCACCGAACAGGGCGCGTTCCTGGACGGCTATGACGACGCGGGCTCCCGCGAGCATGGGACCAACGACCTGCTGGACAAGCTGGAAGCGGCCCTGAACAGGGCTCACGCCGGGCGCTGAGCGGGTCCGCCCGGCGGGCGCGCCGTGGCCGCCAGCAGCCGCTCCAGGATCGCCGGCAGCAGGGTCGCGGGCACCGCGTCCGGGTCTGTCAGACGCTCCAGCGCCAGCCCATTGGCCAGGGCGAACACCACCGTCGCGGCGACCTCTGACGAGAAGGACATGCGCGCGCCGAACGCGGCGGCGGCGGACTGCTTCAGCCTTTGGCGCAGCGCCGCCAGCCGGGCGCGCAGGTCCGGCTCCCGCAGCGCATGGATCCAGAATTCCAGCATGAGCGGGGTCCATTCCGGTTCGCTGTCCATCAGGACGGTGAGCGCGACGCCGAGGGCCCGCGCCTTGGCGGGTCCGTCCGGCACGTCCGCCACGGCCGCCGCGAGCAAGGTCGCCCGGCGCTCGACCCGATCGGCCAGCAGTTCGAGGAAGATCTCGTCCTTGCCCGCGAAGCTGGAATAGACCGCGCCCTTGGTGAAGCCCGCCCGCTCGGCGATCGCCTCGATGCGGGCGCGGTGGAAACCCTGTTGGACGAACACCGCCTCCGCCGCCGCCAGGACGGCCGCGCGCGTGGCCTCGCGGGGCGGACGCTGGCGCGGCCGCCTCGAGGACGTTGGCAGAATATCTGCGCCTGAGTTCACGGGTGCGCCGCCTTTCCGATACGAAGTTCGATACGCAGCGTATTGACATGATGACGCGCTGGGTATTCTAAAGTCAATACGCAGCGTATCCTACTGCGTGAGGACGTCCATAGAAGGGCCCGAGTGGCGGAATCGGCATTTAACCAAAATGACGCCGAGTCATCCTAGGATGCCGGCATCCGCATCGTTAGGCTGAACGCCGCACCGCGCGGCGTCGCTCCATCCGTTGAACCCCCGCGTGAGGAAGCTCTCCATGGCTGAAACCCCGCTGCCCACCATCTTCGAGCTGACGCCGCTTAATCCGCAGTACCGCACGGATCCGCACGTCGTGCTGGATGACCTTCGCGCCCGCTGCCCGGTGCACCGCGACAACGCCTCGGGCAGCTTCATCCTGACCCGCTACAACGACATCCGCGGCCTGGTGTCGGACCGGAGCCTCTGGCGCGACCCGATCCGGGCGGAAGAAAC
>Ga0182030_10022208_pt1 | contig 11828 bp, 7 predicted proteins | sample 812S3MmetaG_FD_121299 | JGI IMG/M metagenome (GOLD analysis project Ga0182030, IMG submission 121299) | Permafrost microbial communities from Stordalen Mire, Sweden - 812S3M metaG (Illumina Assembly) | ecosystem: Environmental > Terrestrial > Soil > Wetlands > Permafrost | place: Sweden... | reverse complement strand
TCGAGCCCTTTCCACGTCTTGACCAGGCGCTCGGCTTTCAGGTTCGGATCTTGTCGCACCCGCTCCTCGTGCTGGATGCCGGCGACGAGCTGCGCGGTGCGCTCTTGGCCCCGCATTTCGGTCCGTCCCCGCAAAGGTCCCAAACGCGACATAGGATCTTCGACAACATATTGAACTATCTGCCGATATCCGAATTTTCTTCCCCCTAAAATCGTGTCGTTTTAGGCGCTGATTTTCAGGGGGAGGATTCCGAATGTGTCGACCAGCTTTTCGTCGGAGAAGTCGTACTCGCCCAGCATATTGATGTGCGCCCACGACTGCGGCGAGTGGGATTTGATGGCGGTCATCATTTCGACGCGGGCGGCAGGGTCCGATCTGTGCGCGGAACTCAAGATCAGTCGCGCCACGCTCTACCGCTATGTCAGCCCGGCAGGAGATCTACGCGAGCATGGGACGAAGGCTTTGAGCGCCTGAACCTATGTCGCATTGGGGACCTTTGCGGGGATGGACCCAACTTGGGGAGATCGGGGCGGTCGCCACCGCTGTTGAGACGACAGCACCATCGGCGGATATTCTGATGTGCCTTCCGGCCACGCTGATTGAGCGCGCAGCGCAGATTGTCAGAGGCCGCATTGCAATCGGCGGGGAGGACTGTAGCGCAGAGGATGCCGGTGCTTTTACCGGAGAAATCAGCGTCGAAATGCTCAAAGACGCCGGCGCTTCGGCGGTCATAGTCGGTCATTCCGAGCGTCGGCGCTACCATGGCGAAACCGATGCCATCGTGTCGGCAAAGGCGAAGGCTGCCTCGCGTGCAGGTCTCCTGACGATCATCTGTATCGGGGAAACAAAATCGCAGCGAGCGGAGAACGAGACCCTGTCGACTTGCGATGCTCAGCTCGCCGGCAGCTTGCCGGACGGCATGGCCCTGACCGCCACCGCGATCGCGCATGAGCCGCTATGGGCGATCGGGACCGGGCAGATCCCGAGCAACGAAGAGATCGTCGCGGTCCACGCGCGCATTCGCCGTCGCCTTCTGGCGCGCTTCGGCGAGGACGGACGGCAAGTGCGAATACTGTATGGCGGGTCAATCAAGCCAGACAACGCGCGGGAGATACTAGCGCTTCCGGAGGTCGACGGCGGATTGATCGGCGGCGAAAGCCTGTTGGCTGGAGATTTCGAGGCGATCATCAGAACGGTTTTGACAAATCATTAGTGAAAACGGCGATGCGCGTCGGTATCGCCTGCGACGATAGTGGATTTGCCTTGAAGTGCGCGCTTCAGTGAATCTCGCGTGAGAAGCCACCGGTCGGGTGGATGAAAAGGCTTTCGATCGCAGCTTCGAAAAAGTTGAAACCGCGATCGCGGCCTTTCAGCAGCGTTTGAGCGCCCGCAATACTTGCGGCAAAGCGTTCGGCAGGTCTTGCGCGGTCAGGCCGAGACCAAATTCCGTCGCAGCGGCGCCATGTAGCCAAACCGCTGCCGCCGCGGCCTCGAAGGGCGCCATCCCCTGTGCGAGAAGCGCCGCGACAAAACCGGTGAGAACGTCACCGCTACCGCCTGTCGCGAGTTGCGGGGGGGCGTTGGAATTGATGATCGCGCGTCCGTCAGGGGCGGCGATGACGGTGTCGGGCCCTTTGAGCACTACAATTGCACCGCATTGCTGCGCCGCATTGCGGACGCGTTCCAGTTTGTCACCGTCGAACTGGAAGAGGCGCATGAATTCGCCAGCGTGCGGGGTCAGAACGCAGGGTCCGACAATGGATCGAAACAGATCCTGGGGGGCTTCGGCGAATGATGTCAGAGCGTCGGCGTCGAGAACGGTCGCGCGCCCGGTCTTGAGCGCGGCAAGAACGAACTGCCTGGTAGACGAACCAACACCGGCGCCGGGCCCGATCGCAATCACATTACGGCGCACGTCGGCCAGTAGGGCCTCGAAATCCTGCAAACTGTCGAAGCTGCGAACAATCGCGTTGACGAGGGATATCGCATAGATGCTCCACACTTTGGCGGGTGCGGCGAGGGTTACCATGCCGGCGCCGGCCCGCGCTGCGGCAAGGGCGGTCATCCGGCTTGCGCCTGTGATCCCTTCGCCGCCGAGGATCAGTACCTCTCCCCGTTTGTACTTGTAGCTTTCAGGCTCCGGCCAAGGGTAGTTGCCCAGCCAGAGGTCGGGACCGTTCTCCCAGGCATTCGGGGCGATATCCGCAAGTACCGTATCCGGTATGCCGATATCGGCCGTCACGACCTCGCCGCAAAGACCTCGCCCCGGAAACAGCAGATGGCCGGGCTTCTTGCGAAAAAACGTCACGGTGAGCTCGGCCGGCGCGGCTGCCCCGCGAACGATCCCCGACGCTCCATCGAGGCCGCTGGGAACATCGATGGCGCAGGTGGGAATCCGGCGCGCCTTTAGCGCCTCGACGAGCAGGAGGGCCTTTCCGTCCAAAGGGCGCGAGAGACCTGCGCCGAAAATCGCGTCGATCACGATGCCGGCGCCATCGAGACTATCCACCGAGAACGGCGCTATGGCTCCCGTCCAAAGGCTGGCGGCATGAGCGGCCTCACCGGTCAGCTTTTCACGTGAACCGAGCAGGGCGACCTTCACCGGCCAGCCCGCGGCCGCGAGATGCCGCGCGGCGACGAAGCCGTCACCGCCGTTGTTACCCGGACCGCACAGCACGGTCACCGGCCTCATGAGCCATCGGACCCCGACCGCCACGGCCACCGCGCTGCCGGCGGCCTCCATAAGGCCAAAGCCGTCGACGCCGTTCGCTTCGGCGGCGCGGTCGGCTGCATCCATCTGCGACGGTGTCAGGAGGACGAGATTGCTTTCTCGCGACGGCTGAATTGGGCTCACTGCGCTCATCGGGATATGACCGGCAGATGCTGACGCGAGATCATTCGCGAAGAGCCTTTCGCGCAATGTCCAGAAGTTGTGCCGGGGTGACGCTGGACAAATCGGCAACAACCTCCCGCACGATGCGCTGATACGTGTTGCGATGGTGGGTTCGAAGATATTCGGTCAGATGGTCGGCTGCGTTGCTTTTGCCTTCGCCGTGACCGACCACGACAATTCTGCCGCCCAATGCAACAGCTTGCGCAATGCTTTCATAGAAAGCCGGCTCCTCGGGCGCCCTCTGTCCTCGCTCATGTGACTGGTCCTTGTGTGTCAGGTGGTGCAGGAAATGGTGCGGGTCGTAGGGGGTGATTTCATGTTTTGAGACGTCATCGGAGGCTAGGTCGATAGCGTAGATTTTCGCGCCATGGTGGTCGACCACAACCAAGAGGCTGGGCGGTGCAGGATTGGGATGGGCGGCCGCTTGCGAGGAAGCTTCATGCGACCAGCCGGCCGCGATGAGAAATTGCCGCAAGTCGATCACCTCGGACCCTGTGAGATCCTTGGTATGTGGCTTGTGCAACAGATGGCGCTTACCGGCGATCTCAACTGAGAACTCGTTATTCGCCTTTTCTTCGACACTACCGATTGTCTCGAGCAGAGCGACCACATGGCGCCATTCCAGGTTATGCGCCGATGGGTGATGAAATATGGCTTCCAGGGTTCTGCGATTGGCCCCGGATACGGCCAATTTATCTTGGGTCGCCGCGTCGTTCCGATCTTGGGACTGGAGTACGGTCATGTTGCTATCCTTCTAACAAAAAGGCGTTCTACTTTTTGGCCTTCAGGCGCTCGGGCATTAGACACACGCGAAATCTAGAACCGCGCACGAGGTCACATCGGCATATTCGAATCCGTTGAGCGCCCACCGACCCTCAGGAACAGGGCGTCAGCAATGTCCTCGGGTTTTCCAGAGAACATGTGACCTCACGATAGCCGCCAAAGCATGACTGCGAGCAGAGTCGGAAACTACTCACACGGTGGCGCATCGCGTCGCCAAGCGCCCCACAAGTGCGACAGCGGCCTGCGCAGATGGGGATTGAAGGTGATTGAAAAGGTCGGCTTCAAGCGCGCCGCCGTCGCTGTCGCTCGAACACTTGCCGTGATCATGCATTCAATGCTGAAAACCGGGCAAGCGTTTGACCGGTCCATCGGATTTACCGAACACGATCATCCGGCTACGCCGAGCTCAGCCGCCTAAAGCTGCTACCCGTTTGCGTCCGTTCTTGGGCGCACTAATACGTCCCTGCCGGGACATGGAAAGGGTGATTGCGCCCGATTAGACAACCCCATCGGTATCAGGAGGTGGTGAGCATCGTCTACAACGCCTTGGTTGGAGGTATTTCTGCCCCGTGCTGACTCTCTCTTAAGGATCGAGGGGCGATTCCTCATTGGAGGGCTGGCGCAACGACAAGTCAGCCGCTACCGTCCATTCGAAATCCGGCGATTTAAGTCGTCTCGGACAATAAAGAGACGTACAGGGACGGGGCATGCTGTCGATAGTGTTTGGCGATTTCACGATCTGCATTAAACCCGGGGACATCTAAGCCTATGCCACTCCAGTTGACCTTCCCCAAGGGTGCGGCTTTGGTCTCCGGTGGCACCGGGCGCGTAGGCGAGGGCGTCACACGCTGCCTTGCCGAGGCCGGCATACCGCTGGTTTTCACCTATCGGGGCAGCGTGGAAAAAGCCGCTCGCCTGGAAGACGAACTTCGCACGGCTGGAGCCAACATACGCAGCTGCCAAATGGATAACGGCGATATCGCATCGATTGATCGCGCCATTGCGCTCGCGCAGGAAATCGGCGGCCCGTTACGCACCGTGATCTGGTCCGGCGGGCCAGTTTTCGGCTTCGATAAGCTGGCGGACATTCCGCCCGACGTGGCCGGGCAGTTCCTGCAGGACGACGCTATGGGATGCTTCCGACTGGTCAGCCGCGCAGTACCCAAAGTGCGGGCGCATGGCGGCGGGTCGATTACGCTTTGCACCACCATAGCCAACAAGCGCGTCGTTGATCTGGATGGGCTATCGCCCTTCTCCAAGAACGCGGTGGAGGCGATGGTCCGCCAGATCGCGGCGGAGGAGGCGGTGAGCGGTATTCGATGCAACTCCGTCGCCGTCTCCTGGGTCAGTCCGCTGACCAAGCCGCAGCAGATAGCCGAAATGGCCGTCCTGCCCCCAGCAGACCGTGACCGGATCGTCGGCCTAATCGAAGCAATGGCGGACGGCACGCGCATGGATCGGCCTGCATTGCCCATCGAGTGCGGTTATCTGTTTGCGTTCCTGGGGTCTGAGCAGGCGGCCTGTATCACCGGCCAAAGCGTGGGCTTCGACGGCGGTTTCGCCCTCTAGGCAGTTCGGACATCTCTCCACGCCTGTGGCATAGGCGTCATTGGTCGTATTTCTCTATGGGAATAACCGCGAACTCAGTCTTTCGCCTCGACGATTCGCGGCATCGGATAGGAGCCGTCGATCAGCCCCGTCGTTGGTCCGTAAAATCGTGCCGCGAGCTGGAAATTGCCGCCAGCCGGCGTCGGTAGCCAGTTGCGCGCCTGCTGGGGATCGGCCGGCGGGGTGCCTTGCAGGTAGAAGGTGAGCTTGCCGTCCTTCACCGCATAGGCCCCGGCCTTGTAGAGATAGCTGGTAACGCTATAGCGGTTGATCGGATTGTCGACGAAATAGCCGTAGGCGTCGTAGAGGGGTAGTTCCCAAAACTCAGTGACCGGCGGCAACTTGCCGACATCGAAGGTCAGCGTGTATTTTCGGGCTCCGTCGAGCTTGCGCCCCGCCGCGTCGTCGAACACATAGGCGATCGTATGAGATTTGTAGGGGACCGGCGTGCCCCAGGCCACGTCGACCGCTCCGGCATGGGCCTTGTAGTCACCATCGTCATAAAACAGGCTACTCTGCAGCATCCAGCCGTTCATATTCTGCAGTGACTTGTTCATCGCCGCGCGGGCGATCAGCCTCGCCTCGGCAAAAGCGCTCTCCAACGTCGATTTCTGTCCCGGCGTCAGCTGCTCAGGGTCGAAGCGCACGCCCTCCCTCAACCCGATCCGCGCCAATCGCTTAAGCGTTTCAACTTCCTCAAGGGAATCGGTTCGCTTGGTCAGGGTCGGATCGTTGATCGCGAGGCTGAGAAGCTCAAAGAAATCCATCGCCGTCATGCTTTTTGCGATGTCTCCGATCTGCGCCATGCGCGGAAAGCTCGCGTAAGGCCCATCGATTGTCGGTTGCTCGGAAAGCGGTGCGGGTTTGCGGCCGTTCTTTTCCCAAAGGCTGAGGGGCGTCATCGATACGCCCTCCATGAATTTGTAGGTCTCGGCGAAATCCTTGTCGCTGCGGTCCGTAACGGCGATGCGCAGCGTCATGGAGAAACTGTCGGACGGCGCGCGGATAATCTCGGTTGAACGAAAGTCTTCCGGCAATTTTCCCTGCCAATGCGGACCGATAACGAGATAGTGTTGAGGGCCATTACCAGTGAATTGATCGCCGATCATGAAGAACCAGGAAGCGTACTGATCGGCCGCCTGAACGCTCCAATATCGCCCGCCCTGCATTTGCGGCGTCAGCACGACCATCGGTTCGCGCGACACATCGAAATTCCCGCCCTCATACAGAGTCGAGGCATTGACTGTTGTCGCGATTCTGCTGGTCTTGGCGTTGAATAACTGCCGGTTGATCGAAGCCTTGTTGACGCCACGGAATGCTGGGTTCGCGTGATTTTGAGTGAATTGATACCGCAACTCATAAAACCCGACCTGGTTCAGCCCCCAGTAAAAGGCTTCCTCTCCGATTGCGGTTAGATCGGCGGTCGAAATCCCCGCTTCTATCATTGGCAGCGGATTGGCGCCGGCAACCGGCAGAGCTACCATCATGAGGAGGCCTGCGATAACCATCCCAGGCAGGCGCGCAAATTTCATCGATTTATTCCGGTTAAGTCGCTCGTTTCGCGCATGGCTACTGGTTCGTCACTCGCCCTGAAGCGTTTTTTCCATACGCGCCGGTGCCGCTTTTGCAGGGGCAGCGCCAGGCGGGCCCGCTAGCGGATCGGGTCCCTTCACTGTTACCGTGACTTTCCGGATGTCCCCGGTGAATCTGCCGCCATTCTTATATTCGTCCGAGACCGGTGCGCCGGCGTCAAAGCCGATATCGAACGTATCGTCGCGCTCGGCCAGCAGAGAAATGGTCTTGTCGACGCGGCCATGCGCGACTTCCTGCCCATTGACGCTGATCCGCATAAGTCCGCCTTTCCCCGGCCCGCCGCCGTCGTAATCGAAGTCATATTCGATCATGGCAGGGCCTGCGGGAATAGCCGATGGACCCGCCACCCTGAACTGATCGCTCGCTTGCTGTGAGAAGGATTCCAGCGCAATCGGGACACCACCCTTCAGGAAAAACCCCCATCCGCCGAAATGACTGCCTGCCGCAACCAGCACACCGTCCGCGCCAGAGGCCGGTATGACCACATCGGCTACTATGCTGAAGGAACGCCCCAGAATCGGCGGCATCACCTCGTTGCCGACGCTGATGTCGCCCCCCCAATAGTCAAAGCCCGCACTCTTCGACTCATAGGCTTTTCTGGCGTCTGTGAACCTCAAAAGCCCCAGATTGTCGTCGATCGGCAGAACATTGTTTCGCTTCGCCTCGCTCCACCAAAGCGCCTCGAGGGCCTTCAGCTTGTCCGGATGCTCCGCGGCAATATTATGCGCTTGGCTGTAATCCTTGTTCAGGTCGTACAGCTCCCAGCTATAGCTCGTATCCGGATGGCCGTCGCTTACGTAGAGACCGTTGAAGGTCCGTTTTGGCGTTGTGCTCGCCATCCAGCCGTCCTGGTACATGGCGCGGTTGCCCAGCATCTCGAAATATTGCGAGCGGTGCCGATCGGGCGCATCGGCCTTGTTGAAACTATACAGCATGCTGACGCCGTTCACTGGCTGCTGCTTGACGCCGTTCACCACCGTCGGCATCCGAATGCCCGCAGCCTCCAAAATCGTCGGCATGATATCGACGACATGATGGAATTGTGGGCGGATTGCCCCTTTATCCTTGATATGCGCCGGCCATGAAACGACAAGGCCGTTACGCACGCCGCCCAAGTGCGAGGCATATGATTTGAACCATTGGAACGGCGTGTTCATCGCCCAGGCCCAGCCGACCGGATAATGCTCATAGGTGTTCGGTCCACCCATCTGGTCCATCATACTGATCTTCCAGTCCTGGCTTTCCTTCACGCCGTTGACCACCCCCATCTCGTTCAGCGTACCGCTGAGACCACCCTCGGCGCTGGCGCCGTTGTCTCCCTCGATGAAAATGACCAGCGTGTTGTCGAGCTGCCCCATCCGCGCCAGCTCATCGACGATCCTGCCAATCTGGGAATCCTGATAAGCGATTACGCCGGCATAGACCTCCATGAAATGGGCATAGAGCTTCTTCTGATCGGCTGACAGACTATCCCAAGCGGGAACCCCGGCAGGTCGGGGATTATTATCCGCATCGGCCGGAACGATTCCGTCTTCCTTCTGCCGTTTTAAAGTATCCGTACGAGCCTGATCCCAGCCCTGATCGAACTTGCCCTTAAATTTCTCGATCCATTCCTTGGGCGCGTGATGCGGGCCGTGGCCGCTGCCGGTCGCCAAATAGGCGAAGAACGGTTTGTCAGGCGCGCCTGCCTTTTGATTATGGATCCACTTGATTGCATCGTCGGCGAGATCGCGATCCAGGATGTAATTCGGATCGTCTTGCGGTGTCGGCACCAGCACCGTGTCCCGGTACATGGTCGGGGACCACTGATTGGTCTCCGCCGCCATGAAGCCGTAGAAATACTCAAATCCCAAGCCGGTCGGCCATCGGTCGAACGGGCCGGCAGGTGACCGCTCCCACCCCGGCGTATTGTGGTTCTTGCCGAACATGGCCGTGTTGTAACCGTTGTCCTTGAGAATCTCCGCAACCGTCGCAGCACTTTTGGGAATGATCGACCAATAGCCGGGATAGCCGGTCGTAAAGTCCAGGACCGTACCGGTGGCCACTGCATGATGATTGCGTCCGGTCAGCAGGGAGGCGCGAGTCGGCGAGCACATGGCGGCAGTATTGAAGCGGTTATAGCGCAGGCCGTTGGCCGCAAGCTTGTCGATGTTCGGGGTCGGAATCGGCCCACCGAAGGGGCTGCTCGCGGCAAAGCCCACATCGTCGGTCATGATCAGCAAGACGTTCGGAGCATCTTTTGGGGCAGTCAGCCGGTTCGGAAAGGCTTCAACCGACTCCTTTACGTTCGGACCGATCTTTCCGGCGAACGGCTCCGGAGCCTTCGGCAGCACCGTCTCTTGCCCTGAAATTATGGGCTTTTCTGCATGGGCCCAACTCAGTCCCGACAACAAAATCCCTATGCCCAGGAGACAACCGATTCGACGCGCGAGTCTTAAGGCCATCATCATCACCCCGACGTTAGAGCCGCTGACTGTGGACACGATTGAAGCGGTCCCAGGCCAGACTGGCTCTGGTTATCTTGGCTAACCTGCGGAAACGGGTGCGGAACGGCATAAAACCGGCCCGCACCCGGCTGACTCACGAGTTGGGGGCGCCGTCGTAGACGATCTGAACGCGCCGGTTCTGTGGCTCCTTCACCCCGTCCTTGGTCGGGACGAGCAGGTCACGCTTGCCCTTGGCCACGATCTCGATTTCGGACGACGCGATGCCGTCCTTCTCGAGCTCGGTCGCAACCGATTGCGCACGGCGGCGGCTGAGACGCATATTGTAGGCATCCGAGCCAACGGTGTCGGTGTGACCGGTTACGGTCAGCTGAGTGACCTTGGCCGGACCGGCGTTCTTGGCGGCCTGGTCGACGATGGTCGTCGCATCAGGCGTCAGATCCGACTTGTTGAAGTCGAAGAACACCAGATAGGTTTTCGGTGCGGCTATCGGCGCAACAGGCGGCGGCGGCGTATAGGCTGCCGGGGTCGATTCTGGCTCCGCGGACGGACCGCCGAAACGGTATTTAATCTTCGCGCCATACATCTGCGGCTCGCCGTAGACATAGGAGGCAAAGCCGGCGATGCCATAGATCGGATAGCCGCCAAGCTTATAGAGCTGGTTCGTCACGTTGGTGGCGTAGAGCGACACGTCGACCGGATAGTTGAAAACGTTCTTCCAATCCAGGCTGAGATCGAGGGTGGCGTAACCGGCCCCGATCGTCGTTGCCGCCGGGTCCGTCGGGAACACGCCCAGATATTGATGGGACTGGTAGGCGAGGATCGCCCCCAACGAGACACTCCCATAGTCGTCCGATAGAGGCAGATGATATCGAGCGCCAAGAGAGAGCTTGTTCTGCGGCACGAAAGGATAGGTCTCACCCGGGACGCTTTGGCCGGTCGCGACAATGATATATTTGTCGAAATAGGCCTGAGTGAACGCCCATGATGCGGTGAGCTCAAGATCGGTGACCGGAATCACCGTCAGATCGGCCTCAATGCCCTGAATCGTTGCGTTGCCGACATTGACGATCAGATTTGTAGTAACGGGGCTTCCGTTGATCGTCGCCGAATAGGACTGGCTTTGCTGCTTGTTCTGATAGTCCGAGTTGAAAAGGTCGACGTTGGTCCGGGCCTTGATGCCGTAGAGTTCCCAATCGGATTTCACACCGACTTCGACGTCGAGAACAGTTTCAGGTTTAAAGCCGATCTGGTTCGCGATCAGCGATTGCGAGTTCAAGCCACCGGCCCGAAAACCGCGACGGCTGGTAACATAGAGCAACGTATCGGGCGTCAGCTGATAGTCGAGACCGACCGTCCAAGATGGCTCGCTGCCGTTATATTCAACTGAGACATCGCAATTCGTGTCGGCGCCGGGCGAGCTGCAGGCCCCGCCTGCCTTGGTCTGCACGAGATTAAGCTGCCGATAGTCCCACGTGAAGCGATAACCGGCTGTGAACTTCAGCCCCTCGAGCGCATCGAGCGAATGGCCCAGATCGTAAGTTGCCTGGGCATAGACCGCTTCGCTGCGCGTGGTCGGACTGTTCTGTCCGTAGATCGGGGCGCCGAATTGAACCGTGACGTTATGGTTGACGCCCGCCGCGTGCGAAAACAGGCCGAACGCGCCCGCGACCCAAACCAAGCTATTATCGAGCGACTTGCCCTGAATCTGCAGCTCTTCGCTGTACTGCGCGAGATCGACGTTCCAGCCATTCGGCTCTGTCTGTCCAATCAACGGAAGTATCGTTCCGTCGTCATCGCCTCGTACCAACTGCTTGAAGAGTCGGTAGCCGAAGATATTGCGGATCGAGATGTCGTCGGTCAGATCGAAGCGAGCCGTATCTTCGATTCCCTGGCTGATGATCTTTTCAATCGGATTATTCCCGGTCGCAACCTCCCGTGGCCCAAGGGCCTGCTGCTGAGCCTCGATCTGGGCGATCTCTGCGCCTGAGAATAGAGCGAACGACTTAGCCTTGTAACCGGCAAGCGCAGTGGAGATCTGAGTGGCCTTCACGAGCAAACCGGAATAGAGCGGACCATTGCCCAAAGTCAGCGGGAATGTGCCCAGCACACCCAGCGGGATCGATCCGAAAACCGCGCCGGGGTTGAGATAGCCAACGACTTCCGAAGATCCATTGGAGTCCGAATAAAGGCTGTCGATGACCAGATCGTTCTGAAAATTGTCAGTCGGACGGAAGGTGACAGACAAACGGCCAGACCAAAAGTCGCGATTGTCCAGTTCCTTGCCGTTTAGAATGTCCTTGGTGAACCCGTCGCGCTGCGCGCGCTCGCCGGCTACCCTGACCATCAGCTTATCCGCAATGATCGGAATATTGACTGCGGCCTCTGTTTCGTAATCGCTGTAATTGCCGAACTGTTGCGACAGATAGCCGTCGAAATTGTTATCCGGCTTCTTGGGCTGCAGCAGAACGGCGCCACCGGAAGAATTGCGACCGAACAGCGTGCCC
>Ga0182030_10022207_pt1 | contig 11828 bp, 9 predicted proteins | sample 812S3MmetaG_FD_121299 | JGI IMG/M metagenome (GOLD analysis project Ga0182030, IMG submission 121299) | Permafrost microbial communities from Stordalen Mire, Sweden - 812S3M metaG (Illumina Assembly) | ecosystem: Environmental > Terrestrial > Soil > Wetlands > Permafrost | place: Sweden... | reverse complement strand
CGGTCCATTGGATATGCGGATGGACCAAGAGCAAACATTAACAGCTAAAACTATAGTTAATCACTATAGTGAGTCAGACTTGTCCAGTCTTATAAAGCAATATGGCGAAGATCCAAAATATCGTCAGATTGCCCGAGAGATTGTACATAATAGACCCGTTAATACAACATCTGAGCTCGCACACATTGTCGCCAGGGTCTGGCCGGGATACCACAAAGTACATCCCGCAACTAGAACGTTCCAAGCACTGCGAATAGCAGTAAACGACGAACTCGGGCAGCTAAAGGATAGTCTACCTCTATGGGTCAACCTCTTGGCACCAGGAGGACGGTTAGCAGTAATCAGTTTTCATTCCTTAGAAGATCGTGCCGTAAAACACTTCTTCCAAGAAAAAAGTGGTAGTCAGTATGATTCTAACCTTAGTCTAATCACCAAGCACCCAGTAACTGGCGACAAACATGAAATTGTCTTTAATCCGCGTGCCCGTAGCGCAAAACTACGAGCCGTTGCGAAAATAAAAATAAACAGAAAGGGAAATGCTAATGCCCATACAGGTAAAAAGCAGCTCCCGAACCTATAGAGTCCACGTTAAAGTCATTTAGAGACTTTAACCAACCCTTATAGGTAGGTGGTTTACGGTGCTTAGAGCTTGCTCGAAAGCACCGTACCCCAAAAAAAACAAGAAGAGAAACAAAAACAAATATGACATATTCAAACACACTAGCTCTTGGTCGTCGGCAATCTTATCCGATGAAGAATCGTAATGTAGTCAGCGCCAGAACCGAAAGGCGTAAATTAGGTCCAGTAAGCAATACAATAGCACTCGTTATTCTCGCATGTATTTTGGGTTTACTATATTTAACCCTTGTAACCAGGACTAATGCCTTCGGATATCAGATTAACAGTCTGCAGAGTCAACAATCAGCCCTTGTCCAACAGAATAGTAATCTACAGATTGTGTCTGCGCGTTTACAAGCTGCAAGTAGGATCCAAGGAAGTGCCGTTGCTAAGTCGCTAGTAGCAGTAACTCCGAGCGCAACTGTCGATAATTAGATATACTATCAGTAGGATGAATCCCAAAAAAAACAATTCAGTCGCTCAGACTGTAGGTCGTGTTCAGGCAGTATATGTTTGCCTAGTTATATTAATTTGTATATACGGGATTAGATTATTTTACATACAAGTTATTAAGTACAATTATTACCATACTCAAGCATTAAGTGATCAGCTAAAAGAGTACCAAATACCGGCGACAAGAGGGATTATAGAGGCATATCAAGGAGGTAGCATCGTACCCATTGTCTTGAATCAGAAACTATATACGCTGTTCGCCGACCCATTATTAATTAAAAACCCGACTCAATCAGCAGATAAAATCGTAGCTGTTATAGGTGGATCGATCTCAGACTATGTCCAACAATTGAGTAATAAAAGTACTCAATATATAATACTTGCCAATAAGCTTACCCAGAACCAGTCAAACAAAATATTAGGGTACCAATTACCCGGTATAGGTACCCAGGGTCTAGATTACAGGGTTTATCCTGATGACGGTTTAGCGTCGCAAGTATTAGGGTTTGTTAATAATGCCGGAATAGGCCAATATGGCATCGAGGAAGCCCTAAACCCAGAATTAACTGGAGTGCCGGGCCAATTAAAGGCCATAACAGCTGCGAACGGAGTGCCACTAGCAGCGAGTAGTAATAATATAGAGGTTAATCCAGTTGACGGCGATAACGTTGTTTTGTCGATAGATACAGGGATGCAGTCTCAAATGGAGCAAATCCTGGCTCAGGAGTATACGAAAACCAACTCACAGGGCATAAGTGCCATAATAATGGATCCCAATACTGGCCAAATAAAGGCTATGGCAAATTATCCAACTTATTCTGAGGCAAATTACCAAGAGGTCACCAACCCGCTATTATTTCAGAACGCCTCTGTTGATAATGCTATTGAACCCGGCTCAAGCATGAAGACGCTAACTACCTCTGCTGCTTTGAACCAAGGGGTCATTCAGCCCAATGAGTCCTTCTATGATCCCGCACACTGGGTTGTCGATGGCTTCAATATAACTGATATTGAGCAGGATGGTGGCCCGCGAGAGCAAAACATAGCCAGTATACTGGCTTTATCGCTGAATACTGGCGCAACATGGATGTTAATGCAAATGAGCCAGCCTGGAGGCATACAGATTACCGAGAAGGGCATTACTGCGTGGAATAACTACATGGTCAACCATTTTAGATTGGGCCAAACGACAGGCATTGAACAGGGCTACGAGAGTGCCGGCTATGTTCCTCCTAACGATCCCACAGACCCTAGTTTATCCTTAACTTATGCGAACACTGCTTTTGGTCAAGGGGTCACAGTCACGGCACTACAAATGGCTGCTGCTCTAAGTAGCGTTGTTAACGGCGGTACATATTATAAGCCGACCCTTGTTAGCCAGACGATCAGCCCAGATGGCAAGGTGAGTATTAACAAGCCGAAAATTTTGGAACGTAATGTGGTGGCGCCAAAGGTTGGACAGGAACTAATACCGCTTATGCAGAATGTTGTGACTACTTATTTTCACGAGGGATATAGTTTTATGAATTTTAGCCCAAATTATCTAGTAGGAGGTAAAACTGGAACGGCACAAGTCGCCCAACCGGGTGGTGGTTATTTTTCAAACATCTATAATGGAACTTATGTTGGTTTTGTGGGCAGCGCTAAGCCGAAGTATGTAATAGTCGTTTTCAATATTAAACCAAATGTGCCGGGATATGCTGGAGCTCTCGGTGGGCAGCCAGTATTTGCTGATCTTGCTCATATGCTTATTAACGAGGGCTACGTTGACCCGAATAATTAGGAAACGATGGTATAATCTAATATAGATTTTACATAACAAAAAATTATGCACGAAATATTACACATTACAGTCCAGATAAGTACATTAATAAAAATCTCACTGCTAGCATTTGTGAGTTTTTTGCTAAGTATGCTGATAACCCCGGTATATACGAGCGTGGCATATCGCTTCCAGTGGTGGAAGAAACAGCGTAAGGAGGCAATGGGAGGGGCTAGCTCTTCTGTTTATAACAAATTACATGCCGAGAAGCATAAACGACACATTCCAACCATGGCAGGATTAATATTTGTTATTGCGATAGCGTTTGTTACCTTGGCGGCCAATCTCCAGCGTGGTCAAACCTGGCTCCCTCTTGCAGGTATGTTGGCAGCCGGTGCAGTTGGTTTAATAGACGATCTCTTGAATATTTATAGCCACGGCGGTATTGCTGGTATGCAAGCCAAGTTAAAACTATTCTTGTATAGTGTTATCGCTTTAACTGGAGGATGGTGGTTTTATGATAAATTAGGTGTAACTTCGATTCAATTACCGCTGGTACACACATTACACCTTGGTTGGGTAATTATCATTTTGTTTTGGTTTGTTGTTATTGCTACGGCAAATGCAGTTAATATCACAGACGGTCTTGATGGATTAGCGGGGGGCTTATTAATCTCATCGTTCTCAGCCTACGCGGTTATATCTCTAGTGGAAGGAAAATATGGCTTGGCGGGCTTCTGCATGACGGTTGTTGGTGGCTTACTTAGCTATACTTGGTTTAATATTTTCCCGGCTCGTTTTTTCATGGGAGATGTTGGAGCTTTTGCGCTTGGTACTGCACTTGGGATTATAGCGATGCAGACCAATACAATCTATGTATTACCGATAATTGGTCTTGTCTATGTCGCCGAAACGGGGTCGGTTATCATAAATAGACTATCAAGAAAACTTCGGCACGGTAAAAAAGTCTTCTTATCTTCTCCAATCCATCATCATTTTGAAGCTATTGGTTGGCCTGAAACAAAAGTTACTATGCGCTTTTGGGTAGTAGGGCAGGTTTCTGCCGTTCTTGGGTTGATAGTTTTCCTAATAGGTAGATATGGATAGAGATCGTCTCAATGCTAGACGAGGGGAAGCTTCTGATCCTGTAATGATTGGCTGGCCGCGCCGACATAGGCCAGATTATATTCTGATTGTTCTTTCGCTTATGCTACTCACTATTGGCTTAGTTGTCATCTACTCAATTAGCCCAGCACTGAGTCTAACCAATAATGTAAGCCAGAATTACTACATAAACAGGCAAATGCTATCAATCGTATTTGGGTTTATCGCTTTTGCTGTAGCAATAACGATGCCGATTAGTTTTTGGAAAAGAATCCAGAACCCACTAATCGCAGTTGCCGCAATTTCTGCGATAGCTGTGCGATTGTTTGGTCAAGAAGTTAATGGGGCCTATAGATGGATTCAAGTTGGTGGTGTTTCATTTCAATCAGCCGAACTCATTAAGATAGCTCTTCTTATCTGGCTTGCGGGGTTTTTAAGTAATCGAATTCGAACAGGGACAATATCTGATTACAGAAAGGCACTTTATCCAGTAATAGCATGTTTAGCTATTCTAGGCTTCGTTGTAGCCGGGCTCCAAAGTGATCTTGGTTCGACAGGAGTAATGGTTATTATGATTGCATCAATGTCTTTTGTTGCCGGGATGCCACTTAAAAAAATTGGGCTTGTAGCGTTGGTGGTTGTTGCTTTACTTGGGATCACTATAGCAATCACCCCTTATAGGCTAGGGCGTATAGAAACTTATTTGCATCCATCTTCAAACTGTTTAACAACAGGATACCAGGCATGCCAGGCATTGATATCGGTAGGTTCAGGCGGGTCTATTGGTTTAGGCCTCGGTAGAAGCGTCCAGGCTTATGGTTACTTACCTGAGGCGGCAGATGATTCGATATTTGCGATTTATAGTGAGAAATTTGGTTATTTGGGTGATATTGTCTTGCTCACACTATTTGTAGCATTATTTACACGAATTAAACGTATCGTTGATCGAGCACCGGACGACTATACCAAGTTATTAAGCGTAGGAGTTCTAGCCTGGTTAGGCTCTCAGACTTTAATCAATATTGGCGGTATGATTGGTGTGTTACCCCTGAAAGGCATCACCTTACCATTTATTAGTTATGGTGGAACGAGCTTAATATTTATTATATTTGCGATTGGGATATTATTCCAGATATCGCGCTATACTACTTACCAGGTAGCAGCAAAAACGTCAGGAGAGGAGGTTCGTTATGACAATAATTCTAACGGGCGGCGGGTCAGGCGGTCATATAACGCCATTACTAGCAGTAGCCCACGAACTTAAGAAAATCCAACCTGACGTTGTATCAGTTTATATTGGTCAACTTGGTGATAGCCTATCTGATTTGCCCGCCCAACACCCCGACATAAATCAGGTGTTTAGCGTACGAGCCGGTAAGTTCCGTCGATATAGCGGTGAAGGGTTTAAGCAGCTACTCGACATTCGAACAATTTATAAAAATCTTCGCGATATTGGTAGGGTTTTAAGGGGTTATTCCGAGAGCTATCGTTTGCTACGAAAAATTAACCCAGATATTGTTTTTATCAAAGGTGGTTTTGTTGGAGTCCCCGTCGGTCTTGCAGCTGCTAGTTTACGCATACCTTATGTAACCCACGATTCGGACTCTGCACCAGGGTTGGCGAACCGAATAATAAGTCGTTGGGCCAAGGTTCACGCTGTTGCCCTAGCAAAAGAGAACTATCCATATCCAAGCGAGAAAACTTTCAGCGTCGGCGTACCAATAAACCATAACTTTGTACCAGTTACACCGCAACTCCGGATAAAATATCGAGAAGAGTTGGGCCTCAGTAAATTCCAACACATAATCTTTGTAACAGGAGGCGGCAATGGCGCCGCGACATTAAATACTATTGTAGCTAAGTGTTCACGCCTTATTTTAGACAATAATAGTACAGTTGGTATATTACATATGGCTGGTAGGGCGCTGACGGAGGCGACAGAAGCTCTGTATAAGCAGGTATTGACCGATGAACAGATGAAGCGGGTCATAATCAAAGGATTCGACGATAAACTATATCTCTACAGCGGTGCTGCCGATATTGTTATTGGGCGGGGGAGTGCCACTAACCTTGCCGAATTTGCAATGCAAGGAAAAGCTTGCGTTATCGTACCGGCGCGCCAATTACCCTGGACAGTCCACAATACTCGAGTTCTAGCCGAAGATAACGCAGTAATATCCTTAGATGAAGATGAATTAACCCAGAATCCAGCTGGTCTAGCCGCTACATGTAATGACTTGCTATCATCACCTGAAAAACAGTTGGAACTTGGCGATAAGCTATCAAAAGCATTGGTACACCAAAACTCAGCGCGCGAACTAGCAACACTTATAATTGAAAATGTGAACCAATAAAATAAATAAGATGTTCAATAAAAAGACACACGATAATTCAACCAAGCGGCAACGCGTAGAAAAATTATCACCACGTACCAAGAACTATTCATATTATGAGTCTCGATTAGCTGGAGGCAATAAAGAACGTGTTCGTACAGATGACCTAAGACAAAACGAACGAACCGGTCTAGTTAAGGATAGACCATGGTACCTTAAGTTAATAAATGTAGTCATTATATTTCTAGTCGTAGCTTTCATTATTGATGATTTAGTTTTAAGTACGAGCCCTAGACTGATAATCAATGGCGACACAAATACTACAAAGCTTTTTTCTGTATCACAGGCTAAATATCAGGCTGCTGCAACCAAGATATTTGACCAATCAATATCAGCCCGAAGTAAGATCACAATCAATAGCAATGCCATTGCTATCAAACTTGAAACTGAGTTTCCCGAATTATCTAGCGTTGTAATCTCGCTCCCACTTATTGGTCATCAACCGACAATAACTGTTGTGCCGGCTCAACCGGCTGTAATAGTTACTCCCCAGGGGCAACCAGATAGTTTCTTGGTTGCCACAAATGGTCGGGTGTTAGCTAGCAATAACTCTAAGTGGCCGAAAAATACCTTACCTAAAATTATTGATGAAACCGGGATTAACTATATTGTAGGTAGAACCACGATGTCTCCTTCCGACATAAGTTTCATACAGTTAGTTTCGACGCAGTTTATGGCAAAAAACCTCTCTATTACATCTATAAAACTTCCAGCTCAGTCCAGAGAGCTAGATGTTTATGTGACCGGAGAACCCTACTTCATACAGTTCAATCTTGAAGATAACTCGGACGCTCTTCAACAGATAGGGACATACTTCGCGACAAAGCAATACCTTATAAATAATCAAATTACACCTGCACAATATATCAATGCGATGGTGGTAGGGCGGGTATACTACAAATAGTACCTCTGTATAACAGAGAGGGGTGTGAATAGGCGAGTGGGGAATAAAATTGAATATTGTAAGCAACGCAATAGCTTGTCTGTAGCGGGGATGTTTACTTGAAGTGTATTTTTATAAACTTAAAAATAGCTAATAGTCCCCTCGCTTGCCCCAGTTCGTATTTTGTTCAGGTATTTAAATAAAGACCGTGAACAATAAAAAACTATACATATATATATAACCAACCAAAAGTCAAATTATTGATATATACCGGAAAAGCAGGGCATAGACAAAAAAACTATAGATCGATATAAAATAACAGTAAAAGCAAGTATTTCACGACATAACTGTGGATAAGTCAAATAATGGGTTTTTAGCTAGTGTGCCGAATAAAGGTGGAACACTAGGCGTTTATTAGGATAAAACGGCTCCTGGGGCCTTATATGAGCTAGTAATAATAGGGACAGTAGTATGAGAGTGTAGTCTTAATTATAAATAACATAACTACAGCTTAACTACTGGAAAGCTCCCCTACAGAAGAGGTATTCGCTATCATCTATTCATCATATATAAGAGTCGCAAAATATACATTGTGCGACGTCATGTCTATATGTTTTGTTGGGTCTCTGCTCCAGACTCTCTCACTATTTTTTCTTATGATGCCCTAACAAAAAAATAAATATTTTGTATTTACCCTGGCCTAACTATGTCTAACCCTATTTATTTTGGCCGCCACAATATCCCGCCTACGATTACACCACTATTATGCTGTTCGTATTTTGTTTATAGACTGCTTATTTGTAAATACTATTTAAATAATAACAGGGGTAACTAATCTGTTACTACGCTGTTGTTTCTGCGAGAGTATAAGTAGCCTTAGCAACTCGTTTGAACTGGGGTTTGCCCTGTAAGTTAAGCAGAATGGTCGTTTCCTTGACGAATCGGCTTTGTAGGACTCGTTTCACGATCTCGTCACGGTGTAGTGGCTCTCCAGCTTCACGTAATACCTGAGCTATGATATCGGATACAGTACCTTTCTTATAACCCCATTCTTTAAGGGCATAAATACCGCGGCCAATTAGAACGAATCGTTTATCTTTTATTAACTCATTGTGAATAGCTTGCGTTGTAACATCTTTGCGCTTAAAAGAACTATCCTTAATAGCGGCGGCAATCTCGTTAAAGTGCATGTGGGTGCCGTTTTCCTTCAAAATAACGTAGATTTTATCTCGGATGTTTCGTGGGTTAACCATTGGCCATTTTATAAGACCCCATTGGCCGTTTAATGTTGCTAGATCTTTAGAGATACTTGCAAGGGCTGCAGCCTGAGCGGGGCTTTTAATCTTACCTTCTGTAGCAATCTTTTCAATAGTTGTTGGCTTACCAATAGTCTTTATAGCAGCAATAATCCGAGTGATTTGTTCTTTCATTGCCTTTTCATCGTGGGCTTCTAAGATCCCTACCGCGTTGTGATAAAAATCATTCTCGTTGATCACTACCAGCTTAGGACAAAGCTCAGCAATAAATGCTACACGAGACTGCTCTAAACGACTATCATCTGTTGCGACTTTAGCCGTTAAGTCGCTTACTCGGGCGGCCTTCCCTGTTGTTTCGAGAGCTGCAATAAAAATATTTTGAGCCTCTGTTATGTGCGGTAGATTGATAGCGTTAGTTTTCAGACGAGTTACGATTACTTTCTCAAGCTGTCTGACCCGTTCACGGGTAATACCAAGTAACTCCCCTATCTGTTCTAGGGTTTCTTTTCGGTCAAACAAGCCGAAACGACGAGCGACTATTTCTCGTTCGCGTTCTCTCTCGACCGTGTCTAGGATATCAGATACAACCTGCTTCACACTGACATCATTTGTTACTGGTTTGTTCGCCATAACTCTCGGTTCTACCTGTATTATTGATAATATTGATATTAATTATAAAACTAAATGATTTAAATGTCAACACCCCTCGATGTCTTAATAATATTGTAGCACGTAGTGGACGATTACGCATAGACTATGGTCTAGTGGTACGAGCATAAAATAAGCTAGACAAGATAGCAATTTGTGGATAGATGTAGTGCTTTTGTCTACTATTTTATTGTTTACGGCGGCGGAATTTTTTTCTTGCAGGTGCCTTGGCTAATAAATCCTGGCAATCCTTTTCGGTAAGCTTGGTCGGGTCGGTGTCTTTAGGAATTTTTGCATTCTTCTTCCCGTCAGTTATATATGGTCCATATTGGCCTTTTACCACTTTAATACCACTCTTGAAGATGGCAATATACTTGTCTATATCCGCTTTCTCTTTAGCGCTATATAGACCAATTGCTTCTTCGAGGGTAATAGTATGAGGATCTAGGGGTTTAATGGATACAAATTTATCAGCAACTTTTATATAAGGCCCGAAACGACCTATATTCGCGGTTATCTCTTTACCGTCCGAAGTTTTACCAACGACACGTGGTAGCTCAAACATAGGTAACGCTTCGGTTAACTCTATTGTTTCAAGTCGTGCCCCGTCGGGTAGTGGAGCGAATTGTATTTTCTCTTTGTCATCCTCGCTGTCCCCCAGTTGTAGCATGGGTCCATATCTCCCAAATCTTGCAAAAACAGTTTTACCAGACTTTGGATCTTTGCCGAGTTCTCGAATCTGGCTAACCTCCTGCCTGCTAACTGATTCCGACTTATCGACCAGAGGGTGGAAAGTTTTATAAAAATCTTTAATTACCTTAGCCCATTCTTCTTCTCCATTAGCTATTTCATCAAAATCTTGCTCGATACTTGCTGTGAAATTATAGTCGATAATACTCGGGAAGTATTTAACTAAAAAGTCTGTAGTTACCTCTGCGATCGAAGTAGGAACAAGTTTCGCTCGGTCGGCGCCATAATTTTCTGATTTCTCTTGTTCTTTAATTTCTCCACCCTCTAGCTTAATAACTTGTACGGTTCTACTCTCTCCTTCTAAGTCGGTTTTCTCAATATATCCCCTATTTTGAATAACTGATATTGTAGGAGCATAAGTACTCGGTCGACCTATCCCTAGCTCCTCGAGTTTTCGCACTAACCCCGCTTCGTTGTAGCGAGCTGGGGGCTTTGAAAAAGTTTCATTTGCCTCCATAGAGAGTAATTTGAGTTTATCTCCCTTTTCAACCGCCGGTAATATTACGTTCTCTTTGACCCCACCGTAAACTTTCATAAATCCGTCAAACTTTAGCACTTCGCCCTTAGCTAAAAGTGATTCGGGGCGCTTATCTAGTCCTATAGTAACTTCAGTACGCTCGATACTGGCTTCTGTCATTTGGCCCGCTAATGTTCGTTGCCAAATTAGTTGATATATTTTTGAGTCTTGGTTTCCCTCGCCAGCATCCAATCTCTTAAAGTCGGTTGGCCGAATTGCTTCATGAGCTTCTTGTGCAGATTGACTCTTTGTCTTGAATTGGCGCATTTTATGATACTTATTCCCATAGTTGGTCTTAATATAATCTTCGGCCGCCTTAATAGCCTGTCCTGATATTATCGTGCTATCAGTACGCATATAAGTAATATAGCCCGACTCATATAATCTCTGAGCGACTTGCATAGTTTGTCTAACGCTATAGCCTAATCTCCGTGCCGCTTCTTGTTGAAGGGTACTAGTTGTAAATGGAGCACCAGGACTTCTTGTTGCCGGTTTCTTATTAATATCAGTTATCGTGAAGACACTGTCTTTAGCCGCTTCAACAAATTCTCTTGCAAGTGACTTATCTTTTAGTTTATTAACAAGCTCAGCTGGTAATTCAGCACCTTTAACGTCGAATAAAGCATTTATCTTATATGACGACTGTGTTTCAAACGCTCTGATTTCTCGCTCGCGTTCGACACATAGCCTTACCGCAACAGATTGAACCCTGCCTGCACTAAGCCCGGTTCTAACTTTTTTCCATAAAACCGGGGATAGCTCATATCCAACAAGCCTATCTAGAATCCGACGAGCTTGCTGGGCATCTACCATCTTCATATCGAGGACTCTAGGATGTTTTATTGCATTTTCAATTGCCGACTGTGTGATTTCATGAAAGACTATCCTTTTCGTTTCCTCTGGCTTTAGGCCAAGAGCAATACATAGATGCCAGGCTATTGCCTCACCTTCTCGGTCCTCATCGCTGGCGAGCCAAACAATGGATGTCTTTGATGCTTTCTTTAATGCGCTGACAATTTTCTTTTTATCAGGGCTTATCTCATACATAGGGGCAAAATCATGTTCAATGTCGATATTGAGGCCCTTTTTAGGTAAATCACGTATATGACCAAAACTACTCATAACAGAGTAGTCTTTACCAAGATATTTTTCGATTGTTTTGGCTTTTGCTGGGCTCTCAACAATCACTAAATTTTTCGCCATGTGCCTTATCTTAAGCGTGTTATAACGTACATTGCAAGTGATATATTCTGATTACTAGGGTTAAAATTCAATTTAAAAATAATTAAACACTAGCATTTAATACAACTTAATTGAATAATATACAAAAAACTGTTGACAAATATAATATTTTTGCTAAAATAGCAACTTGTAAGCGTTAATACTAACGTTTACGTACCTTATACCCCCATTCTAACAATTCCATCCTTGTGGTGGAGTTAAT
>Ga0182030_10022206_pt1 | contig 11828 bp, 11 predicted proteins | sample 812S3MmetaG_FD_121299 | JGI IMG/M metagenome (GOLD analysis project Ga0182030, IMG submission 121299) | Permafrost microbial communities from Stordalen Mire, Sweden - 812S3M metaG (Illumina Assembly) | ecosystem: Environmental > Terrestrial > Soil > Wetlands > Permafrost | place: Sweden... | reverse complement strand
TACACGGCATGCGCCGTATTGTTGGCCATCGGCCGACGCGGTACGCCACGCAAGCTGGGCGTGCCGGGAGAGGAGTTGCCCAAGGTGGTGTACCGGCTCATCGACCCTGAACAATACCGGGGCAGGCAGGTCATGGTGGTCGGCGGCGGCGACAGCGCACTCGAAGCCGCCGCCAGCATCGCGGAACTGGGCGATGCCGAGGTGATCCTCTCGTACCGCGGCGAAGCGTTCCAGCGCGCCAAACAGCTCAATCGACAGCGCGTCACCGAGGCCAGCGCACGGGGCAAGCTACAGGTGCTGCTCAACTCGCAAGTACGCGAAATTCAGGATGCCCAAGTTGTGCTGCAACACGCAGCAAAAACGCTAAAGGTCGGCAACGATGCAGTGATCGTGAGCGCCGGCGGCATACTGCCGAATGACTTCCTGCGCTCGATCGGCATCCAGGTGGAAACCAAGTACGGCACCGCATGAAACATCGTGTGAAAAGACCGCGAACGGCATTTGCGGCGGCGGCCTTCTCGCTAGCGCTCGCCTCCCTGGCCGCGGGCGCAGCGGTGCGTGGCGCCGATCCCGTCGAGCCGGCGCGCGCCGCACTGCGAACTTTGCAATTCGGCAAAGCGCTGCAATTGCTCGATTCCCTGTCGCACCGTAACGCCGAGGCTCAGTACCTGCTGGGCCTCATGTATCTGAACGGCGTCGGCGTGGCGCCGGACGCGCCGCGCGCGCGCCGGCTGCTTACAGCGGCCGCCGAACAAGGCCACGCCATCGCCGCCTATGTACTGGCCGGCGAGCTGGTGCGCGACACCGCCGCGCCCCCGGATTCTTCGAATCGCTGGCTGGAGCGTTCCGCACGACTCGGCTACGGGCGCGCCGCCGAGGTGCTGAAAAGCGGCCGGCCGCTGTATGCAGCGGATTTCGCCGGCGCTACCGATCCTGCGCTGCTGGCCGCCTGGGCGATCGAATGCGCGCGCAAGGACAACGCCAACGAACTGAGGCGGCTTGGCAAACCGGCCGCCACGGTACGCGACGCGTTCGGCCGCGAGCCGCTGTCGTACGCTGCCGCCGCCGGCAGCCTGGCCGCGGCGGCGGCGCTGATTGACGCCGGTGCGGATCCGCGTGCCGTCGATTCCGTGGGAACCAGCGCGCTCATGCTGGCGGCCGAGCGGCCAGAGCCGGACATGGTCGATCTTCTGCTGAACCATGGAGCCGATGTGCAGAGTATCGATGCCGACGGACGCTCTGCCCTATTTTATGCGGCACGGGCGAGTCGCACCAACACGCTGCGCAGCTTGTTGCAGGCGGGCGCCAAGCTCGATGGGCGTGATTCGCGCAACTACAACGCCCTCGACGCGGCGTTGGCCGTCGGCGCCGACACCACGGCCGAGGAACTGCGCGCCGCCGGCGCGCGGTCGACGCTCAACCTGACGGTGGCGCAGCGACAGAGCCGTAAATTCGATCTCGCACACCCGGGCGACGTGTACCGCGGATGGCCGCCGCTGGCACTGGCTGTGGCGCGCAACGATGCGCCGAGTGTGCAGCAGTTGCTCGATGCGGGCGCGGACGTGAAATTGCCGGTGCCGCAAGGCGATCCACTGCTCGTGGTAGCGGCCGACGCGGGTGCGTTGCCCTGCATCCGCATCCTGATCCTGCATGGCGCGGATGCCGCTGCCCCGGATCATGCTGGGCACGGCGTACTGTGGCTCGCCGCAGTCCGCGGCGGTGGGCCGCTCATCAGTGCGCTGCTCGATGCGGGCATCAAGCCCGATACGCACACGAGAGACGAAGAGCCGCCGCTGCTCGCGGCGGTACGCGCCGGGCACGACGACATTGCCGCCGTATTGATCGACGCAGGGGCGGCCGTGGATGGCGTCGACGCGCTTGGCCGCACGCCGTTGATGCTGGCGAGCGCCGGCAATCACCCGATGCTGGTCGAGGCGTTGCTGCATCAGCATGCGCGCGTCGACCCGAAGGACCGCCTCGGGCGCACCGCCGTGTGGTACGCATCGCAGGCCGGCTCGGCCGCCGTCACGACGCTGCTGGCCGCGGGTGCAGACGTGACGACGCACGATTTGGCGGGCTTGACCGTACTGCATGCGGCCGCCCTGCAGGGCGACGCGCAGGTGCTCGAGCCGCTGTTCAAGGCGCATGCCGCGATCAATGCTCGCAGCCGCAGCGGCGACAGCCCGTTGACGGTGGCGGCCGCTGCCGGACATACCGAGGTGGTGCGCGCCCTGTTGGCGCGTTCGCCGGACCTCGATATTCAAAACGGCGGCGGCGACACGGCCTTGATAGCCGCAAGCCGCAACGGCTTCAACGATATTTGCCGTCTATTGGTTTCGGCCGGCGCCAACCGGGCCCTGCGCAACCGCGACGGTACTTCGGCGGCGGACGCCGCGGCAAGCCGTGGATTCACGGCGCTCGCCCAAGATATTTCGAGGAAGACATGACGTGCCTGCGATGCCGAGCGCTCGCCAAAGATTAGCCGCGGTTGTCATGAACTTGGCCACCTTCAGAGTCGCGGCGTGGCGCCCCTGCATCGGCCTGTCGATGTTGTGGGCGTTGCAAGCTCACGCCGCTCTCGGCGGCGGCGATTCCAGCATTCGGGCGGATCAGTCCGAATTGCATGGCGTGCTCACGATTACCCCGCGCCGCAACTACGAACTGCGCGAAATCACCAACGAATCTGGGATGGTCGTGCGCGAGTTTGTCAATCGCTCGGGCCTCGTGTTCGCGCTCGCTTGGTCCGGTCCGGCAATGCCGAACCTGCGGCAATTGCTCGGCGCACACTATGAAGCTTACGCGCAATCGTTGGCGCGCCTATCACGCCCGGGTCTCCACCGCAGCGTGCGTGTCGAGACGCCGCATCTGGTGGTGGAGAATGCCGGTCACCTTCGCGCCTACGCGGGCTACGGTTTGCTCACCGATCTGCTGCCGGCCGGCATGTCGCCGACAGAGGTGCGCTAGAGCATGAACACTGTTTATCGGCTCGCAGCGCTCTTACTCGCGAGCTTGGTCGCCGGCTGCTTCGGCGGCAATGGAACGGGCACTCTACCTGCGGCGCCAGCGCCCACTGCGAATGTCGTCACGGTAACGGTCGATTCGGGTCCGGAGGCGGCCAGCGGCCAAATCAATCATGCCTATGTAACCGTCAAGGTGTGCGTCCCCTCGAGCCAGACCTGCGCCAGCATCGATCACGTTCTGCTCGACACCGGGTCGAACGGATTGCGCCTGGTCGGGTCGGTGCTTGCATCACAGTCCCTCACGTTGCCCAATGAAACTGATGAGCAGGGACAAACCATCGAGGAGTGCGTCAGTTTCACCGGCGGTCAAACCTGGGGCGCGATTGCAACCGCGGATGTTTACCTCGCTGGCGAGAAAGCTGTGAAAATCCCGGTACAAGTGCTGGACGACACCAACGCGGGCGCGCCGCCGCCGGCCGCTTGCGGCGCGAACGGCACGCTCATCGATACGGTGGCGGGCTTCGGTGCCAATGGAGTTCTCGGGGTCGGGGTATTTGCACAGGATTGCGGCGAAGCGTGCGTTTCCCCGGCCACGCCGCTGCCCGTATATTATGGCTGCAGCGCGGCGGGTACCTGCAGCGCCGAAAATGCGGCCTTGGCGCAGCAGGTCGCCAACGTCGTGGCGCAGTTTGCCGCTGACAATAATGGCGTCATCATCAACCTGCCGAACCTGGTGAATGCCAACGGCGATGCCAGCGTACAAGGTGAGCTGATTTTCGGCCTCTCGACGCAAGCCGACAACATGCTGCCGGTATCCGGGTTGACCGTGCTCGGCGCCGACGCGAAAGGCAATTTCACGGCAACCTACAATGGCGCTGCCACTGCGCTGCCGGCGTTCATTGACTCCGGCACGGATGCCTACGCGTTCAATGATTCGAGCATCGCCACGTGTTCGACCGGCGCCTTCGTCGGCTATTACTGTCCGGCAGTGGCGCCGGCGACGGCGTTCACGGTGAACACCGGGGTCGGCATGTACACCGCTTCCAACACGGTGAATTTCGCTATCGCCGATCCCAACACCTTCGTGGTCGGCGCCGCCGCCTTCACGGATCTCGCCGGTGGCGGCGGCTCAACCACCTTCACCTGGGGTATGCCTTTTTTTTACGGGCGGCAGGTTTATTTCGGCATCGATCAGCGCGTCAGCGGAGCTTACACCGGCCCCTTCTACGCGTATTAGCATGCGACGGCCATGGGACCATGTAGGGGCACCCGGTCCGGGCGCCGGCCATACCGTAGGTTTCGCGCCCCGTGTGACGGGTTCCCACAGTGCGGACCTATCATTTCAAAATCGGCGTTTGTGATAGGATAGCCGCCCGGTTGGGAACGATCAGTGCCGATGGAGCCACGCTCCAGTGCCAAATCTAGTACTAAATCCGGGGGATTGAGGGGATTTCAGGGGATATCCTTTCTGGGAAAATCGGCAACTCGTTGATTCTTCGAGCGGCTCTTGCGGGTTCGACAAAATCGCCGAAGGCGATTTTGGACGTCACAGCGTAGCTGCGACGGTCCGGAGCGAAGCGGAGGACGAGCGGCGAAGCCGCGAGTAATCCTCCCTCTCCGCCACATGGCAGGTAAATTTCGTCGGTTTGGATCAATCGGATTCGATAAGAAGATCAGGAGCTTAGCAGGAGAGGATTTTCCGCACCGGACGCGGAGTGACCAGGGAGTGACCGAGCGCTATGCGGCCGGTCGATGGCGAAATTGCTACAATCAGAATATGCGCCCGTAGCTCAGCTGGATAGAGCGCCTGGCTACGAACCAGGAGGTCGGGGATTCGAATTCCTCCGGGCGCACCACAATTGCTTCGTCAAATCAGTCATTTAGCGTGCCTGACCTCAGCCCGTTTTGCGCCGAAGCCAGGTGGTTGCGGGAGATTTGCGGGTCTCGGTGTCGCACACGCGTTCCGCGGCCTCGATCAAGCTCGTCAGTTCCGCCTGGGAGTAGTGCGTCGTGATCCGACCACTTCGATGCCCGAGCAGGTCCTGACGGTCCTCGAACGTCACGTCTGCCGCCCGCAGTCGGCGACCGAACGTGTGTTTCAGACCGTGGACGCGAATCTTTCTGAACCCCGCTGGCGCCGCTTCCCCGTGCTTTTGAGCCCAAGCGTCCGCGGCACGCTCCCGCGCCGCTTTCCAGGCCGTGTTGTAGATCTTGGTCAGCAGTCGCGCCGCGGCGTCCTTGCCTGGTATGCGCACGAAGACGTACACGGGATGCAGGCCTCGCAAACTCTCCACGACTGACTTCGCGACCCGGTTGAGCACGACGAGTCGTTCCTCGCCGTTTTTGATGCGCTCGCCCGGGATGACGAAAACCGACGTGTCGAGTTCCGGCACCTTCACCTCATACTCCCACTTGAGTCCGCAAACTTCCTGCTCCCGTAGCCCCGTATTCACCTTGAACAACACCATCCGCGCCAAGTGGTCCGGCAACTCTTGGAACAGGAGCGCCTGTTCCTCCCGGGTCAAGGGGTAAGGCGGTCGGGCACCCTTGACGGGAAACAGCTTGATCTTCGGCGCCGTTTCCAGCCACGTCATGCCCTGTTCGTCCATCCACTCGGAGGAGGCGAGATTCAGGACCCTGCGCACGACCGCGAGCGCCGCGTTCAAGGTCTTAGTCTTGACTCCATCCCGCCGCCGCTGCGCTGACCCTGCGATTCGTCCGAATCTAGACATGCGCGGCGCTCTCACGATGACGTTGGGATTCGCGGCGGGATTCGCCGGTTGCGTTCTGGCGCCCTACGGGACTCGGGATGAGCAAGCGAAGCTCAATGCGGTCTCGCCGGCGTTTGAACCGCGAATCGAGGCACGCCAGATACCTGAGATGCCAGCGGTCGCCACCTGCGGCGCTGCGCTCGCCGGGAAGCACGCGCAGCCGATTACCTACGTGCGTATCACCCAGCGAAACGTTACATTCTGAGCACCGGGCACTCCGCGAGAAGGCTAATTCACGAAACACGCCGGTGACCAATATCGGTATTGCCAGCCCGATTATTCTGGCCGCGACACGCTGTGGCAGGTTTTCACATGAATCTCGCAGGCGGACCATTCACACTTAATCTAGATACAATGATATAAATATAATGGAGGCACGTGTAAGTGTAGTTGGTGCTCCTTAGCGGCATCGTTTGAACTTTTAGTCGGGTCTAATTGGCGAGGTGGTTCACGCAATGGCGAACTCACAACGTACAGGCTGGCGGTCGCTCAGAGGCGCGCGTTGAAGCACCAAGCACAGCTTTTGTGTCTGACGCTGTGGCTCGCTTGTATTCCCGCTCCATGGACGCATGCCGTGGTGCGGCGTACCGAGTGGAGCCGAGTAACGATCCATGGCCACAGAATCGTCTACGCCGTGCGGGGCAGGGGCCCGACTTTGCTCCTGTTGCATGGAGGCGGAGACTCGGGTGAGCACTCCTTTGAACGTCAATTCGATGAGTTCTCGGAACATCATCATATCGTCGCACCCGACCAAGTCGGTCAGGGACGCACACCCGATGTGCCCGGGGCACTGAGCTATACGGCGATGATGGAGGATACGGCTGCATTGCTGCAGCATCTACGGTTCAGACATGTCGATGTGGTGGGATTCAGCGATGGAGGAATTTTGGCGCTGATGCTCGCCTTGCGCCATCCTGAGCTGGTACGGCGAGTAGTCATCAGCGGCGTCAATATCGCGCCCGATGGGCTGGATCCGGAGGACTTGGAGGAACTTAGGGCTTCTCAGACGCCTAACCCGAAAACGATCGATGAAAAGTTAACGCACCTGTGGCTTACGTCCCCCACAACGACGGAGCTGAGTCTAGCCTTACTCCGACAAATCGTTCAGCCGGTGCTGGTTATCTCCGGCGACCGTGATGACATCACGCTCGAACATACACTCAAGATTTTTCATGCGCTACCCGACGCCGAGCTTTGCGTATTACCCGGTACGGATCACGGGACGTTTTCCGGCCGACCCGGATGGTTGAATCCGATCATCAGCGCTTTTCTCGATCGCGCTTAGCCACGGAATGCACACCGAAAGGCTGAGCCTGCTCACAGCAAAAACGGATGGGGAGGCCTAGTCGTCACGTCAAAAGTAGCGACGCCGACTCGAGGCGAGGGATTGGTTGACAAGCGCATTGGCATTCACCCGCAATCTCCAAAGCTCAGCTAGCCCCGCCCATGGGGATCCCCTGTCCACAGCCCGGAAAGCCTCATCAGCGAGGTCCCTGAGGCCGAGTTGTAGGTAAGCGATTCCGAGGCTCATATGCGCTTCGTCGGCCTCCTGCACCCCGCCCTTATTGATCCCTCGATTCAGCGCGGCCACGGCTAGGTCGTATTGACCGTAACTTAGGTAGATCTGTCCGAGCAGCACGTCGTCTTGACCCCCAGATGCGTCCGTTGGTTTCGTGGCCAAGCGGCGTAGCGAGACGCGATTTGCCGCCACTTCCTTCTGTACCCGTTTGAACAGGCGCTCGTATCTGCCGGGCATGCTATCAGGGCCGGAAAACACGTCCTCGTTCCTGGCGCTATCGAGCACTTGTAGCGCCTCGGCGGGCACTCCGGCGGTGAGTGTCTCAAATACCATTGCCTCGTAGTCATCGGGACGCGTCAACACGTTGAGTTCAAACATCAAGCGGTGATACCCGAGCGCGATACGTTCATCGTGAACATCCCGCGAACACAGGTCCAACAACTCACGCCAGTCCTCGGGCTCGTGAAAGTAGCCGACCAAGAGCACCAGAGCGCTTTCCATGCCCCGAAGATCCTCCAGACGATAGTAGGAGTCTTCGATGATTCGCAGCCAACTTTCCTTCGGTATTCGCCGATCGTGTTCCGCATCGGCGACGAGCGCCGTCATTGTTGCAACGGCGCTCTTATAATTGTCCATTCTGAAATAGGCATCGCCGAGCATTGCCGCAACTTGCGGTGCATCCGGGTGCCGTCCGAGAAATGCCTTAGCCCACTTCGCTGCCCTCGGATACTCTCCCATTTTAAAATACATTTCCGCGATCGCTTTGGTGCGTTCGCTAACCTGCGCTGCGGGCACTAGCGGCGACTCGAGTAGGCGTTCGTAGACTGCCGCGGCTTGTTTGTATTTGTTTTGTCTGTATAAGACGTAGCCAAGAAGCGCGTCGATGTTGTACTCGTCCTTGGCAGTCAAGCGGGCCGCGGCTTGCGCCTGTTTGATACTCTCAAGAGCGGCATCCCAATGGTTCTTTTGGATGGCAACTTGCGCTGCCATCAGTGGTTCCGCTACGCCCACGCTGAGCACTTCGGTCCGGGCGGTTTGCGCAGCCGAAGCATTCTCCGGCCCAACGATCGACGTGACCACTACGAGGAAAATCAACCACCCCCGCGTTGCTGCGGTGCTCTTCATCGGAATCATGGCCATTTCCTCGCACCGATCACAGCGGACCGATGTCGCAAACTTAGGTTTCGATCACGTCGTGGATATGCTGAACATCATTGCGTAGTCAGCGCAATTCAAGGGCCCGTCGAGTGTGCGTTGCCCTGCAGCGTCCGCTCAATGAAGCGATCGGAACCGGCGGGGGATGAATGTGCCTAAACACGGCTCATAAACGAAGGTTTAGTCGGTTCCGGGATATGTCAATTGCAGCGCCGCTGCGGCGGCCTCGGCCTTGGGTTTCGCGTCCTTGATAAGCGCTACCGCATCCTCGAGTTGGCCCGACTCGAATGCGGACTCAGCCTTGTCCCACAATGCGTCGCCGACGGCGATGCTTGCCTTTGCTCGAGAAAGATCAATTCCTTTCCGCGGGAGTTTGATCTTGGTCAACATGTCGATACGCACTCGCACCGCGGCGACCAGCGGAGGCAGGGACGCATCGAGAGTCGTCCATTCGCGAAGCAACCCCGCAGCGGCCTCCTGCCTTTTTACGGAGACCGCTGCAACCAAGCCCTTCGCGTCCGCGAGTACGGCAGGTGAGCCTGCGAGCACCGCCGAATAGTCCTCTTGGTCAAAAGAGGTCTTCAGCACAGCCACTTTGTCGTGGACCATCGCCGCTTGCTCCGGCAGGTATCTCCGCGCATCTGTCGATGCCTGCTTCACAAAGCTATCGATCTCCGCCAATGCTTGTTTGGCGGGTTCTTGATTCTTTGCGCAGGCCACCGTCATCAGTCCAACGAAACTGAGCATGACGAAGTGGGGTGTGCGCTGTGACAATTGCACGGGTCAGGGCTCCGGGTCGGTGTGACGTATACGCTACACTATGTATCGAAAGGTACGCAACAATATTTGACCGCCATCGGCGGACGGGAGAGCTGGAAGCGAATGGGCAACAGCGATTTCGGCGAGGGCAATGACGGCCGGCTTATGGTACAAAGGTCGCGCCATGCGTTTAAGACGACAATTGTGCAAGACAGGCGAACCGACGACGGGCAGTCACGATCAGCCATCATCATCCGGCGTCGGCCGACCGCGGGACACGCGGATCGACAAAGAGGTGGTGGCCGCCGTTTTGGATGTCCTGAAATCGGGAGGATACGAGGCCGTGACAATCGATGGTATTGCCCGGCATGTCGGCCGCGCCCGCAGCAGTCTGTATCGCCGGTGGTCGAGCAAGCGTCATCTCGTGGCTTACGCCGTCGTCAGCGAATTAGGTGAAAATCCAGCGACGGATACGGGGAGTATTCGAGGCGATCTTGAGGCGGCGGTTGGTACTCTGTTACGAGCATTCCGCGGACCGCTGGGCCGTGCGCTGGCAGGTCTCGTGGCGGACATGGCGCAGGATGCGGCTCTGGCCTTCACCATTCGGCGCCGCGTTCTGGCGCCACGTCGTAGATCGATGCGAAAGGCGCTCGAACGGGCGCGAGTCCGTGGCGAGGCACGGGATGGTCTGGACGTGGAACTGGTGCTCGACATGCTCACCGGACCCTTCTATTTCCGCACACTGTTTGGGCATGCACCAATGAGTCTTAAGACCACGAGGGAAGTTGTGGATTGCGTGCTACGTGTGATAAGGCCGAATACCGAGGTGGGCGCGGGTTAGATTTGAATGTGCCCTGTGGATGCCATCTCGGGATGGGTCCTACCATAATACCAAGCGTGCGGGATCCGAGGTGGATTGCTGTCGTGCTGGGCTCCCGGCTCCTGAATTGAGAAGCATTGCCATGACATTGGGTCTATCGCAGCTTGGCTTGCTCCTGTTTGTTTCCGCGTTGGTCGCGATACTCACCCGTCGTTTCCACATGCCGTACACCGTGGGCGTGGTGCTGGCGGCGGCCGTCACGGCGGGCGGCATGCACTACGCGCTCGATTGGGACTGGGGCAGTGCGTGCGATCGTTTTTGGCGTATTGATCGCCGCCACCGATCCCGTGTCTGTCATCGCCACATTTAAAGAGGCGGGCGTATCCGGTCGCCTGCGCTTGCTCATTGAATTGGAAAGTCTGCTGAACGATGGCACGGCCGCGGTTGCCTTCGTTGCCGTCTTAAGCATGCTCGCGGGCGAACGCCGTGATGTCCTGTCCATCACGGGCACCTTGTTCCTTGCGATCGGCGGAGGCGCATTCTTCGGCGCCACCGTTGGCTTTGGTTTCATGCTGTTGGCAGAGCGAACTACGGATTATTTGGTCGAGATTACCCTCGCCACTCTCGCCGCGTACGGCTCCTTCTTCGTGGCCGAGCACTATCACTGCTCGGGGGTAATTGCTGCATTGACCGCCGGCCTCGTGGTGGGCAATTATCGTCCCAGCGGCTCGATATCGGATGCGGGTCGACACGCGTTAGAGACTTTTTGGGAATACGTCGCGTTCCTCGTCAATTCATTGATTTTTATATTGATCGGCGCGCAAGAAGCGCAGCAGCATTTCACCGCTCTGTGGTTACCGGTGCTGGTCGCCCTTGCGCTCGTAACCTTTGGGCGAGCGGTCGCGATCTATCCCTTGTGCGCGGTATTCGCTCGCAGCGGACTGAGAGTCGAGCGCCGGCATCAGCACATCCTTTTCTGGGGGGGGCCTGAGAGGTGCTTTGGCATTGGCGCTTGCCTTGGCTCTACCAGAGGACATTTCTCACCACGACGCGATTGTCACTATCACGTTTGCTGTCGTCGCCTTTTCCGTGTTCGCGCAAGGGCTGACGATCACGCCGTTGCTGCGCCGCCTGGGACAATTCAAATAGCGCCATGGTGCCCTTCCTCCCCTCATGCCCAGCAGCAGCCATATGATTCCGCTTGCATCTATTTCGAGACATAGTGTAGCGTATGCGATCTCGTGGTCAGGAGCCGCATCGATGAAGTCAACCCGGAACATCGCCAGCTACTTAGTATTCGCCTGCGCCGCGCTGTTGTTTGCGGCCTGCGCAAACCAGATGGAGCCGGCTCGGAAGGCACTCGCCGACATCAACGTCGCCCTCGATTCAGTATCGGCGGATGCGAAGAAGTACATTCCCGATCAGCTGACTGCCGTCCAAAGCAAGGTGGCTGAACTAACAGCCTCCTTTGACAAGAAGGACTATGCAGCGGTGGTGACCGGCGCGCCGCCCGTATTGGCTGAGGTGCAAGGTCTGGGCACTGCGGCAACCGCAAAAAAGGACGAGATCGCCAAAACTCTAAGTGACGAGTGGACCGGGCTTGCCGCGTCCGTGCCTCAAGTAGTTGATGCGGTAAATGCACGCGTTGACACCCTATCGAAAGCGAGGCGCGTGCCGAAGGACATCGACCTGACCGCTGCCAAGTCTGGGCTTGCCGATTCCAAGTCGCAGTGGGAGACGGCACAATCCGCATTCAGGTCCGGCAATGTCGCGGATGCCGTGACCGCCGCCAAAGATGCCAAGAGCAAGGCGGAATCGGCGGCGACGGCACTGAAGCTGACCTT
>Ga0182030_10022205_pt1 | contig 11829 bp, 11 predicted proteins | sample 812S3MmetaG_FD_121299 | JGI IMG/M metagenome (GOLD analysis project Ga0182030, IMG submission 121299) | Permafrost microbial communities from Stordalen Mire, Sweden - 812S3M metaG (Illumina Assembly) | ecosystem: Environmental > Terrestrial > Soil > Wetlands > Permafrost | place: Sweden... | reverse complement strand
GCGCAGGAGGGTGTTTTCCATGAAGCCGCCGCCGGGGAGGGTGGGCAGCCCGCTGGGTTTGTTGACGGCCAACAGATGGGGGTCTTCAAACAGGACTTCGAAGTGTTGAGGGGAGTCTGGTTCGATCCAGGGTGGACGGTTCCAGACAAGGGTTTGGCCTAAAGTGACCGATTCGCTTCCGGTGGCGGTGACGCCGTTGAGGGTGACTTCGCCGTTGTTCAGGTTTTGTTGCCAGGCTTGTGGGGTTGAGTGGGGGTAAACGCTTGCCAAGTGGGAGAGCAGGGTTTGTCCGTGGTGTTTGCCGCTGATGATTGTGGTATAGGCATAGCCCCGGTTGAGCATGTAGTTTGAGTGTAAGCTATGGCATCTGCGGCAGGAGTTGCTGGGGTTCGAGCGACACTGGATTTAGGCAGCAAGAGTTCTAAATGCGTCCAGTGTGGGGAGCCGGATTCCGCGCGGATCACGCACCACCCGTACCTTGACGGGCCATCATCGTTCCGCGGCCAGGGAGGCCGTGTACCACAGGAGCGCATTGTCACGTCGATTGGGAGGTGGGGCCTACTCCTCCGGTCCTATCACGCAACTGCCCTCTCTCCTGGCGAGCTCTGTCACTTTCCGCGGCAAGAATCTCTTCTATCAACCCGCCCAAACGCCAGCCGGCGATAGTTCCCCGCGCTTGCGCCCCCGCCGCATTTCCGAAACAATAGCAGCTTCATGCCGCCCCCCCAACCGAAGTACGCCTGGTACAAAGATCTCACCCGCTATCAATGGTTCGTCCTCGGCGTCTGCTGCATCGGCTGGATGTTCGACACCATGGCGCAGCAGATCTTCAGCCTGGCCCGCAAGCCCGCTATCCACGACCTCATGGGTGCACGCGCCACCGACGCCATGGGCGCCTACGCCACCTCCATCTTCATGATCGGCTGGGCCACCGGCGGCGTGGTCTTCGGCATTCTCGGCGACCGCATCGGCCGCGTCAGAACCATGGTTTGGACCATCCTCTGCTACACCCTTTTCACCGGCCTCAGCATGTTCGCTACCGGCATTTGGGACTTCAACGCGTACCGGTTCCTGTGTGGCCTGGGCGTCGGCGGGCAGTTCTCCGTCGGGGTGGCGCTGGTGGCCGAAGTGGTGCCGGCGCGCGCGCGGCCATACGCCCTGGGCACGCTGCAGTCTTTTTCGAGCGTGGGCAATATGCTCGCCGCCGGCGTCGGGATCCTGCTCGGCTTGCTGGAGCGCTCGGGCGCCATCCATGAGGCGTGGCGCTGGGAGTTTCTCTCCGGCGCCATTCCCGCGCCGCTCGCTTTCGTGGTATTCCGCAAATTAAAGGAGCCCGAGCAATGGCTCCAAGCGCGCGCCGAAAAGAAGCGCCTCGGCTCCTACCGCGAGCTGCTCTCCGACCCGCGCTGGGGACGCAATTCGCTGATCGGTCTGATACTCGCCGTCGCCGGCGTAGTGGGTTTATGGGGCATCGGCTATTTCAGCTACGACCTGTTCCAACCCGTGCTGCTGCGGACCTTTCAGAATCAGGGATTGAGCGGCGCCGCGCTGGCCGGCAAGACCACCACCTGGATCGCCATCACTTCCATGTTTCAAAACCTGGGAGGCTTCTGCGGAGTCTACGCGTTCACTTACCTGACCCACTACACCGGCCGCCGCCTGGCGTTCGCCGCCAGCTTTCTGGCAGCCATGGGGATGACCGCTTACACCTTCTGGAACCTGCACGCCATCAGCGATATCTTTTGGATGGTCCCGCTGATGGGCTTCTCGCAGATGACTCTATTCGGAGGCTATGCCATCTACCTGCCCGAGCTTTTCCCCACGCGCCTGCGCAGCACCGGCACCAGTTTCTGCTACAACGTGGGACGCGCGGTGGCGGCCCTCGGGCCTTTCACGTTCGGCTACCTCACGGGCAGCGTCTTCGCCGGCCATGCCGAGCCCATGCGCTACGCCGGAGTCAGTATGTGCCTGGTGTTCTTGCTGGGACTGGCGGCGCTGCCCTTCGCGCCGGAAACCAAGGGAAGGCCGCTGCCGGAATAAGAGCCGCCCGCGCTCGGGCCACTTATTGAGGCTCGTGCAATACCTCGCGCGGTACAAGGTCTCCCCCATCCGGCCTGGACATGTGCAGCACATGATTGTATGCTCAGAGCATGTCGAAAATGATCCAAGTGAGGGACGTCCCGGACCATGTGCATGGCACGCTGAAGTCGCGAGCGGCTCGCGAAGGCATGAGCCTTTCCGATTTTCTCAAGCGGGAGTTGGCGCTTGTGGCGGAGCGGCCAACAATCGAGGAGTGGCTGGAGCGCGCGCAACACGCGAAGCCCATCCGGTCCAAGAGGAGCGCGGCGCAAGTGATACGCGAACTGCGAGACTCCCGATGATCGTTCTGGACGCCTCCGTGGTTGTCGAACTCCTCACGAACGGCGCCCTGGCGGCTTCCATCAGGGACGATTTGTCCCGGCGCAACGAGTCGTTCATTGTCCCGCATTTGATCGATGTCGAAGTGATAAGTGCGATTCGAAGGCTGGCGGCTGGTCAGCGGATAGGGGCGGATTGCAGCGATCGATTTCTCGCCGGACTCGCGGCGTTGCCGGCGGAACGCTATTCGCACACGCCATTGATTGGCCGTATGTGGGAACTGCGGCACAACTTCACCGCCTATGACGCTGCCTATATAGCTTTGGCGGAAGCCATGAACGCGGTCCTTTACACCAGCGATGCGAAATTGTGTAAAGGCCACCGAGCCCGCGTCGTGCTGTTCACGCGCTGATGGCAGGCCGGCACCCCCCGGGGCGGGCCAAGTCCGCGGAACGGGCGTTTCGCCAATGTGGCCAAGCCAATCCGCTTGTCTAAGTGCGTGCGCGCGATTACACTGTGCCTTCAATTCGCGCCGCAGTGAAGTCAAGGAGGATCGCACGGCCGACTGATGCCTACACTTGATTCTTCCCATCTTCGCCCCCGTTCTCACTGTTACACTGGATGCACGGCATGGCGGCGAACGCGACATCGGGGTTCAATATCGGGGAACTGGCTGACGACCGCGGCGTTCGCGAATGCCTCCAGTGGTTCACCCGCGAAAAACAGTGGATCAACGAGACCCACCTCCAACTCTGCCGCATCCCCGCCCCCACATTCCTCGAACAGGATCGCGCCGCCTGGTTTCTGGAACAGTTCAAGTCCCTGGGATGGTCCGCCTCCATCGACCGCGCCGGCAACGTGATCGCCGCCCAGGGCGATGGACCCTACGTCGCCCTTACCGCCCACCTCGACACCGTCATCGCGCCGCGCAATAAGGACGATATCTCGGTCGATAACGACGGCCGCTTCTGTGGGCCGGGTGTCTCCGACAATGGCGCGGGCCTGGCCGCCCTGCTGGCCGTGGCGCGCGTCTGGAAAAACTGTTCCAAACTCGCCGAGTTTCCTTTGGGCCTCCTGCTGGTGGCCAATGTCGGCGAGGAGGGCGAAGGCAACCTGCTGGGCATCCGCCACCTGTGTAGGCAATCGCCCCTGGCGCGCAGGATTGAGGCCATGGTGGTGGTGGATGGCGCCAATACCGACCACATCACCAACCGCGCCCTGGGCAGCCGCCGCTTCGAAATCGCCTTCTCCGGACCCGGCGGCCACAGTTGGAGCGACTTCGGCGTGGGCAATCCGCTGCACGCGCTTTGCCGCGCGGTGGCGCTGTTTGCCGAAACGCGCATTGAGGGCTCGCCCAAATCGGCCATCAATGTGGGGCTGATCGAGGGCGGCTCGAGCGTCAACGCCATCGCCCAACTGGCGCGCGCCAAAGTGGATATCCGCTCCGAGAGCAACGCCCGTATGGACGAACTGGTGGACCTGCTCTCCGCCGCGGTGGAACGCGCCCGCGAAGTGGAAAACCAGCGCGCTACCGGCGGAAAGGTCACCGCCAAGCTGAAGGATATCGGATCGCGGCCCGCCGCCGCGCTGCCGGAAAGCGCCCCCATTCTGCAGTGCGTGCGCGCCGTGGACGCCCACCTGGGCATTCGATCCCATCTGGATTGCTCGTCCACCGACGCCAATATTCCGCTGTCGCTGGGAATACCGGCCATCGCCATCGGCGCCGGAGGATTGGGCGGCGGCGCCCATACCACGCAGGAATGGTTCCGGCCCGAAGGGCGCGATCTGGGCCTGAAGCGCATCTTTCTGACCCTGCTCCAACTCATGCGCGGCACGCCCGCCGATGCTCCCGGGAGCGCCGGAAAGTGAACCGCCGCCGCGCGGCCGAAGCGGCGCTGATCTTCAACACGCTGGTCTGGGGATCGACGTTCGTCCTGGTAAAAACCGCGCTGCTCGATGTATCTCCCATCTTCTTTATAGCGCTCCGCTTCACCCTGGCCACGGGAGCTTTACTGGCGGTCTTTCGGAGCTCGGCTCTGCCCTGGCGACAGTGGAAGACGGCCGGCGCGGGCGCGCTCGCCGGCGTATTCCTGTTTTCCGGCTACCTCTTTCAAACCATGGGGCTGCGGCTCACCACCGCTCCCCGCTCGGCGTTTATCACGGGATTAACGTCCGTCGCAGTACCTTTGCTCGCGGCCCTCGTCTATCGGATAAGACCCCGGGTTTCCGAAGTAATTGGGGTGCTGATTGCCACGGCCGGCCTGGCGCTGATGACGCTGCCGGGCGTCCTGGGGCCGATGGGGCTGGGCGACCTGCTGACGGTGTGCTGCGCGGCGGGTTTCGCGGCGCATATCGTCACGCTGGGACATTTCAGCGAAAAAATGAACTATGAACTGCTGTCGGTTACGCAGATTGGAGTGGCGGCGGTTCTGAGCTGGGCGCTACTCTCCTGGGTGGAGAGACCGCGAGTGACATGGCGTCCGGCGGTAGTCTGGGCGATACTGGTTACGGGACTGCTGGCAACGGCGCTGGCCTTTTCGATTATGGCTTGGGCGCAACGGTACACCTCCCCGGCAAGGACGGCGCTGATTTTCATGCTGGAACCGGTGGTCGCCTGGATCACGTCGTATTGCCTGGTGGGTGAAGGCCTTTCCGGGCGCGCCGCCGCGGGCGCGGCACTGATCCTGGGCGGGGTCGTAATGGTGGAATTGAAACCCCTGGAGCCCCGGCAACATCAATCTCAATAGGTTCAAGGAGTAAAGAAGGTTCCATGAGTTTCGTCGACAGAGTACGCACGCAGAAGTTGCTTTCGTTCACGTTGATGCTCTTCACGTTGTCCATTGGCATCGTCCTGGGCACCCTGATCAACTCCGGAGTGAAGGCCGCCAAGGACAATAGCCAGGCGCCGGGCGCGACGCCGCTGGTGATCCCCAGCCCGGTGGAATTGTCCAACGCATTTACCCAGATCGCCAAGCAAGTGGAACCGTCGGTGGTGAATATTTCGGTCACTTATCCCGCCAGGCCCGCGCGCAGCCGCGCCTCTTCGCGGCGCCAGTCGAACCCGGACGATGGCGACAACAGCGGCGGTATGGACGATTTTCTCCGCCGTTTCATTAACCCGTTCGGCGGCGACGGACCCGAAATGCAGGGCAACGAGGGCAAGGCGCTCGGTTCCGGCGTGGTGGTGGATGCGGCCGGCTATATTCTGACCAACAACCACGTAGTGGATAAGGCTGCCCGCCTGCAGGTGAGATTCCCCGGCGATAGCAACGAATACGAGGCCAAGGTAGTGGGCACGGACGTCGCCACCGACCTGGCGGTAATTCGCGTGGAAGGCAAGCACAACCTCACGCCCGTCAAGATCGGTAATTCCGACGCGGTGCAAGTGGGCGATTGGGCTATGGCGATCGGTTCGCCCTTCGGCTTCGACGCTACCGTGACGGCGGGCATCATCAGCGCCAAGGAGCGCCGGATGAATGAGGACCAGTCCATGCAGTTCCAGCATTTCCTGCAGACCGACGCGGCCATCAACCCCGGAAACAGCGGCGGACCGCTGCTGAACATGCGCGGCGAAGTGATCGGCATCAATACGGCCATCGCCTCGCGGACGGGCGGCTATCAGGGCATCGGTTTCGCCCTTCCCATCAACACGGCGGCCGCCGTTTACAACGAGATCATCAAGACCGGCAAGGTGACGCGCGGATCCATCGGCATCGGCTTCATCCGTTCGGACGACCCCCGGGCCCAGGCGGCGCTGAAGGCCAGCGGCGCCAATGAAGGGGCATTCATCGTAGATGTGACCGCCGGCGGTCCCGCCGAAAAGGCCGGAATCCAGAAGGGCGATGTGATCGTAGCGATTGGCGGCAAGACCATCCACGAGGGGGATGAGTTGATCAATACGGTGACTTCGACTCCGGTGGGCAACAGCTTGGCGGTCACGGTGTTGCGCGACGGCAAGCGCGAGAACTATAAGGTAGTGGTGGGCAACATGGCGCAGATCTTCCCCGAGGAGTTTGGGGGAAGCGAGCGGAACGAGCAGAGCAAGCCGGAAGCTACCGTCATGAGCTTCGGCATGACCATCGTGCCGCTCACCGATCGTCTGCGCGAAAGCATGGATCTCAAGGAGAAGGGCGGGGTTCGAGTGCAGGAAGTGGAACCCAACTCTTTTGCGGACGACCTTCATCTGGTGTCCGGCGATGTCATCCTTTCCATCGGCTACGTGGACAAAGGGACTCCCGTGACGCAGACGGTGAGTTCGGTGGAGGACGTCAAGCGGGTGCAGGCACTGCTCAAGCCCGGCGACTCGGTGAAACTTCACATCATGCGCCGCGAAAGTCCCAGGAGCAACAACTGGTTCTCGGAGTATGAAGCCGGGGTGGTGCCCAACACGGCACGGTAAGGAGCTTCCAAAGAGCCGGGGCCGGGAACCAGCTCCCCCAGGGATTCACCCTAGCGCGGTAGTATAATGCACTGATTACTTCCGAAATACTATTGCTTTGTCCGTGCTTCCTGATACACTAGTCCACTAATCATGCGGAAGATTCTGACCTTCGCGGCCGCCTTGGCCATGGCGGCGCTTGCGTGGGCGGGTGGCCCCACCACCGTGCCAGCCCAGAAAAAGGCAGCCGTCAGGAAGCCCGCGGCCAAGCCAACGATGGCGAAGAGACCGGTAACCGGCGCTGCCACGGCGACCGCCAACCGCGGCAAGAGGGTACCCGTGGTCCGCACCACGTGGCGCAATCGCCAGACAGCCCCGACCTCCGATCGCTATAAAGAGATTCAAGATGCCCTGGTTTCCAAGGGCTACCTGTCCTCGGAAGAGGCCAACGGCGCCTGGGGCCCATCGTCCGCCGATGCCCTGAAGAAGTTTCAAGCCGAGCAAACCCTGGAGACTACAGGCAAGATCGATTCTCTTTCGCTCATTGCCCTGGGCCTGGGCCCGAAGCATGACTCGTCGATTCCCAGAGTGGTGGACGGCAACCTGCAGCCGGAATCCGGCCGCAATTAGCGGCTTGCTTCCCGAACAAATACGATTATCGGTTTCCCTTTGTACTGCGTAAGCTCCAGGTTCCGGTATCCGCATTTTTCGGCCACGCGAATCGACCGCAGGTTATCCGGGCTGACGATGCAGGTAGTCCGCGACAGCGAGAAGTGATCGTCGCCCCACGCGATGGCGGCCCGCGCGGCCTCCGTCGCATAGCCCTTACCGTGAGCCCGCGCCGCCAGCACCCAGCCGATTTCCGGCAGGTCCTTGACCGGCGACTGCATGTCCCGCTTGTAATCGGCGAATCCCACCTCTCCGGCGAAGCTGCCCGAGCTCTTCTCTTCCACCACCCAATAGCCGAAGCCCAGCAAAGCCCAATGGCCCACGTAGCGTAGCAGCCTGGTCCAGGACTCCTCTTCGGTGAACGGCTTGCGGCCCAGTTGCCGGCTCACCACGGGATCGGCCCACATGGCGGCACACGCCGCGAAATCGTCCAGGCGATGGCCGCGGAGCTTCAGTCTCTCCGTTTCGAGCACGGGAATCTGCATGCAGACATTTTGCTATACTTCGCGGTCAAGGAGTCATCCCATGTTTTTTTTCCGCGCGCTGGCCGCACCGCTTCTGTTGGCCGGCCTGGTATTCGCCGCCGACCCGGCAGCCATCGACCAGGCGGCCGGGCTGGTAGAACAAAAGGCCGCTCTCACGCCCAAAGGCCAGGAGCTGGAATTCCGTTTGCTGGCCGCTCAGACGTTGCAGCCGCGCTATCCCGCGCTGTCGCAGAAGTTCACCGGCGCCGTGCTCCAGGAATTGCGCGCCAACAAAGACCTGGTGGCCAGTCCCGCGGTCAAGCGCGCGCTGGCCACGCTGGCTCCCGCCGAGGCCGCGGCGATGTTTCCGCCCGCTCCCGCCGGCCCACGGCCTGCCGCCGGTACGCGCCCCACTCCGCCCCCCGAGCTTGCCGCCATTTCGAAAAGCATGGCACAAATGCGCGCATTGCCCACCGATGCCGATCGCGCCAAACTGGTCCTGCGGATTGTCGCGGACATCCGCGCATTACCGCCCGCCATGGCGAAACTCGGTCCCATTTCCAGCCTGGCCAACCTGGCCACCGAGGGCGACCTGGGCAAAGAAGCGCTGAATGCGGTAGCTTCGACGCTCGCCCTGGCGCTGAAAAAAACGCCGGGCACGGCGGCCAATTACGTGGAACTCGCCAAGCTGGTGCGTTACGAGCATCTGGCGCCGCTCCCCGCCGATCCGTCGCTCGACGCGGCCACGGCGCTGCTGGCGCTGCATGATCGGGTGGTGCAGGAGAGCGGCTTCACGCTGGCCGGGCTCGACGGGAAGACATACGATCTCGACGCGCTCCGCGGCAAGGTGGTGTTGCTCAACTTCTGGGCCACATGGTGCCCTCCGTGCCGCCGCGAGATGCCCGACATGGAAAAGCTGTACCAGCGGTTTTCCGGGAAGGGGCTTGTCGTGCTGGCGGTTTCCGATGAGAAGCGCGAGACGGTGGAAGATTTCCTGAAGAAGCAGAACTACACCTTCCCGGTGCTGCTCGACTCTGATCGCAAGGTGAACGCCGCCTTCGGCATCGAAGGGATTCCGAATAGTTTTCTGTTCGATCGCCAGGGTAAGCTGGTGGCGCAGTCGATCGACATGCGCGCGGAGCGCCAGTTCCTGGAGATGTTTCAAACGGCCGGGCTGGAATGAGCTTCAGTAGTGGTATCGCGCCTGCAGGAACTCGATCCGGGTCTCGGTGACCCGGTACACCATGCGGTGCTCCTGATTGATCCGCCTCGACCAATATCCGGTCAGGGAACGCCTCAAAGGTTCGGGTTTTCCAATTCCCCGAAAGGGATCGCGGCGTGCCGCTTCGACCAGTGCGAGTAGTCGAAGCGCGATTTTCCGATCCGTCTCGATCCAAAACGCAAGGTCGGCCAGGAAGTCGCGATCGAAGAGCGTCTCACGTTCTCCGGTCCGGTTCAAGCCCAACCTCCCGGCGCAACTCCTCGACCGTCATCTTTCGAAGTTGGCCCCGCTTCGCACGCCGTATGGCGCCCAGCAACCGTTTGGCGTTCTTTGGCGAACGGAGCAGATAGTCCGTTTCCGTGAGGCTCGCTAGTTCCGTGGCCGGCACCAACGCTACATCTTTCCCGCCTTTGCGGCGCACGATGACCGTTTCCTGGTCGTCGACTACGCGGTCCAGCACGCTGGCCAGGTTCTCGCGCAAAGCGGTATAGGTTGTTTCCGTAGGCATGAGCTTACCTGTCACCAGCGTACAGGAATTCTGTACGTCTTGCAATCCCTACTTCTCCCCGGTTCCCAGCAGCGTTTCGAAGTACGGTGCCTCCGTCTCCCTGTACACCACCGCCGTCTCCACGTTCTTGAAGCCGCCGCCTTTCAGGTAACGTTCCAGTTCCAGTTCCGTGAAACCGAGCCACACGTCGGCATACATCTCGCGCGCTTCTTCGAAATGATGCCGGTTCAAATCGAGCACGGCGATCCGTCCGCCGGGCTTCAGAATGCGGCGGGCTTCCTCTACGGCGCGCTGCGGATGGCGGGCGTGGTGCAGCGCCTGGCTGAGAAACGCCAGGTCCACCGTGCCGCTGCGGATGGGCACGTCTTCCAGGTCGCCCAGCCGGTATTCCATGTTTCCGATATCGTGCTTGCGCGCCAGTTCGGCGCCGAACTCCACCATCTTTTCGGAATTGTCGATGGCGATCACTTTCTTGGCCCGCTGCGCCATCAATTGCGAAATGGTGCCTTCGCCCGCGCCCAGGTCGGCAATTACCATGGGCGGCATGAGCTTCAACAGCGCTTCCGCCACACCCTTCCACGAGCGTCCGGGCACATATTGGCGGCCGAATTTGCCGGCCAGTTCGTCGAAGTAGCGGCGCATCTGGTCCTGGCGTTTATGCAGCGTCAGGCGCAATGACTGCTGGTCTTCCACCGCCTCCGGCACCTCGGCCGCCGCTTTGCGCAGCAGGTCCATCAGTTCCGCGGGCGCCGTCAGACGGTAGAAGGCGTTCTTTCCGGTACGCCGGTCGTCCACCAGCCCGGCCTGCTTCAACTGCGCCAGATGGGTGGAAATGCGGCTCTGCCCCTGCGCCAGAATCTCCTGCAACTCCGCCACCGAGAGCTCTTCCTGTTCCAGCAGCAGCAGCACGCGAAGCCGGCTGGGATCGGCCGCCAGGCGCAGAGATTTTAAGATTGACGCCATGCTAGAAATTTTCTAATATCAATGTATCAAGATTTCTTGATATAAGGAAGACATCGAATATGGGCACTGCCACTCTGAACCAGACCGACTTCAAAGTCGCCGACCTCTCGCTGGCCGATTGGGGCCGCAAGGAAATCTCCATCGCCGAGTACGAAATGCCCGGCCTGATGGCCATTCGCCGCAAGTATGCCACGGAGAAGCCGCTGGCCGGCGTGCGCGTCACCGGGTCGCTGCACATGACCATCCAGACCGCGGTGCTCATCGAAACCCTGGCCGACCTGGGCGCTTCGGTGCGCTGGGCGAGCTGCAACATCTTCTCCACGCAGGACCATGCCGCCGCGGCCATCGCCGCCGCCGGAGTCCCGGTGTTCGCGTGGAAGGGCGAATCGCTCGAAGATTATTGGTGGTGCACCTGGCAGGCGCTGTGCCATCCCGATGGCAAAGGGCCACAGCTCATCGTGGACGATGGCGGCGACGCCACCCTGCTGATCCACAAAGGCTACGAACTGGAAAACGGCAGCGACTGGGTGAACAGCCCCTCCTCGGCGCACGAAGAAGACGTGATCAAGGACCTGCTCAAGAAGGTCTACGCCGAGAATCCGCAGCACTGGCATGAGGTAGTGAAAGAGTGGCGCGGCGTGTCCGAAGAGACCACCACCGGCGTGCACCGCCTGTACAAGATGCATGAAGCCGGCGCGCTGCTGGTCCCCGCCATCAACGTCAACGACTCGGTCACGAAATCCAAGTTCGATAATCTTTACGGCTGCCGCGAATCGCTGGCCGACGGCATCAAGCGCGCCACCGACGTGATGGTGGCCGGCAAGATCGCGGTGGTGTGCGGCTATGGCGACGTGGGCAAGGGCTCTTCGCACTCCCTGCGCGGCATGGGCGCGCGCGTGATCGTCACCGAGATCGACCCCATCAACGCCCTGCAGGCCGCCATGGAAGGCTTCGAAGTCACCACCATCGAGGACACCCTGGGGCGCGGCGACATCTACGTCACCTGCACCGGCAACTGCGAAATTATCACGCTGGAGCACATGGAGCGCATGAAGGACCAGGCCATCGTGTGCAACATCGGCCATTTCGATAACGAAATCCAGATGGACCGGCTGAACGGTTCGCCCGCCACCAAGACCAATATCAAGCCGCAGGTGGACATGTACACCTTCCCCGCCGGGCAGAGCATTTTCGTGCTGGCGGAAGGCCGACTGGTGAACCTGGGCTGCGCCACCGGCCACCCCAGCTTCGTGATGAGCAACAGTTT
>Ga0182030_10022203_pt1 | contig 11829 bp, 5 predicted proteins | sample 812S3MmetaG_FD_121299 | JGI IMG/M metagenome (GOLD analysis project Ga0182030, IMG submission 121299) | Permafrost microbial communities from Stordalen Mire, Sweden - 812S3M metaG (Illumina Assembly) | ecosystem: Environmental > Terrestrial > Soil > Wetlands > Permafrost | place: Sweden... | reverse complement strand
TATTTAAGGTTTCACACACGGACAATCGAATCAGCCACAGAAAATCTACCTTAAGGCGGCGGTATTAGCGAGGGAAGCTGTTGGGCCAGCGTCGGATCAAAGTCCTGGCTGTCTTGATAAAAATAGCATTGCTTGCCGCCCGCGCCGGTAGAACTGGTCCAAGTGTGCAAAAAATGCATTAGATCAATTTTGCACCACTGGGCCGAGCCATCGCAAAACACCTCATTGCCACCCGCCGGCCGCAGCGATTTACCGTGATGTGGCGGCATATTGGCATAAAGCGCCGGGTAATTGGGATCCGTCACTCCCCAACCGCTGATCACCCACAGGTTCGCGTCCGCCGCCAGCATCCAATATGGTTTTGAATTTCCCAGTTTGACCGGACTGCAGGACTTAAAAGTTCCCGCCGAATTTTTCCAATTGGCGATTCCCCCGTAATATTCGTACCCGAGGTTCCATTGCGGAGTGCCTGCGTCATACCACGGCAAACCGGGCCGGTCGGGACACGTCCAAATGGACGGGACATTTGTTTGAACATTCAAATTCACCGTGGCCATCACTGCTGCGTTGGTAATATCAAAATTGATTGGGATATTTCCACCTTTAGCAGGAATTACAAAGTCATTGTTATCGCCGGCATACATGGTCATGCCGACTCCAATCTGACGCAAATTACTCAAGCATCCGGCGCGCTTGGCTTTCTCTTTTGCCAGCGCCAGCGCCGGGAGCAACATCGCGGCAAGAATGGCGATGATGGCAATCACCACCAGCAATTCGATCAAAGTAAAACCGACTCGGCGGTTCGTCGTGGAAAAATTCATTCTGCTTGTTTGGATGATTGCGTGCGCGGCCGGATAACCCGCCGCGCCCCGTTCTTTTTGTTAATTACAATTTCAAACGGAAGAACGCCGTCGGCTTGGTCGAATCAAGCGTAATGTTTGTGGACGTGATGCTGGTGCTGCCAGGCACATCCACCCAGTTGGTGGAGAGCCCGACGCTTAAACTGTTCGTCTGCTCCTGGAGAATCCAGCCGGCGTTCGTCGGCCAGCTCAAAGTCAAGACTCCGCCACTGACGCTAACACCCATAATTGGCGGGATCTGGTTGATGCTGGGGGAGACGAGAATCTTGCCCGTGCCGGTGAGGAAGGTTGCGTCGGTGCCATTGCCATAGAGTCCGGCAGGTTTGCTGACCCCGTTCAAAACCAGGCCGCTGACTTGGTTTGTGCCGACAAAGCTCAAATTCACCGTGGCCCCACTCGCCACGGAAACAGTTGAATTGGTGAACAGCGACGGCTGCTGTAATACCAATGTGCCCGCGCTGACAACGGTGTTGCTCGCGTAGGTATTGGTACCCGCAAGCGTCAGCGTGCCCGTGCCGGTTTTGGTCAAGCCGCCCGCGCCCGATAGCACGCCGCTCAAAGTGATGGCATGAGCAACGCTCAAAGCGTCCGCCGCCTGGAAGGTAGTGTTGCCGGCCAGGGCAATGTTCGCGGAGGACGACCAATCGGCCAGCGCTCCCACCACGCCATTGCTCAAGGTAATGCTCACCGTTCCGCCCGCTGACGGCGGGTTTGTCACCAGCCCCACATTTCCCAAATAAAGCGTTCCACCGTTCACGGTCAATGTGGAAGTTAAGTTGGTGAGGTTCCCTGCGTTCAACGTCAAGCCCGTAAGCGCAACTGTGCCGCCATTGATCGCCACATTGCCGTGCGGAGTCGTGCCCGCGCCATTACCTGCCAGCAACCCGTCCGTGCCCAGATACGTCAGGGTGCCGCCGTTGACGGTCACAATGCCGCCGTGGCCTGTGCCGGCGGTCGTATCGCCCACTTTGAACGCGCCCGTCGAACCGGAATTTCCAATGGTCAACGAACCGCCGCTGACAGTCAGCTCTGTATTGGCAACCGTGGAACCACCGGCACCCTGCACATCCACGCTGGTGGCGGTGACGGTGCCGTTTGAAATTACCAAACCAGTGCCGCTATCGCGCGCCGGCACTGCGGCACCCAAGCTGACATTACCGGTGGTATTGATTATCAAGCCGCCGGCCGTGTCACCGGCAGCACCGATGTTGACACCGTTTGTAAACGTGGCATTGGCATTTCCATTGATGGTGAGCGTGGAACCGTATTGGTTGGCACCGATGCCGATGTTGACCTGGTTGGCATTCAATGTGCCGCCGCTCACAGTGGCCCCTGCCGTTTGGACGGTGCCGCTGTTGCCCTGCACGGCAAACGTGCTGCTACTGCCAAAGCTGCCACCGACGATGTTCAAATATCCCAGACCGACCGTGGTGTTACCCGTATAATTGGCATTGCTCAAGGTGAGTGTGCCGGTGCCGGCCTTTGTGAGGGAACCGAGCAAACCGCCGTCACTCAAGTTGCCGCCGTAAATCGTCGTGGCATTGTCGCCGCCCACGGTCAAAGTCACCGCCCCGCCGGACACGTTGGTCAGGCTCAAACTCTGCGCCTCGTTGGTTCCCGTCACATCGGCGATGGTCGCCGTCGTGATGCCGCTAAATGTCAGGCTGCCGCTGTTGTAATTGAGCGTGCAATCCTGCAAGGCCAATGAATTCGCCAACTGCAATGTGCCATTGGCAATCACCGTCGCGCCATTGAACGTGTTCGCTCCGCCCAGAACCACCGTTCCGTTGTTGCCAGTGCCGCTGTTGATCGTAAGGCTGTTCGCGCCCGTGTTGCCGGCCGAAGCGATGACGCCATCCAACTCGAAGGTGTCGCCGCTGGCCGCATCAATCAGCGCGTTGCCGCCAGCGCTGCCTAATGTCAACCCGATTCCAATGCTGTCACCGATGGCAAATGAGCCGTTCCCCAGCAGGTCGCCGCCGTTAAGAATAATGTTCGGACTGTTTTGCACGTTGTCAGGTGATGAAATACTCAACACGCCCGCATTGATTGTGGTGTTGCCGGAATAAGTGTTGATACCGTTCAGCGTCAATGTGCCATTGCCAATCTTGGTCAATGCGCCGCTGTCGCTAATAACTCCTCCCAAGGCCAGGTCGTAGCCGTTATTGTCCATGATTGCCGTCGCGCCCGACGCAATATCAATATTGTTGGGCAGAGTCACCGCCGCGCCAGCCTGCAACGTGCCACTTAAGGGAATGCTCACATCGCCCGCGCCCAGCGCGTTGTTGTTGCCGACCTGTAAAATGCCGCCACCGCTCAACATTGTTCCAAATCCCGATGCTGCCGCCGGCCCGTAGGAATTGTTTCCGGACAACGCCAGCGTGCCGGAGCCGGTGACGGTCAGCGTCTTCGCCGCGCTGCTGTTGCCGACCGCACCAGAAATGGCGAGCGATTTGCCAGCAGAAACCGTTACAGCCACGTTGTCATTCAATGCCACGGCAGTTTGAATGGCATTCGCCGTGCCGGCGGATACGTTCACATTGGCTCCGCTGCCGGAATTATCCAGGCTCAATGCCTTGCCAGCGTCGGCAATAACGAACGAGTTGTTATTGTTAAAATTCACAGCTCCGTTGGTTTCGCCGACATCCAACGTGACTACCCGCAGAGCCAAGCCGGTGCCAAACGTGGATGAATCGCCAGGCGCATGGGGAACTTTGGGATTGCTGCTCCACTTGGTCGCGTCTGACCAATTGCCGTTGGCATCCACATTCCAGGTGCCAACCACCACGGTTGCGGGCACCGTGATGGTCACCTGCAGGAACCCACCGCCGGCATTGAAGGCATAGGTATAACCTGTCTGTGGATTGGCAATGTGAGGATTGCCGGAACTGGCCGTAGTCCAAGAACTGTCGAGCGACGGGTCGGCGCCGTTGTATTGAATTAAATTGTAAGTTCCGGGTGTAGTCCAGGCAACGGTTCCGCCAGCGGAGTAAAGGTTGAACGTGCCACCGTTCACGGTGAAACCACCGGAAGTGGTCACAAGTACTTTGTCGTTAGCCGGCGAAGTATTGAACTCAAAATTATTGGTGCAGCCTGTTTCCAAAGTGAGGGATCCGACCGTCAACGTGCCCACGCCAGCACTGCCCGGAGCAAGACCGCCGTTGGCCTGCACATCCACCGCCGCCGTGACGGTGCCAGTGCCGCCTAAAAATCCACCACTGACAGTAACATTTCCAGAACCGGGGCCTGAACCGCTGGCGTTGTTCGCGTTCAACGTTCCGCTGCTGATGGTAGTGCCGCCGGAAAAGGTGCTGGCGGTCTGCAAGTTCAAGGTGCCGTTTGCCGCCGTGCTCTTCACCGTGAGTGAGCCGGGGCCATAGTTGCCGATGGCGTTGGCCAGCGTGACCGTGTTGCCGTTCACGTCAAGAGTGCCACCGCCATTGCCGAGCGTGACGATTTGCGAAGAAATGTCCGTCGTATTGCCGCTAGCCCATTCTAGCGCGGCGTTGTTGGTGAAGAAAACTCCGCCCGTGCCCAGCGCGCCCGTGGCGAATTTCAAAATTCCGCCGTTGAGAAGCGTCCCGCCGGAATAATTGTTCGCACCGCTGCCGCCGGCCAGCCCGCTCAAAAAGACCGTGCCGCTGCCGTTCTGCTGGACGCCGCCGCTGCCGGTGATGACGTTAGTAAAATTGAGAGCGGCATCACTGCGGTTGAACGACAAGGTGGACGCAGCGGTGTTGGTCAGAAAGACAACCGGCGAAGCAAGCGAGCCGGCGCTGCCGCCGTCGCCGATTTGCACCACACCGTTGCTGACAATGGTGTTGCCGGTATAAGTATTTGCGCCGCTCAACGTCTGCGTCCCGGTGCCAGTCTTGATCATGGCGGTCGCGCCGCTGATGACGCCGCCAAAATCGGTGTTCGCGTTGAGCGCACCGACAGAAAAATTCTGTCCTGAAGCGCCAGATATTGTGCCCGAGCCACCCAGGGAACCGAGACTAAAAATGCCGGCGGTGTTCGCCAATATATTGCCGCTGTTAAAAATGTATGTGGTCCCGCCACTGACCGCTGTGAGTGTATTCAAGCGAAGTGTGCCGCCGCCTTGCAATGTGATGGTGCCGGTGTAACCCGAATTGTTTCCGCTCCATGTATGAGTGGAAGATGCGATCACCGTGAGCGGGCCGCTGCCAGTGAGGCTGCCGCTCCAAGTGCGGTTGCCGCCGACGTTTTGTTCCGTGCCACCGCCCGCCATCACATTAATCGGATTGCCGGCGGCGGTGTTGACGTTGAGCGTGCCGCCATTTAATGAATTGGTGATGCCGCTGCTCGCGTTGAGTGATACGATTCCCGCATCAATCTGAATCGTCGCCGCCCCGGCAGTGGCCGAGAGCGTCAATGTGCCACTCCCGGATTTCTCTAAAATATTTGTTCCATTCAAACTGCCGCTGATGGTCACGCCGGAAACAAGGTTCCAAGGCGAGTTCACATTGTTAGTGGCCAAGGCCACCGGGCAAGCGAGTGTCAGTGACTGCGAGCCGCCGCTGGTATCCACGCCGGAACCGCCGATGAGCAGAGTCGCGTTGACATTCGTAATGGTCACCGCGCCGCCCGGATTCAAAATCTGAATGCCCGCCCAATTGGTTGTCGCGCCAAGATTGAGCGTGTAGGCCGTTAGCACAGTGTTGTCCCACACGGCCATGTCGCTCGACGTCGGCGGAACGCCGCTTACCCAAGCCGCGCTCGTGTTGAGAGCGGCGGTGCCGTCGGCTTTGGTGACGTTGGCGGCAGAGACATGGGCGGACATCTCAAGCGCAACGACCATTACGGTTAACGCCCGGAATACTCGTTTAACGACTGGATGGTTATTCAGTTGGACAGCAGCAGGAGTTATGGTCATGGGCATGATTGTCATGGGTGTGGGGATGCTTGTTTTGCAAAGATTCATTGGAACGCAGTGAAATATACCTTTTAACAATTCATTTGAAATCGCCAGTGATGGTTAGGTTAAAGCAGGGCATCGCCAAATCTGGCGATGCCTTCGCGGCGCAAGGTGTTTTCTCGCCGCCACGCATCACCCTTGCCTTTAAAATTTTCGTCATGCATTTTCAGGTCGTGCGATTTTTCTGCTCCATTTGGCTCCGCTCACTTGGCATTGCGGCGCTAAGGCTGCTGGCGGTGGGCGCGAAGGCGGAATCGTCCGACTATCTGACGGATTTGTGGACGAGCGACAACGATTTGCCGAACAGCTCCGTAACCGCCATCGCCCAGACACCGGATGGCTATCTCTGGGTCGGCACCGAGAATGGACTGGCGCGGTTCGATGGGGTCCGCTTTGTCAACTTCGATTCGGCCAACACACCGGGACTCAAACACTCTCGCGTTCTCGGATTGTTCACCGACAAACAAGGCGCGCTTTGGATCAACACTTACGACGGCACGCTGACGTCGTTCCGCGACGGCGTCTTCACCCGTGAATGGCAGATTGGCCAGATCACCGGAATTTTTTCCACGGCGAACCGGACCTATTTTACAACGCACGCCAGCGGCATCGCCGTGTGCGAAGAAAATTCCAGCCACTCGAATCAATGGCAAACCATCAGCCTCGGCGCCCGCATCAACGCCGATTCCTTTTGCCAGGATGCGGCCGGTGTCGTCTGGTGCCTGCTGCGGAATGGCAGCATCAGACAAATTACCGGCACGAATACTTTTTCACTGCCCGAGGACAACGGTCTCAATGGCGAAAACGTAAATTGTCTGACCGCCGATGACACCGGACGTATATGGGCCGGAACCAACAAAAGAATCGTGCGCTGGAACGGCAACCGCTTCGAGGACGAGACGCCGACTAATGGCGAAGCGCCCGTCAACGTGACGTTTCTTTTTTGCACCTCCAGCAACGGGCTTTGGAGTTTTGCCAACGACACAATTCGCCAGGCGAAGGATCGCCGATGGACCATGACCGCAGACTCGTGGCGCGATCTGCTTCAGGCCGGCACATTTTATCTCAGCGCCTACGAAGACCACGACGGCGACGTGTGGTTTCGTCAGTTCGGCCAGGGATTGTTCCGTGCCGGAAGGGACGGAACTTTGAAACGCCTAAGTTCCACCAACGGTTTGCCGGACAACCGCGTCAGTTGTTGGTTTCAAGACCACGAAAACAATCTGTGGATCGGCGCGGATCGCGGCGGCCTGGTGCGCCTGCGCAATCGGCAATTTCAAATCGTTGGCGGCGACAGTTTGAGCAATGTCGCGGTTTCCACAGTGTGTGAGGACAACCGAAGCAATGTCTGGATTGGCACTTTTAACAACGGTCTCCACCGCTGGCGCGACGGCCGGTTGGAACCTTTCAGCCTGCCCAATAGCGCGACGCGGAACGCGATTTTTTCCGCCTGCCCCGACGCGCAAGGCCGGCTCTGGTTGAGCGCCGACCACGAGGATTTGTATGTCGTGGAAACCAACCGCATCAGCCGCGGTGACGCGACCCTTCACGGCATCAAGGTCATGCTGGTGGACAGCCAAGGCCGGCTTTGGCTGGGCCGGCAAAATCAACTAACGTGTGTGACCAATGGCGAGGTATCAAACTTCGGAGCGAGAGACGGCTTTACCCGCCGCGATGTCCGCGCGCTGGCGGAAGACCGTCAAGGTGCCATCTGGATCGGCACGGGCAACGGCGTGCTTTACAAATATGCGGACGGAAAGTTTTCCAGCTTCACGCCGAAGGACGGCTTCGAAAGCCAGGCCATCTGGTCACTCCTGCCGGACAATGACGGAACCATCTGGGCAGGCACTTTCCGGGGCGGATTAATGCGCTTCAAGGATGGAGCCTTCACGCGTTACACCACGCAAAATGGCCTACCCAGCGATGTCATCTGCCAAATCCTCGACGACGGCCAGGGTAAATTATGGATCGGCTCGCACCGGGGGATTTTTTCCGTATCAAAAAATTCATTCAGCGCGCTGGACCGGGGGCAAATCCAATCGCTGCCGTGCAACACTTACGGTTTGTATGACGGCCTGCCGACGCTGGAATGTTCCGGCAACTACCAGCCGTCCGCTTGGCGCAGTCACGACGGCACACTTTGGTTCGCCACCGTCAAGGGCTTGGTGAGCGTGTATCCGCAAAAATTGCGAACCAACGAGCTGCCGCCGCCAGTGACCATCGAAGACTTTTTGGTGGACGGAAAAAGTATTGGCGCACGCGGCCCGGCTTTGATTCCGGCAGGCCGGCATCAATTTGAGTTTCGGTTCACGGCCCTGAGTTTCACGGCGCCCGACAAAGTGCGGTTCCGCTATCAGCTTTCCGGATTTGACAATGGCTGGGTCGAGGCCGGGACCCGGCGCACGGCCGATTATGGCCCGCTGCCGCCGGGCGATTACCAGTTAAGAGTCGTGGCGTGCAACAATGACGGAGTGTGGAATGAAACCGGCGCCAGCCTGCGGCTGACGCAGCGGCCGTTTTTCTGGCAGACTTGGTGGTTCAAATTCGTCATCGTGTTCGTCGCGGTTCTGGCCATTGCCGGCGGCGTGCGTTATGTGGCGACGCGCAGCCTCCAACGGAAACTGGAAAGTCTCAAACAGCAGCGCGCCATTGAGCGCGAGCGCGAGCGCATCGCGAAGGACATCCACGACGACCTCGGCGCGGGACTGACGCAGATCCTGCTGCAAAGTTCGCTGGCCCGGCGCGCCCCGCCAGACCGGATGCAGACCGACCTCTCGCAAATCTCCGAAACCGCGCGCGACCTGGTGCGGACGATGGATGAAATCGTCTGGGCCATCAACCCCGAGAACGACAATCTGGACGGCCTGGTCACTTATGCCGGCAAATACGCCCAGGAATTTTTGACGGCGGCCAACCTGCGTTGCCGGCTGGATTTGCCGCCGGAACCGCCGGCCGTCAGCGTGTCGGCGGAAACGCGCCACAATTTGTTTCTGGCCATCAAGGAGGCATTGAACAACGTGGTCAAACACGCGGAGGCCACGGAGGTATTGTTTGAATTGAAGTTGCCACCCGGCGCCTTTGCCTTTGTTATCACCGACAACGGCAAAGGATTTTCACCGGGAGCCGCCGGCGAAAGCAACGGCAACCCGCAGCGCATTTCCGCCGGTCACGGCCTCAAGAATCTTTCGAGCCGGCTCGAAGCGGTGGGTGGAAACTGCATGGTCAGCCACGGGCCGGGCCAGGGAACGCGGGTGGAACTGATGGTTCCCATCCGCAAACCGGCCGTTCGCAAACAAAATAAAACCGACTCATGAAACAGGAAAACAACAGCATCACCGTTTCGATTGTTGAAGATGACGTCAAGGTCCGCAACAGTCTGGCGCGATTGATTGATTCGACCGAGGGATTCACCTGTGTCAGCCAGCATCCGGATGCGGAAAACGCGTTGAAGGAAATTCCCATCTCCCTGCCGGAAGTGGTGCTGATGGACATCAACCTGCCCAACATGAACGGAGTTGAATGCGTGAAGAAGTTGAAGGAAATGTTGCCCGAGGTGCAGGTGGTGATGCTCACCGTTTATGAAAACACCAACATCATTTTCAACGCGCTGGCCTCCGGTGCCAGCGGGTATCTGTTGAAGCAAAGCACGCCAGAACAGATCATCGAGGCCGTCCGCGACGTTCATTCCGGCGGCTCGCCCATGAGCAGCCACATCGCCCGCAAGGTCGTGGCATCATTCCAGAAAATCAGCAAGCCGTCCAAAGAATACGAAAAACTTTCACTGCGCGAACAACAGGTGATTGACTGGCTGGCCAAGGGACATAGCTATCAGGAAATCGCCGAGGCGCTCAAGATCAGCTACGCCACCGTTCATACCCACATCCGGCATATTTATGGAAAACTTCACGTTCGTTCGCGCACCGAGGCAGTCACCGTGCATTTGCAGCATATTAGCGATGCTAGACCGTCCTAAGCATCGTTGTGCCACGGGCTGGTTTATGTAAAATTCCACGAGCCCAAGTTCGTCACCACAATTGACCACGACAGCCGCGAGCAGCCGCAGCCAGTCCGTGTCCGCGCAATTTCCGCGTTGCATCCGGGGTCGAGTCCGGCGCAACGGCCGGTGAATCATCCGGGCAATTTCCGAGCCATGTCCGGGCAGTTGGAGGGAAACGTCTCACAAGATACCGATGAGTGTCTGCGTCAAAGTTTGCACCAAAGTTGGCGCGTTGGTTCGCAAATGACTTGGTAATTACCATAGCAGTCCGCGCCGCAGAACACGAAGCCGACAGGTTGGCATTCACGAAGCAGTCCGCGTGGTGTCCGGCTTGGCGTCCGGGCAGCATCCGATGAATCATACCATGTCCCGCAACTAACCGGTGGAATGAGTCAGGGCGTAACAAAGTCGAAGACAAGTTGACCCTGCTGCAAATTACCCGCAGACTAAAACGCGAAGGCGGGCACGGTCACTGTTCGCATTCGACCCTATGACTGCACCCACTGAGACTGCCCTGACGCCGGTTGTCCCGGGCGTCACCAAGCGCAGCGACCTTGAAATCAAGGACGCCCAGCTTATTTTTGGATCCATCTGGCGAGAGTTGGAGTCGGAATTTGGCCACGAACGGATGCGTTTTCCCAAGGAGATCATCCTTTTGGGCGGGGCGCCCGGCGCCGGCAAGGGCACCAACACCGCCTTCATCGCCAAAGTCCGCGGCTTGACGTGCCAGCCCATCGTGATCAGTTCGCTGCTCAACTCCCCCGCCGCCCGCGCGTTGAAAGATGCCGGCAGCATGGTCGGCGACCGCGATGTGATCGGTTTGGTGCTGCGGGAACTGCTGCGCCCGGAATATCATGACGGCGTGATTCTGGACGGGTTTCCGCGCACGCAAGTGCAGGTGGAATGCTTGAAGTTGCTGGTGGATAAAATGCACGCGCTGCGGCGGGAATTTTACAACACGCCCTTGAGCATCCATTTTCGCCAACCGACCATTCACATCATGGTGCTTTTCGTGGACGAGAAGGAATCCGTGGCCCGCCAGCTCAAACGCGGGCGCGAAACCAAAGTGCTTATCGAACTGGCTTCGCGCACCGCCGACAGCCCGCTGCCGGAAGACCGGCCGACCGACCACGACGAATCGCTGGCGCGCCGGCGCTACCGCGTTTTCAAGGAGCAAACCTGGGAGGCCTTGCAGTCCTTGAAGGAAATTTTCCATTATCACTTCATCAACGCCCAAGGCCCGGTCGTCGAAGTGGAGGAAAATATTCTGCACGAACTGGAATATCAGAGCACGCTGGAACTCGACTCCCGCACCGTGGACCGGCTCCGCGGCGTGCCCGTGGCCAGCCAAATCATCATTCATGCCCGGCAAGAGCTGGTCAAGCGGCTCGACAGCTACGAACTGGAACACGGCGCGCTGTTCGCCAAAGTCATCGCGTTTATCGAAACTAAAATCATCCCCATTGTTTTGCGCCACGCGATTTCCGGCACGGCGCACATCAACACGGAAGACGAGCTGCTGGACCATCCGCTGGCGCTGGCCATGTTGATCGATGTGTTTTCCGAACGCGGTTACCACGCCGGCGTGGACATCCACCGGATTGAAATCCCGGACCACATCGAACTGGCCACCGGCAAACTCACGTGCCGCATCAAGAAAGTTTTCCGGATTGAAATCCGGTTCCACGGCTCGGAAATCCGCCGCGGCTGACCGGGCACGATTCGCGCTCCCGCTGCGCGGTTGGCATCCTCGAAAGCAGATCGCCAAACCTGCTTTGACTTGCCCTATTCTCCGCATGAAACGCGAAAGAAATTTTGTCCTCCCATTTTGACACGGCCATGGCTGACAGAAATTCCCTGATTTTTGGCAAGCTGGGTTGAAGTTACAAAAAACTCCCTTTCTAAAAATGGTCGGGGCGGGGAGATTCGAACTCCCGACCTCTTGCACCCCAAGCAAGCGCGCTAGCCGGACTACGCTACGCCCCGAACAGTTGATTTAATTGGATAAAATCGTGATTTTTGAACTTGCGACTTGC
>Ga0182030_10022202_pt1 | contig 11829 bp, 11 predicted proteins | sample 812S3MmetaG_FD_121299 | JGI IMG/M metagenome (GOLD analysis project Ga0182030, IMG submission 121299) | Permafrost microbial communities from Stordalen Mire, Sweden - 812S3M metaG (Illumina Assembly) | ecosystem: Environmental > Terrestrial > Soil > Wetlands > Permafrost | place: Sweden... | reverse complement strand
TATAATATATTTATTTATATAATATATTTATTTATATAATATATTTATTTATATAATATATTTATTTATATAATATATTTATTTATATAATATATTTATTTATTAATAATTATAATATATATAATATATAATATAATAATTTTTTTTATAATAAGCGAAAATCTACTATATTTTCCCCAGCTACTATGCTTTCCCCAGCTACTACCACGCTTTTCCCAGCTACCGCGCTTTTCAAAATCTACCGTAGATTTTAAAAAGCACAGTGTCAGCGCTGCGGTTTTGAAAACTACCGCGCTTTTCCTAGCTACTACGCTTTTCAAAAATCTACCATAGATTCTAGGATATCTACAGTAGTTTGAATACAGCATCTGATGGTAAGGCAGACAGAAACAGACCTCCTTTGTGTTAGGATTGGCCTGTGACAACTAGCTCTCATCTGTTATCTTCTTTCCGTCGAGCTTTCAGTAAAGCAGTGCCTGATATTCATCCGGTCACATTTTTCTTCATCTTTTTGAATCTTGATAGCAGGAATCATTTACAGATATCAAACGCACGTCGCTCACTTTCATAAGGCTCTGCTATAGTTTTTTTCCACTTGTGGCTTTTTCATAGCTTCACAGTGGGCTTTGAAAGAAAAGAGTTCATTTCTGTCTTGCAAGTGAAATTGGCCAAAAACACATCTCAACTTACCGTTATGGTGTCTTCTCTTCTCAAATTAGATGGAAATACAATTTCAAATTGGCCAACTATAATGTGTTAACTCACAATATGATTGGCCAATTGCGATGCCGCTTCGGAACAGAACGCACTTTCCCGAAAACCTCGGATCGACATCTGATCAACTCTATATTTAGCCAAGCGGCCCCTACTCGTTCCTGCATATTGGATCATTATCTGCGTTCTGCAAGCTGCACGCTTTACGAGGTAGCCAAGTAACGTTCCAGCCATGTACAGACTAAATGGTTGGATCTCAAAGGTGGGGAAGATATTGCCGGGTAAATAATCCCGCCTGGTGCAACGATACTTCTGTTGTGGATTTATTCAGTGTTGGGCAACCTGTATTGAAGGGTGAAGCGATAGGAGTTTGCTTTATTAATAACCCAACACTCCTTACTTCATGAGGTATACCTTAGAGGGACGCCCATATACACTTGAGCCTAGGCTTTGCTGACTCCTCTCAAGTTCTCTTATAATTACTTCATTATGGGTTCCAAAATGCTTATGCCTTTGTTCATAGCAGCAGCAACAATACCTCACTCATCTTCAACAGTACTCCAACCGACCCCGCCTATGGGTGAGTTGCCCCTTCCTAACTCTCAAACTTTATCTAACTATCGCAAGGCTTCAATGACTGGTCAGCCCTCATGTGCGGTCTCAACGAATCAGTCTTCGTTGAGACAGCGCACGCAATGGTAGATAAAGGACTTCTCGCAGCAGGATACAACCGAATCAATCTTGATGACTGCTGGAGCACCTTTGACCGTGCAGCTAACGGCTCTATGCAATGGAACCCTGAGAAATTCCCACGAGGTTTGCCATGGCTAACCAGATATCTGAAAAATCTCGGCTTCACCCCAGGAATCTATACCGATGCCGGGACGAAATCCTGTGGAGGCTACCCAGGCGCATACGGCCACGAAGAAATTGACGCCACCACATTCTCCTCTTGGGGATTTGAATATCTCAAACTAGACGGCTGCAACATGCCGACCGGAACCGAGGAAGAATACAAGCAAGTATACGGGCATTGGCACACCATTCTCAGCGCCCTGGACCCTCCCCTCGTATTCTCCGAATCTGCACCCGCGTACTTCGCCGAAGCAGACAATCTCACAGACTGGTACACCGTCATGGACTGGGTCCCCAAATACGGTCAACTTGCGCGGCACTCCCGTGATACACTCGTCTTCAACTCCACGCTCTACTGGCCCGACATCACGGGCTGGGATTCCGTGATGTTCAACTACGGGCAAGAAGTGCGATTAGCACGGTACCAAAAACCGGGATATTACAACGACCCTGATTTTCTGAACGTGGATCATTTTGACTATACATTGGATGAAAAGAAGAGCCATTTTGCAATCTGGGCGAGTCTTAGTGCGCCGCTGATCATTAGTGCTTGGATTCCAGATTTTACAAGTGTGGAGGTGGAATATTTGACGAATAAGGATATTCTGGCTGTGAATCAGGATCCGTTGGCTTTGCAGGCTACATTGGTGAGCCAGGATGGGACGTGGGATGTTTTGACAAAGAGTTTGGCGAATGGGGATCGACTATTGACGATTATCAACCGTGGGAACTTCACGGGGAGTCTCAGTGTTCCCTTTTCTAGAATTGGTCTACCATCTGTACCCTCAGTTCGAGTCAAAGATCTTTGGACTGGAACATCGAGCATAGCCTCTAAAGAAGTAACAGCGGCGAAAATCCCATCACACGGTACAGCAGTTTTGAGAATCTCGTCTTTGGGAGCAGCAATCGAATACGTTCCAACCGGCATGATATTCAACACCTACTCACTCAACGTTCTCACGTCTTCTCCCCATGGCTTACGCTGGGCCAACGCCACAGCAGCAGATGGGCAGATATGGCAAACGAAAAGCGAAGGGACAATCACCAGTCTGGCTGATACCAATGGATGTTTGACTGATCTAGGCCGTGGAAAAGTCTCAGTCACAAGATGTTCAGGGGCAACGAATCAAAAATGGGATTATTTGTATGAAGGAAATGTAGTCAGTAGGAGCTCGAAGTTGTACCTCACTGAGGGGAGCACTGAAGAGGTTTTGACGACTCTGAGCGGGTGGGAGACGAATACTCAGGTGTTTGGATTACCTGGTGGGGTGGAGATTGTGGGCAGTTAGTGCTAGGAGTGTGGACTCTAGACATGAGCAACGGGGTGTGATTGAAGGTATGGAACTTTCCTATTTTCTCAACCTTATCTACGGCATGCCTTAAAACAACCCTAGCATCATCGGAAAACCGGGGTGTGAAGGCCAATCGCAGATTTTCACCGGTCAAACTCATGTCAGCTACTACCTAAGGGCCCATGCTAGTTCTTAAAAAATAGCTGCGCTCAATATTTATTATGCAGGACCGTTGAGTTAGACAAGAAGCTATAGCTCAATTAAAAATTAAAATTAAAAATTGACTACTCTCAAACCCCACCCAGACGCTTCAAATGGGCGTCAAAGTAACGTCATCAATCCACACCGCATCCATGGTATCACAAGCCGTCTCCAGCACCAGATCAAAGCTCCCCGTCCCCACCGTGACTACAGCCGTCAGTTCCACCCACTGTGGCTCCGCTCCCCCAGGAGTCAACATGATATCGATAAACGGCGCCCCGGAACCATTATCATACGCATTCACGTAGCACGTATTCCCAACCGTTTTCACGAACGCTTGGAACGCGTATTGTTGTGTAGAGCTGCAAAGGGGAGGGATGGCGATGGATTGGTAGAAATCAGATGGTGTGCCGGGGAGGAAGGGACCGTTGGGGTTGGTGGTGAAGGCGGCGGCGAAAGAGCCGGAGTGTGCCCCCCCTGGGATGGTGGAGCCGGCGACGACGGTGACGGTTACACCGGGGTTGTCGAAGTCGTTTATCCAGGGGGTTAGGGAGTCAGTTTCGAAGCTCGGGTTGAGAACGAGTTGGGGGCAGGTTGGGGATGCGGTCGCGGTCGCGGTTGTGGTTGTGGTGACTGTTGTGACGGAGGTTGAGACCGAGGTGATGGTCAGTGTTGATGGGGGAACTGTGGGGCATGTGGTAGTTCCGGATTGGATGTGTGTGATGATCGAGGTAATTGTTGAGGCAGGGAGTGTTGGACAGATGGTGGAGTTCGACTTGGTGAGAGTCGTTGTCACTGTAGAAGCTGATTTGCATGCACTCGAAGGAGTGGACGTCGAAACCGAAGTGGTCGTTGACACATGCGTCGGACTTGTGGAAGAACTGGAAGCAGAGAGCGTCACATAAAGAGTAGACGCATTGCACTTTGCCAAAGATGCAGATACACCGCCGTTACCTGAGCCTGTAACAAAAACAGTCTGTGTTGTTGTATGGTCAACGGTGACATCTCGTGTTGCCGTTCGGTCAAGAACACTGGTGGTTGTCGTGGTTTTGGTATTTGTTTGCGTCACTGTCTTTGGAATCATCAGCTTCTTTCCCATAACAAATAGCAGGGATATGTGGATTTACCTCCAGAGCAACCGTTCTGGTCGTGGTCTCTGTGTCATGATGTCGATGATCATCAGCTGCTGCAGAGCCAACAACGGACAGTGTAAAAATGAGGGCAATGAAGGAAAACAGAGAGAGAAAGTGCAACATACTGAGAAATTAAATTGAGTATTAAAATAAAGCAAGGAAATGAACACGAGATAGGAATATTCAGAATGCTCCAGGACTGACTGACAACATAATGGAGTTATATAAACCCACCAAAATTTTTTTCCTTTTGATCATTCTGAGTTTTGACAAACAAAAATAGGATCTTTCCTACAAACTATTGAAGCCTCAAGGCGGAATACTACCCGAGAAAGAAAGGAGATTCCTCATCAATTGAGGCCTGCAAATTATCGGAGTGACGATGCGCTCAGCCTCGTCAGAATGTCACACCAGTGCTACATGATTGGTGAGGGGTTCCGGTAAGCTGCCGAATATAGCATTTGAATGCGCACACGCAAGCCTCGTTTGCGCCACATCGGTCAGACCGTTGAGTTTGACTACCATCAGAAGCTTGAATAGGAATAGGTTTTTACTGAATGGGGAATGAAGTGATGGGAGTGGATGAAGCGGAGAGCTGGTTTATGATTTAACCCCAACGGCGAGATGAGTAAGACGACTGGGGGAAGGGTCGGAATTCATGCTGGGACATTGCCACTTGACCTAATTTTGAAGTCACTACCCCAAAACGTCAACTCGGCCGGCTCTAAACTCTATTTCTGCGGGGTTATTTTCTAATCTATGTAGATACTGTAGTGCCATAAGGCTTAGCCGCTTGGCTCAAGTCAACATACCCATACTCGTTCATCTCCTTATCACCACCCAACTTCTGTCCCCAAGTCTGCATATCGTTCATAAACGCATCAACGTTCTTCTGATCACTCAGATCAATTGGCTCTTGATCCTTGCCCACTTGTCTAATCTGGGTACCAGCCGCAACATTGGTAATACCGAAGTCGTTCTGGTCGAGCTTCTGCTCAATAGCACCTGTGACCTTACCCTCGAGGATATCCTTTGGTAGGTGGAATTCTTGGCAGACGGGACGAGCAAGGCCGATTCCGTCAACGGTATCGAGTGCTTTGACCATAGCACCGACGGTTTTAAAACCACCAGTGATATAAGTCTTCGTCTTAGTGAGAGGCTTGACAATTTCCTCTGCGAAGTCAAGGAAGAAAGATTCTCTCTTCTTCGTTGACTCACGTTTATGGGCGAATGCAAGCGACTCGTATGTCCCCCCGGACAGCTCCGCATAGTCGAACCTCGCCTGCTCCAACGCCTTGCACAATGATTGTGCCTCCTCGGGTGAGAAACCCTTGTCCTGGAACTCGACTGAGTTTATTTTAATCCCCACAATGAAATCCTTGCTCACCCGTTTGCTAACCTCCTCGGCAATCTCTATGATAATTCTCATGCGGTTCTCCAATGAGCCACCATATTTATCCGTTCGATTGTTTGTGGTTGGGGAGAGAAATTGAGCCAGGAGGTAGCCGTGGGCGCCGTGGAGTTGGATGCCATCGTAGCCGGCCTTCTCCAGGTATTCGGCGGCGTGGGCAAAGCCATCGATGACTTTATTGATATCTTCCTGGGTCGCAGCGCGGGGTTTGGCGAATTCCATGCCCATAATGTTGCCTGCACCAGTTAGCTATGTATTCACCTGGAAGTAAGGCGGACGTACCTTCTAGACGAACATCTGAAGCAGAGATGGGGTTTGGTTGAATCCTCGACTCGACCTGTCGTCCAGGATGACTGACTTGTCCGACAATTAAGCTCCCATGCGCCTTCGCAGCCGTTGCCAACTCTTTGAACGCCTCGAATCTCTCACCAGAAAACTGTGCTTCGCGAGGAATAATTGGGTTGCCCATGGCTTCTAATTGGTCGTATTCAATCATGAGATTCCCTGTCAAGATCTGCCCAAATTCGCCTTCCCCCCATCTCTTATAGACATTGATGAGGTTCTTGGAAGGAATACCTCTTGCCTGGAAGTTTTTAGGGTCCCAGGAAGAGAGACGCTCGGTCATTGCGGCCTTCAAGAATCGGTTCTTCGCTGTCTTGCCAGCGAACTCGAATTTGAGGGGTTTACCCAATGCGGAAGCATCAGAGCTGTCGGATTGATATCTTGTTGGTGCCATTGTGTTCTGTAGTTGTGGTTTGTTCTGAGGAGGTCGGAGGCAAGGCCAGGACTATATATCTTCCTGAAAAACTGCAAAATCTTTATTAGTTCAGACGTCAGTGGGGTATAGCATTTCCAATCCTAGATCATAGCTCCTGATGTTCGGCGTTAACCTCGAGTCATGGCATCAGAATGCCTGGGTTTTGGAGCTTTTGCCTCTTCGATCATGATTTCCGGGTAGGGATAACGGGAATCTGGAATAGAGGTCCCACGTTGAACACTCGCAATCAGGAGGAACGTCATGGTGAAACTCTGGAGTGGGCCAACTGTATGATATGTATTGAAAGGGGAAAGGCTGGGGAAGCACAAGCAGAAAACTGATGACGTTTCTGAGGCTGCTGACAAACCCGCGCTCCCTACTAGCTCCTACTAAGGAGCTGGTGTGGTGGAGGTGGAGCTATATACATTAGGTATATACATTAGGTATATACATTAGGTATATACATTAGGTACTAGTATGTATACCACCTTAGGTAAGATATACTACCTAGTACTAGCTAAGGTAGTAGGTAGTAAGGTAGATACTAGTATCACGTGATCTGACCGCTCGAGTCGGATTCCGGGGATGCTCTCATTTCTATATTTGAGGATGGACGTGGAAGTTGATGGAAAGAGATCAGACACCTCATTTTCTAGAATTCCAAAAGAGCACATTCTCAGCCTCACATTGCAGTTTGGCCGTTTTCATCCATGGATTAGGGCTGTACCTGGCCACCCAGGCTGCTTAGAAATATTTCCCAGCGGGAGCGTACCGCCGACCTCGGTCATCAATTGGAAATAACCAGCAAAGAACTTCTCAGCGTCGCATACCGCATACCGTCTCGCATACCGTCTCCTACCCGACTCCTCCGCTGTAACGTCGGAAACTCAACACAACACAATCCCCTTCCAGTCGCCCATAAATTTGCTCCTATGTCTACATTCGCAACACCACCATAACCCGTTCATGATGCCAAACTTACACTCTCCCCAATGGCCCTCCCATCCCCATCCCCATCCCCATCCCCATCCCCATCCCCATTCCCACAATCATACCAATATCAATTCTTACCCCCCCTCCTCCGAAGATGAATCCTCCGATGCCGTCCCCAAGCTCCCCCCATTCTACTCACCGCGCCCGATTCCCGTCTCACGAGCGATCTCGGAACTCGACCTGAACTCTCTCTCCCTATCCCATCCGTCCCTCACCCAACTCTCATCGACCGATGAACCCCTCGACGAACCACTCCCTGGGCTCGTGTCCCCTCAATTCACACCACCCTCCACACCCGGCATCTCCACGCCCTCATCCACATTCGATCCCTCCACTCGTCCCCCCAGATCTGTCCCCGTCGACAGCAGCACTGCCAATGGTGGCTGCGGGCAAAAGAAACCTCGACTACTCGACCGTCTCCCAGACGTAAACTGTGTCGTGCGAGCACGGATACCGACAACAACTGGCACAGAGATGTTTTTACATCTATACCAGAATTCCGAGGATAATAAGGAGCATTTGGCCATTGTGTTTGGGAATGGGATTCGCTCGCGGAGTTTGGATCGGGTGAAGGAAGGGGAGACGGAGATGGACAGGTTGATTAGGGGGGCGTATACGGGGAGGCTGTATCCGGGACGGACGGCGAGTCGGTTGGACCAACAAGAGGAGGGGAAGGGGAGTGTGGTCGATGGGGAGAAAGCACAAGCGCCGTTGGTGAGGATTCATTCCGAGTGTTATACGGGGGAGACGGTGTGGAGTGCGAGGTGCGATTGTGGGGAGCAATTGGATGAGGCGGCGAGGCTGATGTCTTTGCCGGGATCAAATGGAGGGATCATCATTTATTTGCGGCAGGAGGGTCGGGGCATTGGGTTGGGGGAGAAGCTGAAGGCATACAATTTACAAGATCTCGGGAACGATACCGTGGAGGCGAATTTATTGCTTCGGCATCCGGCAGATGCGAGGAGTTATGGACTGGCGACTGCGATGCTGGTAGACTTGGGAGTCAAGGATCTACGATTATTGACAAACAATCCGGACAAGGTGCGAGCGGTCGAGGGTCCGAATAGGGAAATTGTGGTGAGGGAGAGAGTGGCTATGATTCCTTTGGCCTGGAGGAAGGGTGGTGTTGGGGGAATAAGGAGCGAGGAAGTAGGTGGGTATTTGAAGACGAAGGTATCTACAACTTTTCCGTGGGATTTGAAGAGTTGCTGACAAGGATATAGATCGAAAAGATGGGGCATATGTTACAGATGGGGGAGAATTCTTGAACACATCTTAAAAAGCGATACCAACCACGCAAAGCCCCCATTGTAGACAAGCTGCTGGGGATGGAATTGAATGCAGTGCTGAGGTACACCACGCTGAATCTCTGATAAACGATGAGCATGGACGGAGAATGGAGTAAAGTTGGACATATTGATACATTTACAACTCATGAAAAGGTCTCAGGATGCACATAAACCGCTACATATTTTATTTACCCAAAAACTCAAGTAGTGCTTGCAATGTCTCCCATGATATTTACAAGCCAGGTTTCAATCCTTCAGTTGTCATCGATTCCGTTTCTACATACGTTCTCGTATTCAGAACAAGTCTGCGGTCTTCAGCATGTCAGGCCCTGCACTTTTACAAATCGCATTGTCATTTGCACATCGAATTCTTAATTTCGATGTCTATATGTCTTAAAGCTCAGGGCAGGCAGGCATGGTAATGCACCCTTCCTTGTCCCGATGTCGGGCCTCTTACCTAGGCCAACAGCAACGAATCGGAGAAATACAAGGGTCTAATATATTAGATATGAAGCTGCAGGTACCGTCTATTCATTCTCACGTCAGAAGAGAATATCAACAACGAGCACGCGTAAGTGCGGGCATCATGTTCTGAGTGCAATACTACATCAGAGCTTTTTTAGGGGATTCTCGGAGCCTTTGGGTTGCATAGGTGAATTCCCCAGTGTCAATCTCCGTGAAGTGGATATTTTAGTTTTTTTTTCGACTGGGATTCCCCTCCCGACATCACTGCCGGTGTCGAGGGGAAGTATGATATTCATTTAAAGACAGAATATTTCTTGTGTTTTTTGTGTCGTCGCGTGAGTTTTTCTCAAAGTAATTTGTTTGGTTTCACGATGGCCATTAAAATGCTCGGCTTCAAAGTTGCTTGTATTATTTCAGCGACGTTGGCAGGAGTTACGGCTACTACGTCTACACCTATAGTCGATCTAGGCTATGCAATTCATCAAGCCTCATTATCGGTCGTGAGTTTTTATCTCTCATAATTTTCACTTCTCAGTCTTACATTTCTAGTCAAATCAAAGCAATGCATACTACAACTTCAGTAACATCCGATATGCAGCGCCTCCACTTGAAAACCTTCGTTTCGCTACGCCATCTCCCCCTTTGAACAATCGTTCGGCAGGCGTTCAAGACGGCAGTTATGGAAATATCTGCCCTAATTCATACACAACCTGGCAAATTGGTGCCCTCTCTCTAAACCCAGGTGCTAGCAATGAAAATGAAGACTGCTTGTTCCTTGCTGTTATCGTTCCTAAGACAGTTTTCGATTCCAAGAGCAATAGCTCTGGAGTCCCTGTAATGGTCTGGTTGCACGGCGGTGGATATACCCTGGGAAGCAAGTATGCTGCCGGAAATCCCACGGGTTTACTGGACCAGAGTTTGGATTTGTCCTCTGGGGGTCGGATATGGGTCGGGCTCAACTATCGTGTAAGTTCTTCATCAAGTAATCTCTCGCTTCACCTAAGTAGAATAGCTTGGCGCATTTGGATGGCTCAACGGACCAACCTTCTCCAAATCCGGGACTCCCAGCGTCGGACTCCACGACCAACGCATGGCACTAGACTGGGTTCAAAAGAACATCCATCTCTTCGGCGGAGATCCTTACCACGTGACCGCGATCGGTGAATCCGCTGGCGCAGGCTCAATCCTCCATCAAGAAACCGCCTATGGTGGAGTAAAAGCGCCTTTCAGCCAAGCTATCCTCCAAAGCCCAGCCTTCGTCCCTCGGCCCTTGATCAACCAATCCGAAACCGCGTTCCAAGACTTCCTCACTGCAGCAAATGTGAGCGCTCTTGACGAAGCAAGGACTCTTGATACCAGCGTTCTGCAACAAGCAAATAAAATCGCACAGGCAAAAGCTTTCTACGGCACCTTCACATTCGGGCCCTCTCCCGCCGGAGTTTTTGTCCCCGATCTACCCGGAAAATTGCTTCTGGAAGGCAGATTCGATACATTTCTCAAGATAATAGCAGCTCACAACTCGAACGAAGCGGGTCATTACACGCCCCCAACCACAAGCACATCCGAGAGCTTCACTACATACATGACTCTCTACTTCCGCAAATCTCATCCAGTGCTCTCACATACCTGACCGAGACGCTTTACCCGTCTGTTTATGATGAGAGTCAACCTTATACGACACCGTTTGAGAGGTTGGATTTGGCGATTAGTGATTCCATTTTTACATGCACTACGAATTGGTTAGGACACGCATACTAGAATCAAACATATAACTACATCTTCTCTGTACCACCGGGAAACCATACGGAGGATGTGCCGTATACCTTCTACAATGGCCCTATTGCTACCGTCAAGAATGATACTACGGCTATTATTTTACAGAAGTATTTGACGGGGTTTGTTAGGTAGGTAGGAAGCATATGGGGCTGAAAGTGAAGTTTTGAATTTTAATGATACCTTTATCGATATGAGAGTTGATGTTGAGACGGCAAATAAGAGGTGTGATTGGTGGCAGAAGGGTCTTTATGGTGATGATTATTGAAAAAATGGAGGTTACTCTACTGTAGCAATTGGAATATATATTGTCTTAGATCATATAAAACAATTAGCAAAGGAATCCTCGAGATATCATCTAATCAATTTCCCTATTCTGTCATCAGATTATATCATTGGGTTATTTCTTTTTCAAAGACAGGAAGAACTTACAAGAGGGAGCCTATTTTTCCATCGATTTTGAGACAGTAATACCCTATATTCAATTACTACAATATCTAATTTCACATTAGGTATATAAGGCTCCTAGTAGCCGGTTTTACTCGTGGCCCCACATTCGCTTGCGCAAATATCCCACGTCACCATCTCATAAATTAAGTACTTCTTTCCATCAACAATTGATACTGCTGCATCTCCGCATGAGAAAGTTTATGGTTCACTATTCGCAACTTCATTCAAACCTGACTGCGCCGGCGCCGGCTTGAACACCAGTGCTCACAAACGCGAAGAAGCATGGCACTCTCCACCTCATTCTCTCAAGCCGCTCTAGCAGCAACAATCCTCGCTTCCACCATGGGAACATACCATGCTCTCTCCCCACCAAACCCTCCTTCCCCATCCAGTCCACCAACCGGCGACTCTCTCCGCCGCCTAAACCTCACCCACAAGTTCACCACCCCCCTCGCATTAGCGCCCCTAGCTATCCTATCCCTCCACACCGCCCTCC
>Ga0182030_10022199_pt1 | contig 11830 bp, 13 predicted proteins | sample 812S3MmetaG_FD_121299 | JGI IMG/M metagenome (GOLD analysis project Ga0182030, IMG submission 121299) | Permafrost microbial communities from Stordalen Mire, Sweden - 812S3M metaG (Illumina Assembly) | ecosystem: Environmental > Terrestrial > Soil > Wetlands > Permafrost | place: Sweden... | reverse complement strand
TGCTCGCCGAACCGTCCGCGACCCTCGCGGAGTATCAGGGTATCGCCGTGCGCGTGCTGAGCAACGATAAGTGGTATCCCTACCAGCAGCAATCCGTGCTGATGTACGGCTCGTCGTTCTTGCGCAAGCGCCGCGACGTCGCGAACGCGTTCATGATCGCCTACATTCGCGGCGTGCGCTTCTTCAACGACGCGCTACTCGGCGGACATATCCGCGGACGCACGGCGCCCACGATCCTCGACATCCTCGTCGAGTCGACGCCGATCAAAGACAAGACCATCTACCAGCAGATGATCTCGAACGCCGTCGATCCCAACGGTCGCATGAACGGCGCGAGCCTCGCCGCGGACCTCGAGTTTTTCAAAAAACAGGGCCTCGTGACCGATCAGACGATGACCGTGGCGCGCGCGGTGGACACGTCGTTCGTGGAAGCCGCCGTTCGGACGTTGCCACCGTACAAACCGCACCGCACCTGAAGTGCTTTCAGCAACCTTTCAGTTGTAGGATTCGCGACTTTTGTCGCAAAGCGGTCTTCATGCAGACAACTAATCGCATGCTTATCCTCGCTTTCGCCCTGCTTTTCGCGAGCTTACCGGTCGCCGCAAATGCTGCCGGATTCGTGATCTCCGCCAACGGCCAAACCGACAACGCCATGCTTCCCGCCGCCATGGGCTTCGACAAGATGGATTCCAGCGGCGCCCGCTCGTGCGGCGGCGTCAATCAGGCGCCCGGATTTTCATGGGCCAACCCGCCGGCCAAGACGACGAGTTACGCGATCCTCGAAGTGGATCCCGACGGCCGCGCCGGCCTCGGCGTGAACCACTGGGTCATCTACAACATCCCCGGTTCGGCGTCGGGCATCAGCGCGGCCGACATCGCGGCCGGCAAATACACGCCCGGCCGCGGAACCGGTGACCTCGTCGGCTATCGGGGCCCGTGCCCGCCGCCCGGCGACGCGCCCCACCACTACATCGTGACGCTGTTTGCGCTCGACGCACCGCCCGAATTCCCAGCCGGCCTCGACCACGACGGCGTCGTCGCCGCGATGAAGGGCCACGTCCTCGGCGCGACCACGACGATCATGCGCTTCCAGCGCCTGTAAGCAGCCAAGTTTGGGCTAGCTGGGCCGGTGGTAGATGGGTGGCATGAACATTCGCAATCTTCGTACATCCATCACCGCCGCGCTCATCGTAGCGGTCGTGGGCCTCTCGGCTCCGGCGCAACCCGCCAAAGCCAACACGGTCAGCACGCTGCTGATCGGCGCCGCGGCAGCGGCCGTGGCACTGACCGCGGTCAACGTCACGAACAAGAACAACAAGGCCAATTCGCTGACCGGTTATTTACCGAACGGCGATGCGGTCTATGCCGACGGTCACGTCACGCAGCGTTCGGGCGCGAAGTACTATCCGGGCGACCACGGTCAAACGCTCCAGTGCGCGAATCAGCGCTGCCGCGTCGTCGGTCAAAACGGGATGTACAACGGCCACAAGTACGCCTACACCCACCACTAAGACGGCCTTAGGGCGTTAGCCCTGCCAGACGAGCTCCGATGCCGGCAGCGATTGCATGCCGCCGTACTTGACCGCAACGTCGATGACGGGCTGAATTAGCGCCGGATCGGGTTTCGTCTCGCCGATCACCGCGCGCTGCATGTGCGCGATGACACCGGGCGGGATTTTGGTGTACTTGGCAATGATCGCCTGCGTGTCGGAATGATTCGCGTTGGCCCAGCGCGCGATCTGCAACATCACCGTTTGCAAGCGCTTCGCCGTCGCGGCGTTCTGCTCCAACCACGCCGTCGTCGCAAACCAGCACGTTACCATGAAGTGGCTGCCGACGGCCGCCGAACCGTTGCCGATGACGCGAGCATGATCTAACGCCGCCGTCCAAAACGGCTCGGCCAGAATACCGGCAGCAACGCGGCCGCTCTCGAGCGCGACGCCCATCTCGGCAAACGGCATCTCGATCAATTTCACCGATTTGACGTCGCCGCCGTTCTTGTCGATCCACGCCTGCATCGTGTATTGCGTGAGGTCGCGCAAGCCGTTGACCGCCACCGTCTGACCGTTGAGGTCGGCGCCCGATTTGATGCTCGACGTTTTTGCGGCCATGATCACGTTCACCGGGGTCGTCCCGTTGTAAATCATCGCCGGTGCGATCACCCGAAAATCGAGTCCGCGCAAATGCGCTTGAGCCAGCGGAATGACGCTGCCGAAACCGATCTCGAGCGTGCCGGACGCAACGGCCGCCGCCAGCGTCGCTGAATTATTGAGCGTCGTCAACTCGACGTCGAAGCCCGCATCCCGAAAGAAGTTCCGATCGAGACCGTAAAACGATTGGGCCGCCGCATCGGTCGGCATGCCGCCCATTTGCAATGCCGTCGGATCGGCGGCACGCAGGCCGCTGGGAAGGGCCAGCGCGGCGGCAAGCGTGGAGAGCGTTAAGCGACGGTTCACTTACGATCAGCCCGGCCAAATCAGGTCGGACGCTGGCAGCGGCTGCATGCCGCCGTATTTGACCGCAACGTCGATGACGGGTTGGATGAGCGCCTTGTCGGGCTTCGTATCGCCGATGACCGCGCGCACCATATGCTCGGCAACCTCGGGCGTGATCTTGGTGTACTTCGGAACGATCGTTTGCGTCTCGCCGCGGTTGGCATTCGCCCACCGTCCGATCTGCAGCATGACCGCTTGCAATCGTTTCGCGGTGGCGGCGTTTTTCGTCAGCCAGTCGGTCGAAGCGAACCAGCCGGTGACCATGTAGTGTTTGCCGACGGCTTCGGATCCGTTGCCGATCACGCGGCACGTCGAAAGCGCCGCCGTCCAGAACGGCTCGGCCAGAATGCCCGCCGCCACGCGGCCGGCTTCCAGCGCGACCGCCATCTCCGAAAATGGAGTTTCGATCAGCTTCACCGACTTGACGTCGCCACCGTTCTTGTCGATCCACGCCTGCATCTCGTACTGCGTGAGATCCCGCAGGCCGTTGACTGCGACCGTCTGCCCGTTGAGATCCGCCGCTTTTTTCACGGCCGAGTTGTTGCCCACCATGATCACGTTGACCGGAGTCGTCCCGTTGTAGATCGTGGCCGGTGCGATCACTTGGAAGTCGAGTCCGCGCAGATGCGCTTGCGCCAGCGGAATGACGCTGCCGAAGCCGATCTCGAGCGCACCCGATGCCACCGCCGATGCGAGGGAGGCCGTATTGTTAAGGATGGTCAGTTTTACGTCGAAGCCCGCGTCTTTGAAGAAGTTGCGGTCGAGACCATAAAACGGTTGCGCCGAGCCGTCGGTCGGCATCGTGCCGATCTGCAATTGGGTTGGGTCGGCGGCCCGAAGCAAAGGCGGATCAATGAGCGTGGCGACGGCCGTCGTGGCAAGTGCGGCGAGCGTGGCGCGACGGTTCATACTGCCGTCACTCGCCGCTCGCTTTGGAAAATTCCTTCGGTCCCGCTCGGGAAAGGGCACGCTACCGGGCTGGGGAAGCGAGCGAACCAGCGATTTTCCCCGAAAGGACGAAACGTGGCCGATCTTACGATGTTCGCCAACGACCTCGAAACGCAGCGTTACCCTGCCGGACACCGTTTTTTCTCGGTCGGCGATCCGGGTCACGTCATGTATGTCGTGACCGAAGGGGAAGTCGAAATCTCGCTGCGCGGACGTACGCTCGAAACCGTACACGCGGGCGGCATCTTCGGCGAACTTGCGCTCATCGACCACAAACGACGCAGCGCCGAAGTCGACGCCAAGACAGCCGTTGCCGTAGCGGTGATCGATCAAGAATATTTTCTCGATCTGGTCCGCACGAATCCGTCGTTCGCGCTCGAGGTCATGAAGATCATGTCCGAGCGCCTGCGTCACCTCGACGATCTACTCTAGCGCGGAACGCTCGCCGATCATCACCCGCACGACGTTCGGAACGGCGAACGTTTTGCGGCCGGCACCGTAACCGACGCGCTCGAGCGTCATGTCGAGTGCCGGCCCGGGTTGCGCGAGCGTCGTGATAATCGCCGCGCCGGTTACCGTAACGAGTTGCGCTTCGATGTCGAGCGCCCGTAGCGGAAAACCGCGCATCAGGTCGAGCGACGCGGGGCCGGGATTCGGATGGATGCCCCCTCCGAGACCGTGTCCGAACGGAAACGCCGAGCAGCGAACTTCTTCGATATCGAGTAAATCGAGCGCGACGCACGTACCAGCAACGTCGAGGATCGCATCGATCTGCCCGACTTGGTGAAACACCATCTCGTTCGCATCTCCGCCCTGCACGCGCGCTTCCGCCGCAGCCAGACGGCCGTAAATCGCGCTCGCGCGCTCGATTTGCCGCGCCGAAAGCCCGCTACGTTCGACGATCGCAAGGATGTCGCGCAGGCGGTGTCCGTGATGATGATGCGCGGCGTGAACGTGTTCGCCGTCGGGCCCGTGCGCGTGGTCGTCTTCACCCGGGATCACGAGATCGAGGTGCAGCGCGCTGATGCCGCTCCGATCGACCCGCTCGATCACGAGTTCCCAACCATCCGCAACAACCGACCGCAACGCGCGCTCGAGTTCTCGCACATCGGCGCCCGCATCGACCCACGCCGCCATCAGCATGTCGCCCGCGGCACCGCCGATCATGTCGACGTACGCAACCTTCCCCATATTCCGGCTCGACCCGAAAAGGCGCCGCTTCGTGGCGGTCGTACTGGTCGGAATGAGCGACGACCGCTGGAAGCATGACGGCATTCGCGTGGTACGTGCCGGCGAGCTCGATACGAACACGCCCCAGACGACCGGGATGAACCGGGCGGCGGCGATCACGGCGGCGACTGCCGGCGCGCAGAAACTCTGGGCCGGGACGGTGTCGATCCACGCCGATGCGAAGACCGGCGCGCACCATCACGGCGAACTCGAAAGCGTCATCTACGTCGTGCGCGGACAAGCGCGCATGCGCTGGGGCGATCGCTTGCAATTTGTCGCTGAAGCCGGCCCCGGCGACTTCATCTTCGTACCGCCGTTCGTTCCGCATCAAGAGATCAACGCATCGGCCGACGAGTCGCTCGAATGCGTTCTCGTGCGCAGCGGCCAGGATCCGGTCGTGGTCAACTTGGACATTGCGGCTGCCGAGCCGCCGACCGCCGTCTCGTGGGTCGACCCAATCCACGCGCCCGCTCCCTTGGAAGGGTGTTCGCCCCCCGCGGGGTAACGGGACCCCATGCACCCACGCTTTGTAGCGCCGCGTTTTGGCGTTGCACTCATGGTCGCGTTCGTTTCCTCCGTCCATCCGGCCGGTGCCACCGAAATCCCGGCGGCCGAAACGAACTACGCAACGGTCTTGCGCACCATCAATCCACACCTGCAGGTTCACCAGAGCCTCGCCTACGCGCGTTCGCTCTTGGTCGATTCCGAGCGCACGAAGCTCGATCCGAATTTGATCATGGCGCTGGTAACCGTCGAATCGTCGTGGCAGCAAACCGCCGTCTCACGTCACGGCGCGCGTGGACTCGGACAATTGATGCCGACGACCGCCGCTCACTTAGGTGTGAACCCGTGGGACCCATCGCAAAATTTGCGCGGCGCCTCGGCCTACTTGCGCACGCTCATCGATCGCTTCGCATCGCGCGGCGTGAACGGAATGCGCGATGCGATCGGCGCGTATAACGCGGGGCCACACGCGGTGGAAAAATATCGCGGCATTCCGCCGTACTCCGAAACGCAACATTACGTGAAGAAGGTACTCGCGCAGTGGCAGCGGCTCAGCGTGCGCGTAGCGAAAGCGTTTGTGGCCAACGCCGGCATCGCAGCGCCCGCGGCCGACGAACGTCAGTGGCTCGCGAACGCCGATGCGTCAGCGCTGCCGGCGACGTTGCCGCCGGCGGCCGAGCAGCAGCCCTAAGTTTTCGCGGGCGCCGGAGGAGCCGTTCCGACCGGCGATCCGGTTGCAACGGGTGAACCGCTCGCGGCGGGCACCGGCGTTCCGCTACCGGCAGGTTCGGGATTTGCGGCCGCAGTTACGCCGGAAGCGTGCGGATTCGGCGTCGGCGTTGCCACCGGCAGCGCATAGACTGCGAACGTCACCGCTCGATTCGCGGTCAACTTGAGCGTCGCAGCCGTGCCGGCGAACACGATTCGTTGTGGCGGCAGTGTCGGCGAGGCTGCCGGTGCCGCCGAACCACCAGACGCACCTGGTGCGGGTGTTACGCCGGAAACGACCGGTGCCGGCGACGCGCTCGCCGGACGCGCACCGCTCGGTACGGCCGACGCGCTGACGGGGATCGCGCTGGGCGGCGGCGGCGCACTGGGATTCGGCGTCGGGGTCGGCGGCGGTGTTGCGGTGTCGAGTTCGGCGACGGCCATCCGGAACGTCGTATCCTTCGCTCCGGCGTTGTACATCGCGACTCCGAACTCGTTCTCGTGGTAGACCGCCACGATATCGCGCGGCACGTCGATCGCGATGCGCGGGTAACTCTCGAGCGTCATGTCGTGAGTCGGCAACAGCGTGAGGTAAACGAGTTGCCGAGCCGGACGTTCGCGCTTCTTGCCGCCTTTTTTCCCCTTGTTGCTGGCCAGATTGAGGTCGGGCACGTCGCTGGGACGCACGACGGAGAGCGTCGCGCCAACCGCGATGTCGGTAAAGCCCGACGGTCTCGGCGAGGGAATCGGGAACGCGATCGCCCCACCGTACCCACCGGCCTGCGGCAACGGCTGGAAGGCCGTCGACGAACCGTAGGTCACGATGTTGCTGGCCGAGTTCGGCGTCGGCGTCGGCGTCGGGTTGATGCCGGCCAGATTGCCGGACGGCAACAGGCCGTTGGGCGGCGTCGTTCCTGAACCAAAGTTGCCGGAGCACGCGGCGAGCGCCGCTCCGACAAGGATCAGTACCGCGACGAGAAACCGCGCGCTGTTCATTGAAAGCGCGTTACGGCGCTCCGGTCGCCGCCGCCTCCGCAGGCACGTAGACCTCGTGGCCGAGCTTCGCAAACTCTTCGGATTTCTCGGCCATCCCGCGTTCGGCGTACTCACGCACATCCTGCGTGATCTTCATCGAGCAGAAATGCGGACCGCACATCGAACAGAAGTGTGCCACCTTCGCGCCGTTCGCCGGCAACGTTTCGTCGTGAAACTCGCGCGCGGTCGTGGGATCGAGCGCCAGGTTGAACTGATCTTCCCAGCGGAATTCGAAGCGCGCCAGCGAGAGCGTATCGTCCCAATGCCGCGCGCCTTTGTGGCCCTTAGCGAGATCGGCCGCGTGGGCGGCGATCTTGTAGGCGATCACGCCGTCCTTAACGTCCTTTTTGTTCGGCAGACCGAGGTGCTCTTTCGGCGTCACGTAGCAGAGCATTGCCGTGCCGTACCAGCCGATCATTGCGGCGCCGATCGCCGAGGTGATGTGATCGTAGCCCGGTGCGATGTCGGTGACGAGCGGCCCCAGCGTATAAAACGGCGCTTCTTTGCACACGTCGAGCTGGCGGTCCATGTTCTCTTTGATCATGTGCATCGGCACGTGGCCGGGGCCTTCGATGATCACTTGCACGTCGTGCTTCCACGCGATCTGCGTGAGCTCGCCGAGCGTATCGAGTTCGCCGAACTGCGCTTCGTCATTCGCGTCGGCGGTGCAGCCGGGACGCAGTCCGTCGCCGAGCGAGAACGTGACGTCGTAGGCCTTCATGATCTCGCAGATCTCTTCGAAGTGGGTGTAGAGAAAGTTCTCTTTGTGATGCGTGAGGCACCACTTCGCGAGGATCGAGCCGCCGCGCGACACGATACCGGTGATGCGTTTGGCCGTCATCGGCACGTAGCGCAACAAGACGCCGGCATGCACGGTGAAGTAGTCGACGCCTTGTTCGGCTTGTTCGATCAGCGTGTCGCGATAGAGCTCCCAGGTCAGCTCTTCGGCCTTTCCGTCGACCTTTTCGAGCGCCTGATAGATCGGCACGGTGCCGATCGGCACGGGCGAATTGCGCAAGATCCACTCGCGGGTTTCGTGGATGTTCTTGCCGGTCGAAAGATCCATCACGGTGTCGGCGCCCCAACGCGTCGCCCAGGTCATCTTCTCGACTTCTTCTTCGATCGATGACGTGATCGCGGAATTGCCGATGTTGGCATTGATCTTCACGAGGAAGTTACGCCCGATGATCTGCGGTTCGAGTTCGGGGTGGTTGATGTTGGCCGTAATCACGGCGCGGCCGCGAGCGACTTCATCGCGCACGTACGAGGCTTCGCAATTCTCTCGAATCGCGATGTACTCCATCTCTTTCGTGATGATGCCTTTGCGCGCGTAGTGCATCTGCGAGACGTTCTGGCCGGGCTTCGCGCGCCGCGCGAGCCGCTGCGATTTGAAGCGGATGCTGTCGAGTTCGGCCATCGATTCGCGGCCGATGCGATACACCGACGACGGCTTGGCCAATTCGACCGTATCGTTGCGACCTTCGATCCAGGACTGGCGCAGCGGCGCGATGCCGGCGCGCACGTCGATCGCGACGTCCGGATCGGTGAAGGGTCCGCTCGTATCGTAGACCGTGTGGACTTCGCCGTTCGAGAGCGCGATCGCGCGGAACGGTACCCGGATGCTCGGATCGGATCCCTGCGCGTAGACCTTTTTCGAACCGGGGAACGGTTCGCGCGAAATGGCCTCGTTCGGCAGTGCAGTATCCACTATAAAATTCGCTCCTCTTCCTTCGCCGGTATTATCCGGATCAGGTACGGACGGCACCACAATTGGCGCCTCCAACGGTCGACGAGGTGAACCTCGCCCTCTCAGCCCTTGCGAGCTCCCGTGCGTATAGCCGACGCTACGCGGATCGCGAGGCCTTGTCAAGCCGAGCGACGCATCGCCCGGCGTGAAGTATTGGGCCGCAGCCCAAACGAAAGCGGCGAGCGCAGCGAGCAACCCTAGCCGGGCCTTGGGGCTGCTCGCGGGGGCACAGATCGCGATCGGCGCCGCCGCGATCTTCGCGCGCTTCGCGCTGACGGCGGCCGGGCCGCTGTCCGTGTCGGCGCTGCGCTTGGGGATCGCCGCCGTGCCCGTCGTGGCGCTGGCTGCACTGCGCGGACGCTACGCGCGCTTCGATCCGGCGACCGAGCGGCGCTTGGGGTTCGCCGGCGTCGCTTTGGCGGTGCATTTCGGAACTTGGATTGCCTCGCTGCAGCACGCAAGCGTGGCCGTCTCGACGCTGCTGGTTTGCTCGACGCCCGTGTTCACCGAGGCCTGGTCGGTCGCGCGCACCCGGCGGGCCCGGCCGCTCGTCCTGGCGAGCCTCGCGCTGGCTCTGGCCGGAGTCACGATCGTGGCCGGTACGCCGAGCCGCTCCGAGACCCCGCTCGGCATCGCGCTGGCATTGTGCGGCGCCGCGGCGATGGCCGTCTACCTCATTCTCGTGCGGGCCAGCGATCAGCGTTACAGCACGCTGGCTGTGGTCGGCCGCACCTATCCGATCGCGGCGCTCGCGCTCGGCTGTGCGGCGGTCCTTGCTCGCGACGGCTTCCCCGGCGTTCACGCGAGCGGCGCCTGGACCGGCATTCTCGCTATGGCGCTCGTCTCGCAGCTGTTCGGTCACACCGCCATCAACGCCGCAGTGCGCGTGCTGAGCGCAACGTTCGTTGCGATGACGGTGCTACTCGAACCCATCGTCGCCGCAGTTGCCGCCGCGATCGTCTTCGGCGAACACCCCGCGCCGTTCACCGCACTCGGCGCGTTGCTCGTTTTCGCGGCGATCGCGCTTGCGTTACCTTTGTCAGTTCAGGGGGTTAGCGCTTGAACGAATCGTGAACGAGGCGGATCGTCATCGCGACGTTACGGCCGGCGGCCGGATCGTCACTTGCGATCAGATTTCCGTTGAGCGTGATCGTTGCCGGCACGGCGGCCCTGGAATCGTAGTGCATCGTTCCGCGCCACTGCGCGCTCGAGCCGTCGTTGTGGCGCAGATCGCGCGCCACGGCGAAATCGACATAGCCCGTGTCGGTAACGCCGATAACGGAAAAACGCGTGTGATGGCGGCCGCCCGGAAGCGCGCCTTCGCGTTCCCAGTGGTCGCCCGTCTCGACACCCTCGAGGTCTTCGGAACCCATCGAAATGAGCGAGCAAATCGTCTCTTCTTCAGCCGTGAGTTGCGCGACGTCGGCCGAACGCAGCGCGCCCGTCGGCTCGATCCCAACGGAGGCTTGGCGTTGGGTGTTGTCGTCGATCGCTTCGTCGACGTTCACGTTCATCACGCGATTGATCGAACCGCCGATAAAATCGACCGTCACGGTCGCCCGGCGGGCAACACCGCCGCTCGTCGCGACGATGGCGTATTGCACTTGCCGGGACGGCCCGTCGGCCTCAGCCGGCACAGCCGCCAAGAGCGGTAAAGACGAAGACAGAACGGCTGCAAGAAAGCGTCGCATTTCGCTCCTAAGCACACCAGAACGGCGGGCGCCCGTCATTAAGCGCTTGCTAGAATTTTGGCCGGGAAAAAGGTGTGACCTTGCTGAAGGTTTCCCGTATGGACGATAGGCCAGAAGACTCGCCGACCCTCGCTGAAAAGATGAATCGCGGCATGTACCTGGATCCCGCCTTCACCCAGGACAAGCCGAAACTGGTCGACGCATTGCGCGACGACATCGACACTACGGCCAAACGCGCGCAGGCAAACGTCGATCAGCAGCGGCAGAACGCCGCCAACGTCGAGTTAATCGCTAAGGACCTTTCTCGCGAAGCTCGACGCAAAGAGCTCGCAGAAAATGCCCCGGCCGACGCGCCGGCCGATTCACCGAACGAGCCGTAACGCTTCGATAAACTCCGCGACGCTCCACGCCTGCGCGATCGTTCCGCACGGCGCGTGCGGCGCGTCGCCGTCGAAGATCTCGCCCAGCGTTCCGACGCCGTAGCCGTCGAGCGCATCGGCCAGCGGTGCGATGTACGTGCGCGCCAGCTCCGGATCGTCGTAGACGTTGAGATGCGCTTGGATGAACGCACCGAGCAGCCACGGCCAAACCGTGCCTTGATGATAGGCCCCGTCGCGCGCGGTCTGGTCGCCGCCGTAATGACCGACATACACGGGATCGCCGGGTGCGAGCGTTCGCAAGCCGACGGGCGTCCACAATTCGCGCACGCATACGTCGACCACCGCGCGCGCGCGTTCGGGCGCGAGCAACTCCGGCGCGAGCGCAACGACGAAGAGCTGATTGGGACGGATCGACGGATCGTTGCCGTCCGGTCCGTCGATGACGTCGAAACAACAGCCGCGTTCGTCGTTCCAGAAGCGTTCGAACGCGTCGGCCACGCGAGCGGCGGCGTCTTCGTAGGGTTGCGGATCGGCATTGCAGTGCTCGGCGAAGTGCGCGGTCGTTTTTAGCGCGGCAAACCACAACCCGTTGATTTCCACGGGCTTTCCGATGCGTGGCGTCACGACGTGATCGCCGACCTTCGCATCCATCCAGGTTAGCTGCACGCCCGGAACGCCGGCGCGCACCAGACCATCGACCGGATCGACGCCGATGCCGTAGCGCGTACCTTCCGTGTAGTCCGCGACGATCGCGCGCAGCACCGGAAACAAATCGTGCGCAAATTGCGGATCGCGCGTGACTGCGGCGCACGCGCGTATCGCTTCCACGTACCACAGTGCGGCATCGACCGTGTTGTATTCGGGCGCGCTGCCGCCGTCGGGAAACACGTTCGGCAACATGCCGCCGTCCACAAACGGCGCAAAGCCGCGCACGATCGCTTCGGCAACGTCTCCGCGCCGATTGGCGATCAAGAGACCCGGGAGCGCGATCATCGTATCGCGGCCCCAGTCGGTGAACCACGGGTAACCCGCGACGATCGTCGTGCGCGACGAGGCGCCCGGCGCCGCAACGATGACGAACGCATCTGCCGC
>Ga0182030_10022198_pt1 | contig 11831 bp, 5 predicted proteins | sample 812S3MmetaG_FD_121299 | JGI IMG/M metagenome (GOLD analysis project Ga0182030, IMG submission 121299) | Permafrost microbial communities from Stordalen Mire, Sweden - 812S3M metaG (Illumina Assembly) | ecosystem: Environmental > Terrestrial > Soil > Wetlands > Permafrost | place: Sweden... | reverse complement strand
TTGCACCTCAGCACGTTCATTCCGCAGCGCCTTGGTTCGCATGCGGAGTAGCATTTCGATCTGCTCCTGGCCGTCCATGTCTGGCCACTCGTCGTCGAAGCCCGGCGGGAAAAGCGACAACTGCTCCTCCGGCGCCTGAAGCATCTCCAGCCTGCGCTCCAGTGTGGTCCGGATCGCGCGTGTTGAGGATGTCACCAGCCGCTGCATCAGGATCAGCAGGAAGCCCACATAGTTCTTCTTCTCCCGGATTGCCTGGTTGTAGCCGATTCGCACGTACTCCGAGATCGCTTCGTACAGTTGCCGCTGGGGCAGGTGACGATCATTCCAGTGGACGGGCTCCAACTGCGTTCTGCGCGGCTTGAACAGCGGATTGCCCTGTGCGTCGATGGCCCTGCGCTTCTCAGTTCGAACCAAATAGGGTTCCAACCGCTCGCGACTGACCGAACTGGGATCGGGAAATGCCGTCTTGTCGAGTAATGAGACCAGGCGATGAAAGGAATCGGTCTTGCCTTGGTGAGGCGTTGCAGTGAGGAGCAGAAGATACGGCGCGGATTCCGCCAAGCCCTGCCCGAGCCTGAACCTGGCTACCTGGTCCGTCATCCCGCCCAAGCGGTGCGCCTCATCGATCACAATCAAATCCCAATTTGCCGCCAGTAGGTCTTCGAAGCGGTCCCGGTTGTACTCGGCCAGTTGTTCTTTGGACCACCCGCGCCGGGTGTCGATGGGCTTCACTGCGTCCATGGGGCAGATGATCTGGTCGTACATCTTCCAGACGTTGTCCTGCCCGGCGACGCGACGGAAAGCCGGGAAATCACTCGGCAGCAGCAACCGGAAGTCTTCACCGAAGTGGGTCCTCATCTCGGCCGCCCACTGGCTCACCAGACCTTTCGGAGCGACGACGAGAACGCGACGGATCAACCCGCGCAGCTTCAATTCCTTGATGATCAGCCCAGCCTCGATGGTCTTGCCCAGTCCCACCTCATCGGCCAGAAGCAGCCGCACCCGGTCTGAGGAGACGGCCTTCAGCAAGGCAAGAATCTGGTGGGGAAGAGGGATCACCGACGATTCGATCGGCGCCAGAAGAGTATTCTCCTCGAGCGCGTCCGCGACTTTGGCGGCAGCAGTGATGTAGGCGATCTCCTGTGGGCTGGTGCGGAGATCTTCGACCGGCTTCAGTTGTTCGGGTGCGACGAGGAGGATGGCCTGGGCTTCTGGATACCAGACCCGCACGGCGGTCTGGCCCCAAGTGTCGACGTGCTCCAACACCTGGCACCGCAGGCGCCGGGCTTCGTCGAAGTACCATGCTCCACTCGATGTCAATTCGTCGACCTCGATATCACCCACGGGCCAGTACTTTCAAAGCAGCCGAGGAGCCTGGTTAGTGACCAAGCTGCCGCGTTTCGGCGGAACATGGTCACTGACCAAGCTCCGGAACCTGAATTGATCTCTTTCGAAGCTGCATTGCTGTCCCGCATGGTGATGGATTCAAGTGGGAATGGAGAAGTCGTTGTGCACGACGACGGCAGCCAATTCGACAAGTCCTGTCGCGCACTCCCAATAATGCAGGTGGTACTCGTAATCCACATCCCGGCGCCAGGCTGCATCCTCTCCCCGCATTTTCTGTGGATCGTTTCCACCACCACCTTTTCTGAGCGCGTGTGTCGCTCCGAGATTCTCGTGGCAAATTGTCTCGATGATGGAGCGGAAAAGCCTGTCGGCCAGACCGGAATCCGCCTCGACATGATGCAACTGGAGGCTGGCGAAGAACTCATGCCCCACCTCAAACGCTGGTAACTCCTCCCACGGCAGAGCGTTCCCGCTTGAAGCGTACTTTTTGTACAGGCCGACTTTGACGGCGGTAGCGACGTGAATCCCGGTCCTCGCCCAACGCAATATGCCCACTTCGTCCAGCGTCATCAGAAGGCGATGGAAGCTGCTGCAGACCAAGGTGGAACCTTCGAAATACGCCGGGGACATCGGAAGTCCACCGAGATCGTCACGGCTGTGCGCGATTTCGAGAATGATACCCCTTACCCGAACAGCGGCACCGACATCCGTCGCACGAATGGCGATTGCGTGGCACCGGAGGCTGGGTTCATTACAGTACCGGTTCGCGAGTGAAACAACCGCCGCGCAACGCTGTGCTTCATCGCGGAGGGCGGCGGGAGAGTGGGACGCGAAGCAATCCGGGTCGATTGTAAGGTCGTCAACCAGAATGTCGGAAATGCCCAGCACGTCTTCAATCTTGGCTGAACGGTTGAGGATCGTCTCAGCCAGCACCGCAACGGTGTTGGCGTCATATTCGAACACCGCTGCCTGGCGTAAAAGCTCTTTCAAACGCGGACGAATTGGATAGAGATCTGAATCCCCCAGCACTTCGGGAGCGTGGACGCTAGTGTAGACATCGAGGCGTCCGTCGTTCATCGCGTCCCTCCACTCCAGCAAGGTCGCGACGAAACTATGCACATCCTCTTCAGCGGAACCGAGCGGTGGTGGGGCGAAAACCGCCGTGTCAATCGTGACGCTCAACACGTGGCAGCCTCCCCCCACGGGTCTGCCGTTTTCGGGTCGCAGCGCGGAGGATTTGCTCTGCCTCGCTCTGCGACTGATCAAAGAAACCTTCGGGCCAGTCCGGTATTGCGCCGTATTCGTTGACAACCACGGGCCGGAACATGGAAGTGTCCCCGCGCTTTTCGACGAAGTACATCTTCATGGCTTTAGCGAACTCGCTCTTGGTTTCCGCCGCAGCCCGAAAACGAAGCCGGTTGATGAGGTACTCGCTATGGGTCTCCAAAACGCACTGCTTTCCAAGCATGCCCATCGACAGAAAGAAGTCCCCGAGAAGCGTCTGAACTCTGGGATGAAGGTGGAGTTCCGGTTGCTCGAAAACCAAGGTTGTATCGGGATCGGCCAGAAGACACATGACCAGAATGGGGAGCACCTGGCTGACTCCCACGCCGACGTGCGTCAGATCATGGGGCTGAGTCAGACCGGGAGGCACGACCTTGAGCTCGTGGCCCAGCTTTCCCTTGTCAATCGTCACGACGGATTCGGCGACACCGAGGTAGAACAGCCAATCCGTGACCGCCGCCTCCAGCGTGCGCATTGAGGTTGTCGGCTTGACATCGGGCGATTGGAACGATGATGTCGGGAGGTAGCGAATCCGCTTTCCCTTGTGCAGGTCAAGAACTGCGGCCGTGTATTCACCGCGGAGGCCGACATCGGATGGATCGATGCCGGTTGCCAGCGGATACAACGCCTTCGGCTCGTCGCGAAGAGGGCCGAGATACTTGACCGCGTTTGTGAAGAAGTAGTCGAGGTACATGATGCCGTCCATCACGTCGGCCGGCGGCGGATTTGGAACGACAATAAAACGGGTAGGCTTCCCTTCTTTGAACGCCGCAACGAGCTTGGCAGTCAGTCCCGGCGTCGTTTGAATTCGTTTCCGGATCTCCGACCGGCGACTTACCGGAAGGCGTCTGACCTGCGCGCTCCAACCGCGAAGAGTCACCGCAGGCGCCACGTCCACGGCGTCGAGGGTAGCCTGGTTGGTCTGTGGCAAAACATCAGACATCAATTCCGTGCCGAGCAATTCTCTCAATACCGCGATTACCTGCTCAGGGATAGCCACATCCCGATCCGGACCCATGCGCCGCCGGAGGCCACGCGGTGATTCCTCGCAGATGGTGCTGACCATTGCGCGCGCTTCCTCCTCTGCCACATTGATCCGCAAGCCCAGAGTCTCCGGCAGGAAATGCCTGGTAAAGCAGCCGACGGGTTCCGCTGTGGCATATTCGCTCTTGATGTCCTGGAGCGAATCTTCGTCCAGGCTGACGTCAAGTTCGAGGCTCTTCTTCACCACGTCATTCTCAGGTTCTTCCAGGTCGAGACTGCGGATCTTCTCGGCCACACTGTCGGCACTGGCGAGATTCGCTCGCCGGATCTCTATCCAGGATTTGGCATCGACGTTGTCTTCTCCGCGCACGGTCGCGCCGACGCGGCAGGAATACAACTGCGGCTGCAATTGGTACAGATCCCGTTGCGGGCTGTCGATGTTCGCATCGAACGCCAACTCACACGACACGCCCTTGAGTTGATCTGTACTTCGTCCGTAGAAGACCATGCGCCGGCCAGTCGTTTGCGGGCCTTCGAGCGTCATGATCGGACTGTCGCCTCGGGGTTCACATTCGCAGCCGATCACGATTTCGTTCGCATCGCCACCGTACGACTTCAGATCGTCGAACTGGCCCAGGCGGGTGAGTGATCCATTCAGAACAACTGAACGCGACCGCACGCGATTGGAAAGCGTCTGGCTCACCAGCAACAGGGATTGAATCCAAGTGCTCTTGCCGCTGCTGTTTGGACCGGCGAAAATCGTTAGCGGCCCGAACTCCAGACTCGTGTCGCTCTTCACGGACTTGAAATTGAAAAGCCTCCACCGGGTGATCATGACTGCTTCCCCGCTCGAGTGAGGCTGTTGGTATACCACATCAGCAGCATGGGGTCCTCCTGAAGAACATCCTCGGGAATCTTCTCTGCAACAGCTAGGATTGCCGCGTAGTCGTTTTGCTGCCAGGACCGCCTGAAGCCCGCGCGAACGGCTTCGATCCTGAATTGGCGGATCTTCCTTTCGTTTGACTGACTGTATCCATCAAACTCTTTCAGCAGCGCCCGCTCGCGCAATCGCTCAAGGTCTGCGAGTTTGTTGGTGTCAGGTACGTACCATCGATCTTCGGCCTTGGCCCGCAATACTGGATCGGACTTCTCAAGATTGCGCATGTCATGAAAATTTGACGACAGGTATCGATGAACTTGACTTGGGACGTCTTCAGCGCCGAGGTAGCACAAGAAATTCTCTTTCAGCAATTCTAAAAGCTCCAAAGGACGCTGATGCTTCGCCCACCCAGATAGCTCCTTCATGAACTTCGGATTGAGATCTTGAAAGGTCTTCGGCTTCTCCGACAGCTCCCGACGAAGCCATTGCAGCGCACTGGCTTCATCGGTTACAAAAAGCGTCAGTTGCTCGACTTTGCTTGCGCCAAGACGCTTTCGGTCATACTCAAACACTTGTTCGGACAAGAAGTACATCTCATCCCGCTCCGAAAAGCGTTGCCCAAGGCCCTGGTAGAATTCCGCTGCAGAAAAAGGAACCATGACACCGCGCTGCACGTGAAAGGCGACCATTCGGTCGAATAAGAGGACCGGTTGTCGCTCTGGAACTATTTCTACCGAGTCGCCCTTCGGAACGTATACAGGAAGGTTGGATAGGTGGTTCCGAACAAAATCCCAAACGCCCGCCTCGGTGCCGGCCTCCAGCTGAAACCGCTCTTCCAATTCCAGAGCCGGTTTGTAAGCACTGATAATAAGATCTTTATCGACCGCCCCGGATCGATTGACCGCATTAAACGACCGCTGTTGTTTATCCAAAACACGTACATCAGCAACGACCATTCCGGCGGTCTCCATGGCCCGTTGAATGGCAGCCCATACAGAGTTCTGGCTGTTGTGGAATTCAACGGTCATCCATCTTCCGGGCTTGAGAATACGTGCGAATTCCTGAAAAGACTGACTCATCATCGTCGTGTAGAAGTGCAGGTCCTTCTTGTGGACGTAGTTGAGAACGCAATCCTCTGGGGCGGATGTACGTACGCGGAGCCACGCCTCGACGAAGTGGTTTAGCTCCGAGTACTGCAAAGATTCGCCGAACGGCGGATCGGTGAAGATGTAGTCGATAGATGCGCTAGGAATAGTCGCCAGATGGCTTGCACTCGAGGTGGATACAACTGCTGAAGGCGTCTTTGGGAGCCCCAGACTTACAGCCCCTATCGCCTTGAGTTTCCGCCTCAGGACATTGAAGACATTCCGCTCCATATGGATGGATGGCGTGAATAGAGTCCCCGCGACGCCGCCGCCACCACCGAAAAAGCCCTGCTTGCGCGAGATGTAATTGTTTATCGCCGTCAAACAAAACCGGAAGAGGACTGTTCTGGCGGGTGTACTTAAGTGCTGGGCATAAAGAGTTGCGTAAGCAATCAATGCGCGCCGCGTGTACATGTGGCAAATGTGCCGGATGAAGCTGCCATTAATCAGCTTGTTGGTCTGGCGTCCGGGGAAGAACTCATCCTTAGGTATCCACGGTAATGGATTCTGTGAAGGAACAGCAGCGAGAACGTTACCGCGAAGCACTTGTGGCGATGAAATGCGGCGCTTCCCCTTGGAAAATCGTACGTTCTCGACCACCGGAATAAACTTGGGAAGTGTAACTGTTTTTTGCAGGACCGGGTCGAACTCAGTAGCGAAGGCTCTGCCGAGCTTCGTTGCCCCGGTTTCCTTAGAAGCAGCCTTGCCGATTACCGCGTTACAATGCGGGCAATTGAAGGAAGGCTGCACCGACTCCTCCCGGACTGCGGTTTCCCAGTACACGAGCTCTTCACTGCAGTTGGGACAAATGAAGACGTCGGACCAAATTGTCGATTCGATTCGACCCGCACCGCCGTCAGATGGCTTGTAGAGGTCTTTTAAACGCTGTTCTACCTCGTCGACGACCCGATTTGCTTCCTGGACGAAAGCATGCCGATCAATGAGCTTCAAATAGCCGGACGCGATGCTTGTTGCCAGCGGAGCAAGGTCAGATAGGACTGCGTGCCGGATACCAATGCGGGAAATTGTCGTTCCATCTGCCTCCCGTATTGCACCAGTTGAATCTATGGAATACCCGAGACCCTTGATCGCCGATCGATCCGCGCACAACTGGGCAGCAACTCCGGTCATACCGGTGCCACAAAAGCCGTCGAAGACAACGTCGCCGGGGTCCGTGTAGTGCAGAATGTACCTCATGATTGCCTTGTGAGGGACTTTCGTGTGGTATGAGTGCAGATTGTAGATGGGGTCACTCCTCCCCTCGCTGACATCGGCGGAATAGGCCTCTCTTTGGCGGGTCGCCGTCTCCGAGGTGGCTGGGCCACCAAGATGCTTCAGAAAGTCTTCCACGAACGGGTTGGGGCACGCCGTATAAAACGGGGGATCTGAAAGTGCCACGATGTCGTCTACAGATCCAATAGGAAAGCCCTGGATGGCCCTGAAGTCGGGCTGATCCATCCTCTCCCGCAGCTTGCTTCGAAAGTACAATTGACGCTCATGTTCACTGGTGAATCTAAGCCCGAGGCACTCGACGCCTTCTGCCTCCTCGGCTTCGAGCGTCTCTTCGTAGGACTTGTCGAACATCTCGTCCTGCCCGGAAGGATTGCGGAATAGGCGCTGCGTGAGCCTCTCTGGTTTCTTGCTGCTTGATTTCATAGATTTGCAATCTCCGCGCAGAATACTAAGCTATTCGAGAACCACACGGATCTTTGTGGGGTCCTTGCCTTTGCTGATCTCAACTAGGTAATCCTCAAACCGCCTCTTCAACTCGGGGACAGTCGCGGGCGAACCCCCAGCGAGCAGCGCCGCGCGCAGCCCATCCGTGGTCACGACGACTTTCGACAAGCCGGACAGAGCCTCCTGGAGGGCAGCCACAAAGTCGTGGTTCACATCATCTGGCAGGGCGCGTGCGGCAAGGAAGGCGTCCACTATCTTCCGGGTCGGCGGCTTGAGAAGCGCCAGATTCTGCTGCGTGGTCGGGTCCTCCAGGTTGTTCAGAAGCGTTTTAGTCCAACCTTCGTGCAGCCGATCCAACTCATCCTCCAGCTTTCTGATAGCCTGGCCCGCTGGGACAGTATCGGGTTCGGAAACCAGCCGGAAATTGCAGTGCTGGCACACCGGTGACGCATCGAGATCCGGCTGGGTGAGCGCGAAACACGTTCGCAGACCACCAAGACGGTTTTGGTAATCGCTGAGCTGCTGCCGGGGCATCAGCTCAATGGTCGAGAGTCTCTGCAACTGCCCCAACCGCGTATCTTTCGACAACTGTGCCTTCAGCTTGTCGTCTTTGGCACCCAGGCGGGCGCGGCCGTGGGCTGTGACATATAGGTCCGAGTAGTCCTTTTTCAGGCCGGATAGCTTCTGAAGGCCCTGCTGCCGGAATGAGGGCGACTCGCGTTTCCCGGCGTCCAGCATGTCCGAAAGCAGTTCGTGGCGCACCGCCTGAACTTTCTTGATCCAGGCATGGTCGCTCGGCAGAGCTGCTTCCGCTGTGGCCAAGTATGACGCCAGTGGGCCGAACTCTCCGGCAATCACCTGGAACGCTTCCACCTGTTTCAGCGCCTCCAGCCCGTCGCGCTTGCCGGTTACGTCTTGTGGCTCGTGTCGGAAGTTTTTGAGTTGTCCGGCAGTCGTGTATGCCTGAAGTGATTCCAGAAACTGCTTGGAGTCATCCATCCGCCCGCGCAGCGCGTCGGTATCCTCAGGGGCAAGCAGGTTGCGCGCCCAGAGCTTCATCCCGCCCTGTAGCGCTTGTTGCGCCTGGACAATCCGCTCGGTCAGCCTTTTGGATTCACCGGCCATGGTTCTCACGGCGTTGCCGGCTTGCTCGCCACCCTGCGTCAGAGCCTGCGCAAGACCAGGAGCCTGGCCCAATAGCTCAAACAGAGCTTTCAATGCCGGAAGGTTCCAATCCTTAGGTCGCTCGATGTGCTTGAAGTTGAGCAATTCATCGAGGGGTGTGGCCGTCAATTGGGCGATGTTCGTCGCGTCGAGTTTCTTGCCGGGGATCGCAAGCACCAGATCGCCGGAATGCACCAGCGCGGCAAGCAGGACCACCAGCCACTCAGGCTCCAGACGGAACTGGTCGGGCGCAAAGTATTCGACGCCGTACACCTCGTGAACCAGTTCACTCCGGTTGACCACTTGGCCGTGGCCTTTCTTCTTCAGCGTGTCGACAACCTGGCTGGCGAACTTCGACTTCGCCGAATCCAGCCGCTCACCGTCCAGCAACTCCAACGCTTCGAGCACGGCAGTGCCGAGCTTCGTTCGCGCACCGCCAGCGATTGCCTTCAACGCATCCTGGGTGGCCAACTCGCGGTTGGCGGTGGTGATGAGAAGAGAGAACGCCGGGTAATTGGGTGCGAGGTCTTCGAAGTGCGGCGCCAGGCAGACAGAGCCGACCGTGTTCACGACGTCACGCACGTTGATACGGCTGCCGCTGCCCAGCGGTTTGCCTTTCACCCAACCCAGGAGAGGCTTGGCCTTCCCCTGATAAGTGACTTCGAAGGCCGTGGTCATGTGCTCTTGCAGCCACTTGACCAGATCTCGAAGGAATCCTGTTCCCTTCCGTTCGTAAGTGTCCTTGGCGTTCCCCGAAGATGTCGATCCGAGATTGACCGCCGCGGCATAGTTACGCAGGATCGTTCTGAATGCGTCATCAGCGGCGGTGAGATTGAGCCGGAAGAACACTTCGTCCTTCCTCTTCTCATCCTGGTAGCGCGGCGGATCGAAGGGCTGGAGAAAATACAAGTAGAAGTCGCGGGGCGGCGCGGCCGTTGAACGCTCATTGGGGGCGCCGAAGAAAAGATATCCGCGCCGGGCGACCTTGCGCTCAATCCACTCGAGTTCGTGCTCCCAGACGCGGTAACCGCTGACATAGGTCTGGTCCGTGCATTCCATCACCCGTTTCAGCGCTTCGTAGTAGTAACGGTCCAGTTGGGTGGAATCCAAGGACTCGGCGCGCTTTTCGATGATGGCGTCGTAGTCCTCAGTCTTCTTCAGGTCGAGGTAGACCTGGCCATTATCGGGATTCTGCGAAATGAACTGGCCGCTGACGGTGCTCTTGATCTGGCCGACCACGTTCTCGACGTGGGTCAGAAGATCCGCAGCGCCGTCCCCGCCCATGGCCGCGACTTCGGCTTGATAAAGGCAGAGCGTGTCACGCAGTTCCGCCGCCGTTGGCCCAACCGGAACATGGATGTCTCCGGTCGTGAGCCGGTGAACCGAAAGCGCCTGGATGATTCGCCGCGCCATCGGCTTGTACGCCTTCATCGCTGCGTCGACGCGAGATTCCAGCACCTGGCTGCAGTCGATGACGGCGCGGATATCGGGGACCGCACGGAAGGAGGGGTTCTCCCGGAGCGTGTTCCAGTAGTTGTCGTAGGCGATCAGTCCCGGCTCGTTCATGGGTAACGAATCGTTTAGCCTCTTGCGCATTGCAATCGAGAGGCTCTTCAGCACTTCGCGCTTCTCCACAGCGGTCACCCGTTCGAAGGTGTCGATGTAGTCGGGATGCACGGGGAACAGGCGAACGAACTCGTCCATGCGCTCGTTCATGTTCCCGTAAAACTTCGCGAAAGGCAGCAGATAGTCCCGAATTTGAGCCTGCTGCGCCGGACTCTTACGCAAGAGCCGTTCCGCGACGACGAACTTCACATCGCTGCGGGCGATGAGGATCTGCTCGAAGCGATCCTTCACGCGGCGCACACTCTCCGCGACGAACGAGAATCGCGGGCTGTCGAATATGGCTTCCTGGATTCCGGCGACGAAGCGGAAGCGCAGATCTTTGCAGACCTCGCCCACTTCGCGGAGAAAGTTCAGATCGAGGATCAGTTCCTGATCTTTCCGGCTTCGCAGGTAGTCGAGCAACTCGTCGACAACGACGAGGAGACCGTGGTCGGGATACTTATGGTGGAACAGCGCCATCATCTCTTCGAAGCCGCGCTTGTTGTTTGTAACTGTGGCTGCGGATGGGAAGGTGAAGCTGACGCCCAGCTTCGAGAGATGCTCTTCGATTTCCGCGGTGAGGATGTCGCGGAGGGACATCGTCACTGCGCCGATCTCGGTGCGGATTACCTTGAACTTGCCCGCGATCCGCTGGGCGGCCTTGGCTACCGGCGCGCACCGCACCAACGGCAGCGTGGCAGCATCTTCCGCGATGGCTGAAAGGACAGACATCAGGTGGGATTTACCGGTGCCGTAGTTGCCCACGACCATCAGCCCCTTGTTGTCGGATGGCGCGTCGAACTGAAGGTCCGGAATGACCAACGACGTCAGCTTCTCCGCCATCTCATCCGAGATGACGTAAGTGGACACGAGCTGCTTGGCCGCGTCCATCTGATCCGCGTTGCGGAGTTGTACCACCGACTCAATCGGTTCGAATTGGATTAGATCGCCGTATTTCATCTCTTTACCTTCGCGGGCTCACCATTATGCCTGAGGCAAACAACCAGCAGATCGGCCGATGGGTATCGGCGAAACTCCGGGTGCTCCGGCACCGCATACGTCAAATGCCCACCATCCACATCGCCCAGCCAACTGGCAACGATGGTTCTATCTCTGGACAGCCCCTGCAACAGGCGCAGAGGATCTTGCTTGAGCACGGGATTGAAAAGAACCTCAGTATTGTCCAGGATCGTCAGGTTGCCTGGAAGTCCGGCAACCGCTTCTTCCACCAGTTTGGGCAATTGAAGGACCCTCTGACGCTCGGTGAGGTCCAGAAGCCGGCGCGAGATCTCGGTGCCCACGTTGAGTACCGGAGCTTTTTCGGCATCCGCGAGCGCACGAAGCACCGCCGTCCGGCCGCTGCCGGAAGGTCCGACCAGGAGCACCAGCCGGTTGTAGTTGTCGGCGATTCCCGAGAGCCTCTCCCGAATTTGATCCACTGCGCCCTGCGTCTGCATTGCCTATTTGTCCGGTTCGCTGGCGGCACCGCTCCTCACCCACGCGTCGATTTCTTCTTTCCGGAATTTCCAGAGCCGGCCCACCTTGTGCGCGGGCATGCTGCGGCGGGTGATCCACTTGTAGACGGTGTCCCGCTTGATCCCGAGGTAGCCAGCCAGTTCGTCAACCGACAACCATCGGTCTTGTACCGGAGAGGTGGGCAAGCTGTTCATCGCATTTGTCCAATACATCAGGATACAGCAGATCTGGTTGGGCGTGGTCCGGTTTGAGGACGGCAGCGAGAGGAG